>ERZ795053.1218-NODE-1218-length-32886-cov-22.526058_pt1 | contig 32886 bp, 31 predicted proteins | sample MGYA00375137_ERZ795053 | MGnify/ENA primary metagenome ERZ795053 (study PRJEB30182, sample SAMN05720284) | activated sludge metagenome | isolation source: Anaerobic digester | place: Hong Kong | collected 2014-12-17 ...
ATTCGAACACATGTTCGAGACATTGTCAAGCCCTTCCACCCGCCGATTTCAAGCGGTTTTGCTGGCCCGTTGCCTACGGCAAGTACCTCGACAACGCCTTCAGCAGCCCAGGGCGGTCCCCGAACGGCAAAGCGATCAAGGTGTCCACTCCAGCATCGGCGTAGGCGGCCAGTCGGTTCTCCAGCGTGGCTGGCGTTGCCGCGATCGCGGCCAGATCGATGACCTCCGGCGTCAGCGCCATTGCCGCGCCCATCCGGTCACCGGCAAGAAATGCTTCCTGACATGCCACGGCGACATCGCCGAAGCCGTAGCGGGCGGCTAGTTGGATGTAGAAGTTCTTGTCCTTGGCGCCCATCGCACCGAAGTAGAACGTGAGTATTGGTCGCAGAAGATTCCGGGCTTCCTCGACGGTTTCGGCCAAGGCGACCGGCACGGTGGGAGCGATCTTCACGTCGCCGCGTAACCGACCAGCCGCCGCGATGCCATCAAGCAGGGGTTGGTTCAATTCCTGCGCGTGTTCGGGGCTGTAGAAGGCGGGCAGCCAGCCGTCAGCCATCTGACCGGCCTGGCGAACGGTCTTCTCGCCGATCACGCCCAAGTACACGGGGATCCGGTCCTGGACGGGGCGACCGATCATCTTCAGTGGTTTTCCGAGTCCGAGCCCGGCGTCTTCAACCGGCAGGTGGAAGTGCTTGCCGTGATACTCGACCTTCTCCCGTGCGAGTGCCATGCGGACGATATCGATGTACTCCCGGGTCCGGCCCAGCGGTGAGACGAACGGCACCCCGTACCAACCCTCAGAGACCTGCGGTCCGGACAGCCCCAGCCCCAGCATCGCCCGGCCGTTGGACAGCTGGTCGATCGTCGAGATGGCTGATGCAGCCGTGGTCGGCTGTCGCGCAGGGATCTGCATGATCGCCGCGCCAAGCCGGATGTTCTGCGTTGTGACAGCCAAGGCCGACAGCACGGCCGTCGCGTCCTGCCCCCAGGTTTCGGCGACCCATGCGCTGTGAAAACCGAGTTCGTCGGCTTCGCGCGCCACCTGGAGCTGCTCGTCGAGCGCGATCCAGGGTGCGTATGCGAGGTAGACGCCGAGATCCATGCGATTTCTCCAAGCCGATCGGTAGGGGTATGTCGAGTTTGGCACAGACGCGCTCACCCGTAGTGGGACGCGAACCCAGACCAGGGGGATTCTGTGGATCGCGGGTATCGCTGCCAATGTCAACGTGCGTACGTTCCGGCGGGGAGCAAGGCCGCCACCGATGGGTTCTTGGGGTTCCCCGACATAACGGCAACTCGATCGGCCGGATGACGGTGACCTGAGATCGTCATTGCGCGGATTCCGCATTCCGCGCCGATGGTCAGGTCAGCGCCATGACCCCGGCGGTGAGCACCGGCGCCAGAATCAGGGCCGGCAGCATGTCGCCGACCGGTACCGCCTTGATGTTGAGCAGCCGTAGCCCGACCCCCAGCAGCAGCACTCCGCCGGTGGCCGTGACACTCGCGACCAAAGCATCGGACATGACGGATCCCAGCAGAACTGCCAGCACCGTGAGCAGTCCCTGCCAGACCCCGACCGACAGGGCAGAAGCCGCCACCCCCCAGCCCAGAGACGCGGCGAAGGCGATCGAGGCGAATCCGTCGAGCGTCGCTTTGAGCGTCAGTTCGTCGATGCCTTGCCCGAGTCCGTCGCTGAGGGCGCCAAGCACCGCCAGCGGTCCGATGCAGAAGACCAGCGAAGAGTCGACGAAACCCTCCACGAAACGTGCGCGCTCCCGGGAAGGTTCCCCCGCCGCAAGTCTGCGCTGCAGCCAACCGCCCAACGCTTCCAGTCGTCGCTCGATCTGCAGCAGTGACCCGGTGATGCCGCCGAAGAGCAGTGCCCCGATCACGATGAGCAGTGGGATCCCGCGACCGACCGCGTCCACGAACGCTTGATCCTGCAGGGCGACGACGTTCAGGCCACCGATGACCAGTGTGACCAGGCCCAACGCGTCGGTGACAGTGACACGGGTTCGTTCAGGCAGTCGGTGGCCGAGCAGTACTCCGATGCTCGCACCCACAAGGATCGCGACGACATTGATGACCGTGCCCAGACCGTACACAGGTTCCCCTCCCGTGCCAGCCTAATGTCGCATTCGCACGGACACCCATCGCCGGGCGTGGTTACGGTGGGCGAGATCACGACGTGGTTGCAGTCATCAGTCGACGTGGAAGAGTCCGGTCACGATGACCAGCAGACCATTCGCCATCGGGGTCGCATTGCTCTTGTCGGTGGCGGTCGCCGACGGCGTACAAGCCGCTGAAACACCTGGCGACTCCGCGGCTTCGCTGTCCATCAAGGCCGTCAACGTGAAGGTGGTCAATTCCTCAGCATGCTCGCTCGAGGCGGTCATCGGAATCTCCAACCGTTACCTCACGAGAACCCTCCAGCCGGGGGAGTCCGTGGAGTATGCAGGCTCCGGCTTGCCGGTCCTGACCAATGCCACGAACGCAAAGATCAGCTCGGGTAAGGACTGCAGACAACAGATGTTTGCCGACGGTGGCTTCGTCAATCCGCAGATCGGAGAACCGTTCTGTCTGTGTGCGTTGGACTCAACGACCTGGCAGGAGAGCTTCAGTGTGAACCAAGCCCGGGCGCTGGCGGATGGCACTGTGGGCCTGCGCGTGCAGCGCAACGGCGACACGAGCAATTTCAAGAACTTCACCATGACGGTGACCGGCAATGCCGAGATGACCCTCACGCAGCGGGCGGCTCCGGCGACAGCGTGGGTCTACCGCACCGCCAGTCGGCGCCACCTGCGTGTGCGGGTGATGCCCAAGCCAGAACGCGGGCAGGCCTGGCGGTTCCGGGTCCAGAAGCGCCAGTCGGGGACCTGGAAGAACCTCCCCGGCACGTACCGTGCGAAAGGGCGCAAGGCCGTCCGGACGCAGGCGCTGGGCAAAGGAACCTACCGCGTGCGGGTCCTGGCAGGCAATGGGATTGCCGGGAGCACGTCCCGCGCCCGCCGACTGATCAACTAGCGGCAAGCTCCGACAGGTCCTGGCCGGGATCGGCCAAGGCCTCGAGGTCCACCTGCCGGCCGGACTGCACCAGCGCCTTGATGTCGTCGGTGACGTCCCAGATGTTCACGTTCATGCCGGCGAGCACGCGCGCGTCCTTGGTCCAGAACGCGATGTACTCCCCACTGGCGGGGTCCCCGCGGAAAACCACTGTGTCGTAGTCGCCTGGCTCAACGTGTCCGGTGTATTCCATTCCCAGGTCGTACTGATCGGTGAAGAAGTACGGCGACCGGTCGAATGCGACATCCTCCCCGAGGATCGACCCGGCGGCGACCGCGGGCTGGTTCAGTGCGTTGGCCCAGTGTTCGACGCGCACGTGCCGGCCCAGCCGGGGGTGGAAGGCACACGCGACGTCGCCGGCGGCGAAGATGTCGGGATCCGATGACCGCAGGTGCTGGTCGACGATGATGCCGTCACCGACGTCGAGCCCGGCTGCTTCGGCGAGACCGACATTCGGGGTGATGCCGACACCGACGACGACCGTGCCCGCCGGAATCGTGGTTCCGTCGGCGAGCACGACGCCGGTCACTGAGCCGTCCTCGCCGACGATCTGCGTGATCTGGACGCCGAACCGCATGTCCACGCCGTGGCGCGTATGGAGGTCCGCGAACAATTGCGCCACCTCAGGACCCAGGACGCGCAGCAGCGGCAACTCGCCCATCTCCAGGACAGTCACGCCCAGACCGGCGCTGCGGGCGGCCGCTGCGGTCTCCAAGCCGATCCACCCGGCGCCGATGATCGCCACCGGCGCACCACCCTGGAACGCGGCCCGAAGGCGGTCGCTGTCACCGATCCGGCGTAAGTAGTGGACCCCGTCGAGGTCGGTCCCGGGGATGTCGAGGTGCCTCGGCGACGAGCCGGTCGTGAGGAGGAGTTGGTCGTAGTGCAGCCTCTCGCCGCCCTCGAGCACGACCTCGTGGTTGGGTCGATCGATGGCCGTGACCGCGCAGCCGAGACGCAGGTCCACCTTGTTGTCGGCGTACCACTGCTGGTCATGGACGAACAATCCGTCGAGATCGGCGGACCCTTGCAGATACGCCTTGGACAGAGGGGGCCGCTCGTAGGGGAGTTCGGCTTCGTCGCCGATCAGGGTGATGGCGCCGGAATGACCCTTCTCGCGTAACGCTTCGGCGGCTTTGGCGCCGGCCAGGCTCGCCCCCACGATCACGACGTTGGAATGTTCGCTCATGACCCGATCGTTCCACGGGTCACTGCCCCGCGCCATCGGCCGGATCGGCAGTGCCGACTATCTTGGGTTGCGCGGGTCGGGGTGCACCGAGCCGGGACCGAGCGGAGTCGAGGACACAAGCATGAGCGATCTGATCAGTTACGAACTCGAGGACGGCGTGGCCACTTTGACGCTGTCCAACGGCAAGGTCAATGCGGTCTCACCGGAGGTCATCACCGCGTTCCATCAGGCACTCGACCAGGCCGAGGCCGACCAAGCCGTGGTCATCATCACCGGCCAGCCGGGCATCCTGTCCGGCGGATACGACCTCAAGGTGATGCAGTCCGGTGTCGAGAACGCCATCGACCTCGTCGCTGCCGGCTCGGGCCTGGCCCGCAGGATGTTGTCCCATCCCTTCCCGATCATCGTGGCCTGCTCGGGGCACGCCGTCGCTAAGGGCGCGTTCATCCTGCTGTCCGCCGACTACCGGGTCGGTGTGGAGGGTCCGTTCCGGATCGGCCTCAACGAGGTGCAGATCGGGATGACCATGCACCACGTGGGTATCGAGTTGGCCCGCAACCGCCTGCGCAAGTCCTACTTCAACCGGTCGGTCATCAACGCCGAGATGTTCGATCCGGCCGAAGCCGTCGCCGCCGGGTTCCTCGACGCGGTCGTCGCCCCCGATGATCTGATGGGCGCGGCCCGGGCGAAAGCCGACGAGCTCAAGAAGATCAACATGACGGCTCACGCGAACACCAAACTCAAGGCCCGCAAGGAATTCCTGGAGACTCTCGACGCCTCGATCGAACTCGACAGACAACCGATGTGGTAGCCGATTTCCCTGTGTTGTCCGGCGCGTGATCAGGCGGCTGGCGGCGCGCCGGGGTCGACGCCACCGGAGAAGTCCTCGACCGTCAGCGTCCGCAATTGCTCCACCGTGGCCTGTTCCAGATCGCGAAGCCGCCACGCGTGCTGGCGCACAGCGGCCTCGAAAAGGTTGCGGACGGTGCGCGCGTTGGCGAAGTCGGGCTCGGCGGTCTGCGCTTCGAGCAGCGACTGCACCTCGGATTCGGACCCGGCCGCCAGTGTGTAGTCGCCGGACTGGCACATCCGCTGGAGGATCTGCAGCATCTGCGGTCCGGAGTAGTCCGTGAACGCGATGGTCGTCGGAAACCGGGATTCGAGCCCGGGGTTGCTCTGGATGAATTCCCTCATGTTGGCCGGATAGCCGGCCACGATGACCACCAGCGAATCGCGGTTGTCCTCCATGCCTTTGACCAGGGTGTCCACAGCTTCGACCCCGAAGTCGTTGCGGATGATGCCGTACGCCTCGTCGATGAACAGCACGCCCCCGAGGGCCTTCGTGATCTGCTCCTGGGTCTTGATGGCGGTCTGCCCGACATAGCCGGCGACCAGTCCCGACGCGTCGGTCTCGACCAGATGACCATCGGCAACCAGACCGAGCGCGCCGTAAATCCTGCCCACGATCCGGGCCACGGTCGTCTTACCCGTGCCCGGGTTTCCGACGAAGACCAGATGCCTGCTGACGGTGGGGTTCTTCAGGCCCGCGGCTTCGCGCATCTGGGCGATGCGGATGAGTTGGACCTGCTGGTTGATCTCGCGCTTGGCATCTTCCAGACCGACGAGCCGCTCGAGGTCGTCGAGGGCTTCACCTACGATCCGGGCATCTGCGGTACGCGACGCTTGGGGCTGCGCGGGCGCCTCGACCGGCAGGGGTTCCAACTGCGCGTTGCTGACGGGGGTGGCGCGGGTGACGGTGGCTGCGATCGCGGATGCGGCACGGGCGGATCCGATGTCCCCCGAGGCGAACTGAAGGCATGCAAGACGCGTGACCTGAACCATGAACAGTGCATACGCCTCGACCTGCTTGTCCAGACCCGCGGCCGCGAGGGTACGCAACGTGGGCGGGGGTGAGTTGCGGAAAACGACCCCCTTCGATGCGAGGGCGGAGACCTGCTCCACCGTCCAGCCGAGATAGGTGGCGAACGCGGCGAGGTTCGCGGCCTGGTTCATCCCGAGCGAACAGATGGCGGCTGACACCTGGAACGCCTCCCGAGCCACCGCATCCGCATCGTCGAACATCGGCGTGGTCGTTGCCACGTACGCCTTGAGGTCCTGGTTCGCCACCTGGAAGATGCTAGTGCTCACGGCCTTGCGGCCCCGACTCGAGACCCCAGGGATGCGGGACCACGGCGTCAGCGGCGGCCAGCAGTGCGAGGGCATCGACCTGGGGCGGCGGACGGCGCAACGCTTCGAGTTCGTCGGTGTCCAGGACGACCGGGGGCGGGGGCTGCTCGGACCCGACGCCGGCAGCGGGTTCCTGCCCGGTCCAGACCGCGCGCACGTCCGGGTCGCGGTCCAGCAGGAACGCGGCGACGTATGCCAGAGCCGCGGCGTGTTTGCACCAGTCGTAGTCGCAGCCGTAGGGACAGGTGCAGTCGGCTGCCACCCGGTCGGACCCGGAGATGACTGTGCGATCGAGACGCACTTCATACGGTGTCCTCTCCGAGCCCTGGATCTGCGCGGTGAACGCGTGCGGATCGGTGTGGACCTCCACGACCTGCCCGGCGCGTGCGTAGGTCCGCCCGCGGGCCAGGATCTTGTCACTGGTCTCCATCGCGGCTGCCTCGACGACCTCCATCGCCACGGGATCGGTCACCTTGCCGGGCTTGGCCACGACAACGCCGCCCTGTACCGCCCGCCGCGGCTGTGCCTCGTAGTAGTCGACCCACCGGCCCCGCGGACTCATTCCAGAACCCGATCGCGCACAAGTTCGACCAGGGCCGTCAGATCCTCGTCGGACATCTCGGTGATGGCCGCCTCGGTCGAACGGACCACCGATGCGGCCAGTTGCCGCTTGCTGGTCAGCGCCTCGTCGATGCGGTCCTCCAACGTTCCTGGACAGACCAGCACGTGCACGGAGACCTTTTGGTGCTGACCGATCCGCCACACCCGGTCGGACGCTTGATCCTCGACCGCCGGGTTCCACCATCGGTCCAGGTGGATGACGTGGTTGGCGCGGACCAGCGTGAGTCCGGTGCCACCGGCCTTCAATGAGGCGATCAGGATCGGTGGCCCGTCGGCCTGACTGAACCGCGCAACGGTGTCGGAACGGGCCTTGCGGCTGTCCGACCCTGTCAAGGTCGCGACTTCCACGCCGAGCGTGTGCCGCAGATGGTCGGCGAGGTCGGGCACGAACGAAGCGAACTGCGTGAACACCACCACGGCTTGGTTCTCGTCGATGATCTGGGAGCACAAGTCGACAAGTCGACTGACCTTGCCGGATCGATCGCCCAGTCCGCGTCGCGATTCGGTGAGGAGGGCGGGGTGCACACAGATCTGCTTGAGTCGGGCGATCCCGCCGAGCACCGCGGCCTTGCGGCCCATGAGCGATGGGTCGTTCTTCGTCTTCTTGTCACCTTTGGCCGCGTCGCGCAGTTCTTGCAGCGCGCCCATCATGTCTGCGACCACCGCCTCGTAGGCACCGACCTGCTCGCGGGTCAAGGTGCAGTCCGCGCGGATGACCTGCCGGTCGGGAAGATCGGGCAGAATCCCCGGGTCGGTCTTGACCCGGCGCAGCAGGAACGGGCCGACCACCGCGCGCAGCCGTGACAGATCATCGGGCTCGCCGCCTGCCAACTTGGTGGTGAAGGCCTTGCGACGGGGAAGCAAACCAGGCTGTGCGAATGCCAGCAAGGACCAGAGGTCGCCCAGGTGGTTCTCCACCGGTGTGCCCGTGACGACCAGTCGTTGCTCCGCGGTCAGGCTGCGGGCCGCCCGCGCCGCCCGGGTGTCCGGGTTCTTGATCGCCTGCGCTTCGTCCAGCACGACACGGTGCCACGAGATCTGCGCCAGAGATTCGTCGCGGGCGAGCAGCCCATAGGTGGTGACGACGATGTCGGCGTCCGCTGTTGCCTTGAAGACGTCGCCTCGGGAGCCGCCGTGGAAACTGTGCACGCGCAGACCGGGGGTGAACTGCTCAGCCTGCCGGGCCCAGGTGTCCACAAGCGTGACCGGGCAGACGACAAGGGTCGGTCCGCGGTGGTCGGCGGCGATCCACGTCAGCACCTGCAAGGTCTTGCCCAGCCCCATGTCGTCGGCCAGGATGCCGCCGATCCGGTTGTCGGCCAGCCAGGTCAGCCAGTCGAGACCGGCACGCTGGTAGGGCCGCAAAGTGGCGTGCACGGAAGCTGGGACAGCGGTCGTGCGCGCGGGCCGCAATCCCTGGGCGATCACCTGGTCGGCGTCGAGGTCCACCCCCTCGAACGCTTCATCGGCCAGCAGATCCTCGGGCTTCACCGGCCGGTTGAGACGACGTGCAAGGGATGCCAACCGTTGGACATCGCCGGGGCCGATCCGTAGCCAGCGTCCCCGCACGGAGACCAGTTCGGACTTCGACGCCGCCAGCGTCGCGAAGTCTGCGCCGGTCAGTGGCACCCCGTCGACCAGGACCTCAGCATCGAGTCCGAGACCATCGACCTTCATCACTGCTGTGCCCGAACCGCTCTGCGAGAAACGCCGGCGCACGGGAGCCGCGCGCAGCAGTCCGCCGGGCGCAATCACGTCGAAACCGGCCGCCTGCAATCTGGGCGCCACCCGGTCGAGGAACTCCAGCACGTCGGGGTCCGTCAACTCCGCCACCGGGCCGGCGTGCAGAGCCTGCGCCACGTCGGACAGCGACGTGCCCCATGCCCGCTGCAGCATGAGCTTTTCGGTGATGGCCCACTGGTTCCAGGCCGTGGTTGTCGCGTGGAAGAGCGCTGGGTCCGCGGTTTGCCACGGCAGGCGGGTGGTCGGTTCGTCAAGGCGCACGGCCAGGGGTGCCAGCGTCCAGGAGTTGGGGAATGCCGGTTGTGAGGCCGCATCGGGTGGGCTGAGGACGAGGACTGTTCTGGCGTTCGCGCCGGATCGGGCGATGACATGGTCGGCCCACAGATGTACGGCTTTTCGATTCGTGCTCATGCCTGCGAAGAGATCCGGACTCGGCGGTGTTGCGGCCAGTCGCGCGTTCACGACGTCGTCGACGAGATTTCGCAGCCTCGATTCCGGTTCGTCGTCCAGAACCACGACTGCGGCCAGACATGCACTGACTGCCTTCTGCAAGGCGTCAGTCTCTTGGGGTCCAGGCGCCGGTCGCCATCGCCAGCCCCCTTCGGCGGGTACGGGTACGCATCGCAGCTCAGCGGCGCGGATGGCAGCCGAAACCAGCCGTGCGAGTGCGAGTGTGCGGGCGGTGGGTGCACCCTGCAGGTGGTCGGCCAGCCAACGGCCGAGCGTGGCATCCACCGGCAGAGACCAGACCTGCGCCGGAGCCATTCCGCCGGCTACTGGCAGGGAGCGCATGAGCCCACCGCCGGGACCGGGCACCGTTGTCCAGAGTCCGTCCCGGTCGAGGATCACGTCGGCGGCCCCGGAGAACGTGTTGCGGGAATCAGCCGGTGGGACTGTCTTCGCTGCCGGTGCCACCAGCCCAGGCTAACCGGGGGTCAACCAGGGTTCGGCTCGACCCGCGCTGTCGGAGGGCGGGTCAAGCATGAGACCGAATCTGACGATGGTGTGGCATGTGCGAAATCCGGCGACCGCTGGATATGGGCATTGCCCTGACCCAGCCTGCACCTCCGCTTGAGCCTGCCTTGAAACGCAGTTGGCAGTTTGGATCCAAATATCTGCCGGTTTCCAGCGTCAACTCGCGGGGAGGACAGCTCGGATGAGCATCGGACAAGACGGGGTTCATGTCCAGGATCAGGCCGATTCGAAGCCGGCATCCCCGCATCGACAATGGGGTGCGGAACGTCCACGGCCTCCACTGCCCGCCGTGGAAACACCAGCGTCTGTCACGGCCACTTGGTTGGGTGGCGTGGCGATTGCGGCAACGATCCTGGCTTGGCTGACCTACATCGTCCGCACTGTCATCACGGGGTTCGCGAACAGTGCGGTCACGCCCATGCCGCCTCTGCGGCAAACTCTGTTCTACGTCTTGTTGATGTCACTGCTGACGTTCTCGGCGCTGATGTATTTGATCGCTCGACAGGGTGCCATGTACCGCTCGCGCAATCATCAACGTGTGCCGCGCGCGGACATCGACAAGCACTTCGATGGCTCTGATTCGAGTCTGACCGTGATCGTTCCGTCGTACGCCGAGGATCCCGAAGTCGTCCGCGCCACGCTGCTGTCCGCGGCGCTTCAGGAGTTCCCGAGCATCCGCATAGTGTTGCTGATCGACGATCCACCTGCCCCCACTGATCCGGCGGCGATCGCCAGTCTGCAGGGGTGCCGGGCACTGCCGGAGCAGATCACCGCATTCCTGCGCGAACCTCGGGAGCGATTCACTCTGAGCGGTCTTGCCCTTGAGCGGCGTGGTAACGCCGGGAGTGCGGCTGTGCTCGCGCTGGCCGAGGAGTACCTCTGGGCCGCCGACTGGCTGCGGGTCCAGGCCGAGGCCTACCCGCGGCACACAACGGCCGACGACTTCGTAGCCCAGGAGGTGTTCATCGGCCTGGCCAATGACTTCGACAGTGTGGCCCAGGCTCTTCGCGTGGCAGTGGAGCAGTGCGCCACCATCAAAGCCAGTCGACTTGTTGAACTACGCAAGCGACTCGCCTGGACCTTCGACGCGGAACTGGTGTCGTTCGAACGCAAGGCGTTCATCTCCCTGTCCCACGAGGCGAACAAGGCCATGAACCTCAACGCCTACATCGGCCTCATGGGGCGCAACTTCGCCATCGACCACACACCCAAGGGCGCGATCCTCACCGAGTTCGACGGTGACCCTGATCTTCGCGTGCCGGACAGCGACTATGTGCTGACGCTGGATGCCGACAGCGTGCTTCTGCGCGACTACTGCCTGCGGTTGGTCTACTACCTTGAAGAGCCCGGCAACGAGCGCGTCGCGGTCGTGCAGACGCCGTATTCAGCGTTCCGGGGAGCGCACACGAGGCTCGAACGAATGGCTGGTGCGACCACTGATATCCAACACCTGGTGCATCAGGGCCTGACCTACTTCAACGCGACCTTCTGGGTGGGGGCCAATGCCGTGATTCGTAAGCAGGCTCTCAACGACATCGTTGAGATCGACTACGAACACGGCCGGGAGATCCGCCGCTACATCCAGGACCGCACTGTCATCGAAGACACCGAGTCGAGTATTGATCTGGTGGACAAGGCCTGGACCCTTCACAACTACGACGAACGGCTCAGCTACAGCGCGACGCCGCCAGACTTCGGCTCTTTGGTGATTCAGCGTGGACGCTGGGCCAATGGAGGTCTGCTGATCCTGCCCAAGTTCTGGTCGTACATCCGCCACCGTCGCAAGGAAGGCGAGCGCGTCCTCGCCGCAGAGGTCGGTCTGAGATTCAACTACATGGCCTCCATCGCCTGGGCAAGCGTCGGACTGGTCGCACTGTTGATCCTGCCGTTCGACAACCATCTTTTGAGTCCCGTGATCTTCTTGGCCGCTCTGCCGTACTTCCTGGCGCTGGCCTCGGACTTCCACCGCCTGGGCTACAAGCGGACCGATGTCTTCCGCATGTACGGGTTCAATCTGATCCTGCTGCCGGTGAACCTCGCTGGGGTCTACAAGTCCCTGCAACAGGCCGCCTCCAAGGCCAAGATTCCGTTCGCCCGCACCCCGAAGGTCAACGACCGCACAGCCGCGCCGGCCACGTACATCGTTGCGGCCTATGCGATCGCCGCCTTCTCCTTCTATACGTTCAGTCGTCAGTGGGTCCTCGGGAACACCACGAATGCGGTGTTCGCCTTCTTCAATGCGGTGCTGACGACGTACGCGATTGTTGCGTACATCGGTATCCGCAACTCGGTGGCCGACGTCGTGCTCGGAGCGCTGCAGTGGGTGCAGGTGCCCACCCGCGAGGCGCGGGCCGAGACGGCAGCGCGCGCCGACGGACAGGATGTCGATTGGGAGGCAGTGCTGTACTTCGGGCCGGGGGACAAGCGGCGCAGTCACACCGTTGCCCAGTGGCACGGCGCCCAGACGAGGTTCGAAGGCGACGAGCGGCGCGGCCCGGATCCTGGTCCAGCAGCCGATCGGCCAGAGCCGTCGATACCGGCTCAGAGCGATCACAAGAACGATGTGAGGCAACGGGCATGAGCGCCGCACGCGTCAAGCAAACGAGAGTCTCTCTTGTTCGCGTCGGGATACTCCTGGTCGCCATCCTGGTGATGGCTGCCGGGGTCCGCTGGATCATGGCCCCTGGACTGGCGGTGGCTCCCACTCCGGAAGCCTCGGTCTTCGCCGGATATGTGGACGTCACGGCCACGCCGACTTATCAGTTCGAAGCGCCAGCAGATTCGCCGCAGAGCAATGTGATCCTCGCCTTCATCGTTGCGGGCAAGGAGAATCCGTGCGAGCCGACGTGGGGTACCTACTACTCGATGGACGCTGCCGCCACGCAGCTCGACCTGGATCGCCGGATCGCCCAGTTGCGCAGCATCGGGGGAGATGTCTCGGTCTCGTTCGGTGGGCAGATCAACGACGAGCTGGCGGTGGTGTGTCGCAACGTTGATGCCTTGACCGATGCCTACGCATCTGTGGTGGACAGGTACACGTTGAGCAGTATCGACCTGGACATCGAAGGCCCGGCGTTGGCGGACATCGCCGCCCTGGAGCGCCGGGCACAGGCAATCGCCGCTTTGCAGGCCGAAGCGGTTGCAGGGGGTCGTGAACTGCAGGTCTGGCTGACGCTGCCAGTGGCTACCCAAGGGCTCACCGCTGAAGGGGTGGCAGCGGTCGAAGCGACACTTGCCGGCGGGGTGGACATTGCCGGTGTCAACGGCATGACGATGAACTTCGGGGGCTCCAAGAGCGCGGGTCAGAGTATGGCCGGTGCCGTCGAAGACGCCGCCAGCGCTTTGCATCGTCAGGTCGTGGCGGCCTACGCCGGGCGGGGTATCGGACTGGACGGTGAGCAAGCGTGGCGCAAGGTGGGAATCACTCCCATGATCGGTCAGAACGACCTGCCGGGGGAGGTGTTCACCCTTGATGACGCGGCGGCGGTCAACACGTTCGCCCTGGAGAACGGCGTGGGGCTGCTTTCGATGTGGTCGTTGAACCGGGACGCCACGTGCACCTCGCCGTTGCCCAAGACGGTGCCGGTCGTACAGACCTCTTGCAGCGGCATCGACCAGGACGGGCGAAGCTTCGCCGACGTTCTGGCCAACGGGGCGGACGTCGCGGTGGCTGAGCCGTCGGCGTCGGGGGCGGCGCAGTCGCAGGTGGATCCGGTTGTCGTTGATGATCCGGATACCAGCCCGTTCCCGATCTGGGATCCGGTGGGAACCTATCCGGCGGGTACCCGCGTGGTGTGGAAGCGCGAGGTCTATCGGGCGAAGTACTGGACCAGCGGGATCAGCCCCGACACCCCCCAGTCCACGGAAGAATCGCCGTGGACGCTGGTGGGTCCGGTCCTTCCAGGTGACAAGCCGGCACCCTTGCCCACGCTGCCGGCCAACACGTATCCGACGTGGAAGGCGAAGTCGGTCTACAACAAGGGTCAGCGGGTGCAGGTGGGACGGGTCCCGTACGAGGCGAAGTGGTGGACGCAGGGTCAGCCTCCGGGCGAGCCCGTCGCTGGTGGATCGCCTTGGGTGTTGGTGTCGCCCGGGTGAGGGTGCCCGGCAGCACCCGCGCGTCCGTCAAGACGTGGCCGCTGGGAACGACTGGCGTCGGCTCTGCTGCCACCGCATCACCAGCCAAACCGCCAGGAGCACCTCGCCGATGAAGGTGATCGCGCTGACCTCGATGGCGGGGTCTGAGACCAACGTGGCCACGATCGAGTCCAGCCCGTACCCGGCACCTGCGATGATCACCAATACGCCCAGCCATGAAGGCAGCCAGGTGCAGCGCACCGTCAGCCAGCCGACGACCACCAAGGATGCGCCGAACAGGAGTAGCCCGGCGTGCCACGTTTTCTCGAACGCACCAGCATCACCGCTGGCGAGAGCGGCGATCGCGACCATGAAGACTCCTGCGTAGGCAAGTCGGAGCCAGCCCGCGAGTCGCGCAAGGGGCGCATCCACCGGCTCGAAAGTCAACGTCAGCGCCCACGCCACCAAGACGTCGAGCAGGACAACCACGTACATGCTCAGAAGGCCGAGGGTGAACAGCGCGCCAGCGGATTCGATGTTCGCGGCCGTGGCCACCGGATCGCCATCGACCATGACGCCCTCGATCGCGACGAAGTTGCCGAAGGCTGCCAGAACGGCCATCGCGAGCAGGGCCATGCCTGCGATCCCGGCAGCCGTCCGGACGCGCGCTTCACCCTCGACGCGGGCAATGGTCGTGCTCATGCTTGCGCCTTTTGCCCTTCGTGTGCCTGCATTTCAGCGGTCTCAGACACCCGGACGACGACCTTGCCCATCGCGTGTCCATCGGCCAAGTGGCCCAGTGCATCGGAGACGGCTTCCAGAGGAAATGTTCGCCCGACTGCTGGGACGACGTCGCCCGAGCGCACCAGGCCCACCAGCGCTTCGAGATCCTCTCGCTTCTCGGTGGCGATCATCATCACCAGTCGTTGGTTCACGAAGGGCGACAGCATGGCCGCGCGGATCTGTCGGCCCACGCCGATGACAGAGCCCCCTTCTTCGCTGCCGACCAGCACGACGGTGCCGCCCGGTTGAGTCAATGAGCGCAGGCGGGCTATAGGCGAGTGGCCGCCGCTGTCGATGATGAGGTCGAACGTGCCATCAATGTGGTCTTTCCGATAGTCCAAAACGTGCTGTGCACCCAGGGATGAGACCAGTTCAGCCTTGCTCGCACTGCACACTCCGGTGACCTCCGCGCCGGCCGCGCGCGCGATCTGGACGGCGAAGGTGCCGACCCCGCCAGAGGCGCCCAGGATCAGAACTCGCTGTCCAGGTCGGACCTTGCCATGGGTGTGCAAGGCCTGCCATGCCGTCAAGCCAGATGTGGCGAGGGCAGCTGCCTGTTCCATGTCCAGGTTCGTCGGTTTTGCCACAAGTTTGCGCTCGCGGGCGACCGCATACTCAGCGAAGGCGCCGGATCCGATGCCCAGCACCTCGTCGCCGACGGCGAAGTCCGTGACCTGCGAGCCAATCTGTTCCACGGTGCCGGCCAGATCGCGCCCAGGTGTCTTCTTGCGGGGCTTGAAGAGCCCGGTCACCAGACGCGTCATGTAGGGCAGACCGGTCATCAGGTGCCAGGTGCCGCGGTCGACTCCCGCTGCGGCGACCTTCACCAACACCTCGTCCTCGCCGACCGTGGGGATCGGGCACCGGACCACTTCAGTGTCGAGTCCGTAGCTCTGCTGTTGTGCGGCTTGCATGGTCGTGTTGTTCATCGAGTTCCTAACGTACTTAGTACAGTGATACTTTGTACGGTAAAGGCGATGCGCGGGATTGGCAAGAGCGTTGGGAAAGGAAAACGTGTCTGAGCAAGGTCCACTGACCCGTGAACGGATTCTGCGCACGGCCATGGAACTGGCCGACGAGCAGGGCCTGGCAGCGCTGACGATGCGGGCCCTGGCGCAGCGCCTGGACCGCAAACCCATGGCGGTTTATCACCACGTGCGGGGCAAGGAGGAGATCCTCGACGGCCTGGTGGACATGGTCTTCGCCCAGATCCAGGACCCCCGCCCCGGAAGGGAATGGCGAGAGGAGATGTCAGCGCGGTGTCATTCCGCACGGTCTGTTCTGGGCAAGCACCCGTGGGTCATCGCTCTGATGGAAAGCCGGACCAACCCAGGGCCCGCAACGATCAAGCACCACGACGCAGTCATAGGAACGCTTCGACAAGGGGGGTTCTCGGTGGCACTGACCGCCCACGCCTACGCGCTGATCGACAGTTATCTCTACGGATTCGCGGTGCAAGAGGCCGGCTTGCCGGGCGAAGCCGACGCTGTGGATGAGCTAGCTGAAGAACTCATGGCTGCCCTGCCCGTGGAGCAGTATCCGCACTTCGTCGAACTCACCGTCGAGCATGTTCTGCAACCAGGCTACGACTTCGCCGACGAATTCGACTTTGGGCTCTCACTGATCCTGGACGGGCTGGATGCCAGGCTCGGCACTTTGGGTCCAGGCACTCCGCGGAAACGGTAGGGCTGAGGTTCGTGTCCGCTCTGCACCAGCCAGGCTTCGCCAGTCGCGTCCGAGGCCAGGATCGACGAAACCGCAGCAACTACGTCCTCGACCGCCATGAGCGGCCAGTTCACGGCTTCGAGGCCTGCCCGGAACCGGCCGAGGATGGCGGTGTCGGTGTAACCCGGGCACAAGGCGTTCACGGAGATGCCGTCTGCGTGCAGATCTGGTGCCACCGAGCGCACGAGGTTCACCACTGCAGCCTTATTGGCCGCGTACACGGGATCCTCGGGTACCGGCGCCAGACCTGCCAGACTGGCCACCGCGACGATCCGTCCGCCGCCACACCGTCGTAGTGCCGGCACACCGGCGACCAGTCCGAAAACCACGCCGTCCAGGTTCACGCCCATTGCGCGGCGATACCCGGCTTCATCGAAGTCGTCGAGCGTGAAACCGCTGTTGACACCGGCGTTCAGCATCAGCACGTCGAGTCCGCCGTAGGTCTTCTCGGCCAGCGAAACGGCAGCATGGTTGTCTGCCAGGACACCGACGTCGCAGCGCAGCGCTGTTCCACCGATCTCCTCGGCGACGGCCTGCGCCGACTCCATATCGACGTCGGCTACCACGACCTGCGCGCCGGCCGCCGCAAACATCCGGGCGGTCCCCGCGCCGATGCCGGAGGCGCCACCGGTCACCAGCGCGACCTGACCGGTCAAGTCCATAGGCATGTTCGAGCTCCTGTCAGCAGACCGCCAACGTACCAACGGGTGTGGCACGCTCGTGTGACCCTGGACCCATGTCCTACATCCGTCCGGCAGTCGAGATGCCGCTGTTCGTGGACAGCGACGGTCGCGTGATCCCGTACGGTGACCGGTGGGGGTGCCAGAGCCCACCATCGGCCAGTTACAGCCGGATCAGTCACCCGGAACGGTTCGGGCCGGTGCTGACGGTGGCGCGTCACCTGATCGACCACCTGGCGCGCGAGTACGCGGTGGACGTCACACGCGAAGGTTCACGCACAAGGCTGGAGCCAACCGGCCCATCGATGACTTTCGAACTCGACGATGTGCATCACCTGGTCCGAGTCACTGCCGACCCGGTCGCCGAGTCCACCTTCCCGATCTGTGGTTGTGATGCGTGCGACGAGAGTCTTGACTTCGTGTGTGACGAGTTGGAGAGGCTCGTCTTCGCGGTGGTCCAAGGGCGGTTCTCGCAGCGGGTGCAGGGCCGTTGGCTGGTCACCTCATCGCCTGGCGGACACTCTCGCAGCAGGTTGGACCGCCGCGAGCGAAAACGTGTCAGAGGCGCATTGCAGCACCTCGACTGGCAGCCTTGGCCCAAGCGGGTCTGAGTCACGCCGCAGAGAGCTACCGTGAACATCATGCGTTTCGGTGTGGTGATCCTGCCCGACGCGGGCTGGCCCGAACTTCGCGCGCGATGGGTCGAAGCCCAGGCCCGCGGCTTCCACGTCGCGTGGACGTACGACCATCTGTCGTGGCGATCGTTGCGCGACTCACCATGGCTGGGCAGCATTCCGATGCTGGCAGCAGCAGCCGCCTCTACGACCACGTTGCGCCTGGGCACACTGGTCACGAGTCCGAACTTCCGGCATCCGGCCGTGCTCGCCAAGGACGCCATGACGCTCGACCAGATCAGTGCCGGACGGTTCGACCTGGGCATCGGGGCAGGTGGAGTCGGCTTCGACAGTGAGGTGCTGGGTCAGCCCGTCCTGACTCCGGCGGAACGTTCCGAAAGGTTCGCCGAGTTCGTCGAAACCCTCGACGAGCTACTGCGCAATCCCGCCACGTCGCATGAGGGCGCCTACTACACGGCCCACGAATCCCGGACGTTTCCCGGATGTGTACAGCAGCCCCGTGTTCCCTTCACCATCGCCGCCGCCGGGCCGAAGGCGATGCGCCTGGCTGCACGATACGGGCAGACGTGGGTCACCTACGGCCCGCTCAAACCGCATACCGACGCTGCCGATTGGTTCGACCAGGTCCGCCGGCAGGTGCAACGAATCGACGCGATCTGTGAGCAACTGGGCAGGGATCCGAGATCGCTGCGGCGCATGGCTCTGGTGGGTCTCGAGCTGCATTGGGCACAGTCGAGTGTCGATGCTTGGGACGAATTCCAGGGCAGCGTCGAGGAGATGGGCTTCACCGACATCGCGATCCATTGGCCGCGACCATCCGATCCGGAGTTGCCTGGTCCGCCGCCGGCTGTGTTCGATGAGGTCAGCCGTCGCCTGAGGGGCTGAGCCGGGTACCGGTATGGGACTGCCGTGTGCCGAAAGGCCGGAATGTCCGAATGATGGGAGACTGAAGCATGGCCAACGACACCGCAGTTTCCGTCACCACTGCTCAGCGCCTGCGGGTATGGAACATCGTCGCCGGGTTCGCCCACCTCGTGCAGTTTCTGCTCATCGTGGTGCTGTCCACCGACTTCAGCCTGCCCGTTACCGCGTCGTATCTGGCTGGCCCGCCCGGCACCCCGATCGGTGATCCGGTCGTACTGTTCGACCTTCCGCTGGCTTGGGGAGTAGCTCTCTTCTTCTTCCTGTCAGCCTTGTTCCACTTCATCGTTGCCAGTCCGTGGTTCTTCGACCGCTACGCCCGCGGGCTCGGTGAGCGGCACAACTACTTCCGCTGGGTCGAGTACTCACTGAGTTCCTCGGTGATGATCGTGCTGATCGCCCAGATCGTCGGCATCTCGGACTTCGCGGCGTTGCTGGGGCTGTTCGGGGTCAACGCGTCGATGATTCTGTTCGGCTGGCTGCAGGAGAAGTACGAGAACCCCGGCGGCGGAATGCTCCCGTTCGTGTTCGGGTGCCTGGCCGGAATCATCCCGTGGATCGTCGTCGCGGTGATGGTGATCTCGCCGGGATCAACCGGTGACGGTGAGACCCCAGGGTTCGTGTACGGGATCATCGTGTCGCTGTTCGTGCTGTTCAACTCGTTCGCCCTGGTGCAGTACCTGCAGTACAAGCCGGTGGGCAAGTGGTCGGACTACCTGCGTGGGGAGCGGGCCTACATCATCTTGAGCCTGGTGGCGAAATCGCTGCTCGCATGGCAGATCTTCGCCAACACGCTGATCCCGCAGTAGCCGGCGCTGCTGGCCAGATATGACCTGATGGGGTACAGTAGGTGAACAGAAGGTGAACGACGGTTGGCTTTACGTCGACCAGATGTCACGAGGAGGTTCACATGAAGCACATTCGTTCATACGCCGCCGCATTCCTGTTCCTGGATTGTGTGCCGCGCATCTACTGGGCAGAGGTCGTCGACGACAGGGCCAAGCGGGCCTGAGCGTCACGAGACGTCACAGGTTCCGGGGTCAGACGAGCAGCACGCACGTCTGACCCCGGAACTGTTTTTTGGGCGCCCGGGTGCTGCCTGCTCCAACGCTTTGGAGACAATGCTCGAATGAAGCACGAAGAAACGACCCACATGACCAGCGGCGGTGCCGAGCTCTACCGACAGACATGGCGCCCCGACGACGCGCCGCGAGCGGTACTGGTCCTCATTCACGGACTCGGTGAGCACTCCGGCCGCTACGGCCACCTCGCGCAGCGATTCACGGACGCGGGTTTCGCGGTCTTCGCGATGGACCTGCGCGGTCATGGAAAGTCCAGCGGTGGCCGCGGCGACTTGCGCATCAACGATGCGGTTTCCGATGTCGCGGACCTGGTCGCCGACGCTTCATCGGAATACCCGGGCCTTCCTGTCTTCCTGTACGGGCACTCGCTGGGCGGGCTCATCTCGATGACCTACGCGGTGCAGCGCCAACCCGACATCACTGGTCTGGTGGCCTCCGCGCCGGCGTTGGACAGCGAGCTGCGTGAGCAGAAGGTGAAGTTCGCCATGGCCAACCTGCTCGGCGGTCTGCTGCCCAGCATCGCCATCCCAACCGGCCTCGATGCAGACGGCGTGAGCCGTGACCCCGAGGTTGTCGCCGCCTACAACGCCGACCCTCTGGTGCACGACAAGGGTTCCTTCGCACTGGCCAAGCAGACGTTCTCAGCGATGGACGCCATGATGGCCCAGACCGGATTCCCGGTCCCGCTGCTGATCATCCACGGCACGGCCGACCGCCTCACGGTGCCCAGCGCGAGCAAGGTGTTCACCGATCAGGTGACCGGCGAGGTCACCCTCATCGAGTACGAAGGTATGTACCACGAGCCGCACAACGAACCCGAGCAGGCCGAGGTCTTCGCCGACGTTCTGGAGTGGCTGGAGCCGCGCATCTCCTGACGAGGGGGGATCCCGCGACTACTTCGCAGGTTCGTCGCGGCCGGAGAATTCTTCCATCGAGTGATACACCCCGGCGTGGTCGAGGTAGAAGTCGCGCACGCTGACCGGCAGGATTCCGGTGAGGATCTTGTTCAGGCGTGAGGTCCACGGGATGATCAGGAACGGCCCGCCCTTGAGCATCTCCTTCCAGGTGCCGTCGACGACCTCCTCCTGCTCCAGCATGGGCGTCAGGAAGATGCCTTTGGCGCCGTCGAACATCCCGGTGTTGATGTACGTGGGGCAGACGGTGGTGATCTTGATGTGTGTGTGCTCGGCCTGCTCCAATTCCAGGCGCACCGAATCCGACCAGCCCACGGCTGCCCACTTCGAAGCTGCGTAGACCGCCATGCGCGGGTTCGCGACGAGCCCTGCCGACGATGCGATGTTGACGATGCGGCAGTCGGTGTCCAGCTCGATCATGCCCGGTAGGAACTCGCGGGTGATGAACATGGGCGCGAGGGCGTTGATCGCCATCGTCTGCTGGATCGCGCTGACGTCCTCGGTCTCCCAGAAGTACTGATTTCCTCGCACAATGCCAGCGTTGTTGAGCAGGATCTCGACGGTCCCCACGTCTTCGCGGACCATTTGGGCGGCGTTGGCGATCGCGTCGGCCGAGGAGACGTCGACGATGTACGGGTGGACTGTGCCGCCTGCGGCCGCGAGTTCGTCAGCGGTCTCCTGCAGCACCTGCTCGTTGATGTCCCACAACACCACCGCCGCGGCACCCTGCTCGACGGCCTTACGCGCGAACAGTTTGCCCAGACCCATCGCGGCGCCGGTCACCAGTACGGTCTTGTCCTTGACGTTCTTCACAGTTGGCCTCCGATGATGTGGGGTGTCCTTACCCAGTCTGCCTGCTCCACAGTCGCGACGTGGGTCCTGTGGGTCGACTGCTTGGGAATACGCGCAGCACAGTTCTCGATTCCCGGCCCCGCCAGCAGGGCGGGCTGCGGTGTCGAGCGGTCAGCGTGAACTGCCGGAGGAATGCGAGGATGAGCACATGGCCGTGGAGATCGAACGCAAATTTCTTGTCGTGGGGGATCAATGGAAGCAAGACGTCGAGCAGTCCACGCACGTCGTCCAGGGGTATCTGGCCAACGCCGAGCGCTCGACCGTGCGTGTGCGGATCAAGGGCGATGAGGCCTTCCTCACCATTAAGGGCCGGACAGAGGGCATCTCCCGCAGCGAGTACGAATACCGGATCCCGGTCGAGGACGCTCAAGCCATGCTTGCCGAGTTGGCCCAAGGACCGGTGATCGACAAGGTGCGGCATCTCGTGCCGGCGGCCGGGCATGTGTGGGAACTCGATGTCTTCGCCGGGGACAACGAAGGCCTGGTGATGGCCGAGGTTGAACTGTCCTCTGCCGACGAGACCGTCGATCTGCCGGCCTGGGCAGGTGCGGAGGTTTCTGACGATGACCGCTACTACAACGTGAACCTCGCGGCCCGTCCATATCGAACCTGGGGGCTCTCATCCGGCTGACTCGCCGGCGCCGATCGAAGGATTCCCGTCCCTGAGATTCAGGCGTATTCTGTCCGAGTGAATTTGATCAATGGTGCTGTCGTCGTCGGTCTTTTGATGTCGATCGGGACTGTTCCGGCAACTGCCATCGCGCCCACGGAGCTGCCGCCCCGTTCCATCAAGCATCAGAATTCTCAGTACTGGTCGTGGGCGGGCCCGCGCAACTGGGTATCGGCCGACGGTGCCTACGGGATCCAGATCACCTCGGGCAACGGGCTGCTCAACCTTGACTACGGATTCAGCTCGATCGTGTGTGCCAGCGGAAACACGCTTGAGGAATCCGTGGCGAACTACTTCGGCCAGCAACGCGCCCAACTGCGCCGCTCACTGCGTGACAATTGGCGCCAGGTGAGGCTGCGCGCATCGAACATCCGTCAGTTGTCGGCCAGCGACTACGGCCCGTCGTACTTCAGACAGTCCTACCGGGTCAGTGGACGGGCGCAAGGAAGGAACTGGGCAGGAGAGATTCAGCAGGACTACTCTCTGGCGTCGGGACCCACGTATTGCTTCTCGCGCAACGAGGCCCGCACCGCCCCGGCTGCGGGCTTCCGCACTTCGATCAGGCAGTTGCGTTCGGTACAAGGGTCTTTGGCGTACTTCGGCCCGGGGGTGCCTTCAGGCGGTGGCGTCACCGATCCTGACGCCTGAGGTCCACGTTGCTGGTCCTACATCAGCACCGCGTAGGACACGGCGATCACACTCACGAGACTGACCGCGACCAACGGGATCCCGAACTTCACGAAGGACTTCATGCTGTAGCGCCCGGGCTGCATCACCATCAGGTTGGACTGGTGACTGAAGGGGTTGATGAACGTGAAGGAGATGCATGTGCCGATCAGCGCCAGGATCATCACCGGGTTGGCACCGAGATCCAGGGCCAGGGTCAGGCCGACGGGGGTCAGGATCGACGCGGCCGCTGCGTTGGTGGTGATGTTCGTCAGCAGAGCTGTCGAGACGGCCAGCGTGATCACCACGGCAATCAGGCTGCCCGCTGAGATGGCGGTGATGGCATCCGAGATCTTGTCCGCGATGCCGCTTTCCACCACGATGGCGCCCAGACCCACCGAACCGGCGAGGATGAACAGCACGTTCCAGTCCAGGGCCCGGGCCGCGGCGCGGGGGCTCAGCACCCCGGTCACCACCATGAGAACCGCTCCTGTCAGTGCCGCGATCTCAACGGCGGCCAAGCCGAAGGTGGCGGCGACGATCACGCCCGCGAGAATGCTCAGGGCGATGTAGGTCCGGCCCACCTGGGGGGCCTTGCCTGCGGCGTCTTGCCATAGGCCGATGTCGGAGTGCTCGTACATCGATTTGGGATTGTCGCTGGTGAGGTAGATCGTGTCGCCGGCGTTCACGCGTGCTTCGTGCAGCTGATCCTCTGTCTGGGCCGCCACGACGTCCACCTTGCCGTGAGATTCCAGATCGTTGATCGTGCCCGGTTCACCGGGAGCCACCGACGCTGCATACAGACGCTGCTCGGCCAGCCCGAACCGGGGGCTGCCCCACAGGGCGGTGACACCCTTCTCCGTGGCTTGGAAGACCATCGTGTCCCCGGCGGCGATCGGCTCCTCCGGTTCGAGCATCGCCATCTCGCGGCGAATCCCCAGCAGCCTGAACTCCTGGGTGGTAGCCACGCCCAGGTCACCGGCGCGGCGGCCGACGCCATTGGCCTTGGCCGAGACCGGGATTTCCACCCGCCAGGTCATCTCCTTCTCCTCGGCGTCATCGGAGGCCTTGAAGGCGCGGGGAGAAGCGAACAGCAGCCAGGCCCAGCCGACGATGGCCACAGGCAGGGCGATGATGGCGAACGAGAACATGCCGACCTCGACGCCTGACCCACTGGCGATCCCAGCGATCAGCAGGTTCGAACTGGTCCCGACCAGGGTGGTTGACCCGGCCAGTGTCGTCACATGTGCGATGGGTAGCAGTACCTGACGTGCGGGTATCCCTCGCGTCTGCTGCAATTCCTTGACCGCAGGGATCAGCATCGCGACGATCGGCGTCGTGTTCATCATCGCCGACGCGGCGCCGACCGGCAGGATCAGTCGCCCCAGGGTTTGCGAGGCGGTGGTGACCGAGGACAGCAATCGCCAGGCGACACGTGTGACTACTCCGGTGTGGATGACGCCCTTCGCGATCACCAGCATCGCAGCAACGGTGATGACGCCGCCATTGCTGAGGCCCGCGAAGAGTTGCGAAGGTTCAGCGATTCCCAGGATCGCGGCGACTGAGATGGCGGCCGCGAGAGCGAGCACCGGCGGCACCTTGCCGGAGGCCATGGCCACGAGAGTGAGGATGACGATGGCCGCCGCCACGTAGATCATGAGAGCCCTTCGATGATGTTCAGCCGAGATTACATCAGATGATCACATTCGTTCGCGTTCTGGACATCCCATATTCATGTCGGGGCCTGGGCTCTACCCATCACTGCCCGGAGCGCACCTGTTCCAGTATGTCCAGGAAGACCTCGGGGGGTTGGGCGCCGGAGACGGCATATGCACGGTCGATGACGAAGAAGGGCACCCCGGTGGCCCCGAACGCCTGCGCCTGTTCGATGTCTGCCCTGACGGCATCGAGGTAGCGGTCCGAGGCCAGGACGTCGGTGACCTCTGAGGACTCAAGACCGGCCTCAACCGCCAGTGCGATCAACGACTGTTCGTCGAAGATCGATCGCTGCTCGGTGAAGTGGGCGGCGAACAGGCGCTCGGCCAGAACCATTTGGACACCACGATCGGCTGCGAGGTGGAGCAGGCGGTGGGCGTCGATCGTCTGCCCCGCCTGTGTGTCCTCGAGGTGGAAGTCCAGCCCGGCCCGGGCCGCTACCTCGGTCACCTGCCGGGTCATCGCCAGAGCCTGCTCGCGGCCTCCGCCGTACCTTTCGCCGAGGTAGTCGATCTGCGAGCGTGGTTCCTCGGGAGCGCCGGGATCGAGTTGGAACGAGCGGTAGACGACCTCCACGTCGCCGGGGAAATCCTCAAGTGCCTTGCTCAGATTAGCTTTACCGATGTAGCACCAGGGGCAGACCACATCCGACCAGATCTCGACCATCACAAACGGGATCAACGCTGTGGTCGGCCGCTTGATTCCCACCGCGCTCACGCTGGGTGACTGCACGGGTCCCAGTGGAGACGCCTGGCCGGAGCACGACAGGATGTCGTGCATGAGACCCTCCCAAACCGTCCTTCGCTCAGCGGTCATGGCCATGGCCATGGGCCTTTTGGCGGCGCCCATGGCATCGGCGGACATCGGGGACAACCGGCCGCCCGGCGCGGACGAGACAGTATGGCGCAACTACGTCGAGGGTTATCAGGAGCAACCGGACTGGTCACCCAAGGGCACGATCATCGCCGACTCCGGTTTCCGGGCACACCCCAATGGCTTCAGCTTTTTCAACACCGGGGTACCCGACTCCTTCAACAATGCGATGTTCGGCTCCCCGCTCACCGGCCCACGGAATCTTGATGCGGACTCGATGCGTTCTTTGATGGGCAAACGGGTATGCGTGGAGCGCAAGGCCTCGGGGACGTGCACCCTGACCCTCGCGGCTCAGCAGTGGATGGCCAGTGCGAACGACTCGATGGCAGGCGGGCACTGCTTCGGTTTTGCCAGCACAGCGGCCGAGTTGTTCACCGGCATGCTGCAAGTGCCGCGATTCCAGCCTGGCATCCAACAGACCTATGACCTCGCACTGCGCGCGCCGATCTCCCGGCAGATCGCACGCAACATGGCATCGCAGTACGCCATGAACGTGATGGACTACCGCACCAGCCCCAAGCGCGCGGTCGAGTTGCTCAAGCGCTCCCTGTCGCCAGGATCCACGCCCTACACCCTGTTCATTCTGTGGGGCGGCGGCGGCCACGCGGTCACCCCGTATGCCGTGTTCGACAAGGGTGAAGGTCTCTACGACATCGGGGTGTACGACAACAACTATCCCGATGCAGACCGAGCCATCCGGGTGAACACCAACACGAACACTTACAAGTACCTGGTCATGACCGATCCTTCAGGGGAGCCCGACATCGCCTCCGAAGTGATCGGCCTGGTACCCACCGAGGTGATCGCCGGCAAGCAGAGCTGTCCCTTCTGCCCAGGTGCGAACGAGACCACGGTTCAACTGACCCCGGTCAAGAGCCGTGTTCCGATCAAGACCCGTATCACCGACCTCGACGGTAAGAAGATTCCAAAGGTCGTGGTCAACAAGCCGACGAACCCGTGGCGGCCCGGTCGCAAATGGGAGTTCCCCACCTACACGGTGCCGCCGCGCCAGGAGTTCGTCGTGAGCATCGATGCCAGGCGCAGCAAGCGGTCGGTGCGTACGAATGTTCTCGCGGCTACCGGCCAATTCACCATCGGCACCCAGGGTGCGGTGATCCCGGCGCGGGCAGTGGGCGCAGTGGGGCTGGTGCCGAATAAGGGTCTGATCGTCTACGGAAGCCAGAAAGGCAGCGACCTCGGCTCATTGATCTTCGTGGACGCGCTCCCCACGATGCAGGTCGAGGTCCAGGCCACGACCGGGTCGACCGGAGATCCTTTCCTTCTGGGGCAGCTGAAGGAACGTGCCAAGAAGGTCCGCATTTTCACTCCTGATGGCCAGCAAGGAAGGGCCGAAGCATCGGCTGTGCTCGTCTACGCGAACAAGCGTGGGCGCTCGATGATGCTCGAGGCGCAGGCGTCCACCGGACTCCCGCGCAATGGGCGACTGGTGATGGACTACTCGAAGTGGTCACCCAAGAAGCCGCGCGGGATCCGGGCGTTCGTCACCGCGCGCGGCAACAAGACGCCCGTGCGACTGCAGATCGGCAAGAGTCCCGCCTGATCGATGGGTGACGGTCTTCAGTCGAGGAATGCCGAGATCTCGCCGAGCAACTCCCCGATGGGGAGCAGTTCGTCGTCGGTCGCCATCGACTCGGTGACGCCGATGCCGAGAACATCCACCGCGCTGTCGCAACGCAGTCGACGCAGCAGCGCTGTGAGGTCGTCGGGGTGTAATCCATCAGCTTCGCGAAACGGCGTATGTCCGAAGCGGGTCGGGTCGAGGCAGTCCAGGTCGATGTGGATGTACACCGGACCTGTCACCTGCACCTCGGACGGTGACCGGCAGGTGACGTCGTGCTGGTGAATGTAGTCGTGCTCCGCCTGATCCAGCGCGCGCACACCCACCAGGGTCACCTGCCCGGGCGTCAGGGGGCGTTCGATGAGATTCAACAGCTGCAGGGGGCCTTCGCCGAGCAGGGTGCGCAGAACCATGCCGTGGAATGTTGCACTCGGTGAGGTGTCCGGGGTGTTGAGGTCGGCGTGGGCGTCGATCCACACGACGGACAGGTCTGCGTGGGACGCGTTGAACCACGCGATGGGCGCCAGCTCAGCCCCACAGTCACCAGCCAGATACAGCAGGCGCTCAGGGCGATGCCTCTGCAAGGTCTCCACAACATCGCGAGACTGCTCGACCAGTTCGGACAGTCCCAACACGCCATCGGTTTCGTGGAGACTGTGGAAGTCCGGTACCGCCACCAGGTGGTCAGGTTCACGGTCCAGAAACTGCGCAAGGCTGTGGGTTCCGGCCGAGACCGCAGCCGACGCTCCCCATCCCTGCCATTGCGGGTTCACCATAAGCACCGGTCGAGGGTACAGCAGGCTCGGGCTTCTGGTACCGGCCTGCCGATCGGGGGAGTAGCGTGCATGCCGTGAGCACAGATTTCGCGACGAAGAGTTTTTGGCTCGGCAACGACGAGTACACCGCCGGACCGTCTCTGGAGGGTGACCTCGAGGTCGATGTGGCGATTGTCGGGGCGGGCTTCACGGGTTTGAGCACTGCGTTCCACCTGCATAAGGCGGATCCCTCCTTGCGCATCGCGATCCTCGAATCAGAGGTGGTGGGCTACGGCGCAAGCGGACGAAACGCGGGCTTCTCGATGACCAAGATCGGGATGATGCACTCCTTCACCGCGACCCGCTTCGGCAAGACCAAAGCCCGTGAAGCCCACCTGTACGCCGATCGTGCCGTCACACTGCTTAAGGACCTGATCGAGGAACTGGACCTCGATTGCGACTACGAGCACACCGGGTTCCTCTGGGTCGCTACTTCGGAGAAGTACTCCAAGCGACTGCTCAAGGAAATCGCTTTGGTGCACCGCCTTGGACTGACCGGCGTGAATCTGATCGAGCATGCCGACCTGATCGAGCGGGTCAACAGTCCGCTGTACAAAGGCCCGGCGTGGTGGGAGCCGAACACCGGGATTCTCAACCCGGCGAAACTCAGCCGTGAGTGGCGCCGCGTACTCGATGGAGCAGGCGTGCCCATCTACGAGAACACGCCGGTGCTCACGATGGACATGGCTGCCGGCCGTCAGCGTCTGCGGACCCCGCACGGGACCGTCACAGCGAACAAGGTCGTGCTTGCGACGAATGCCTGGACGCACGAATTTCCGCAGCTGGCGACCAAGCAGGTTCCGGTCTGGACCTACATCGTGCTGACCGAACCGCTGACCGACGAGCAATTGGACAGCATCGGCTGGCGCGGGCGCGAGGGCGTTGAGGACTTCCGCGATCTTGTGCACTACTACCGGTTGACTGCGGACAACCGGCTGCTGATGGGTGGGCGTGATGTGGGGCTGGGAGACGGCAAGGGGATGGGTTTCGATGACAGCCCGCAGACATGGGAACGCCTGCGCGACGACATCCGCGCGATCTTCCCGGGACTGCGCGATGTGCGCTTCTCGCATGCCTGGGGAGGCCCGGTGTCGGCGACTTTGGACATGTTCCCTGCCATCGGGTACGCCGGGAGTAAAGACGTCGTCTACTCGATGGGCTGTGTGGGGCACGGGGTCTCCACCACCCACCTGAACGGACAGACGATCCGGGACCTGGTGCTGGAGCGCGACACCGATCTGACTGATGTGTTCTTCGTCAACCGCAAGCTCATCCCGTTCCCACCGGGCGGGCTGGGACACGCGGTGGCCGGACAGATCGCCAACTTCCTGCGTTGGGAGGACCGCCGCCTCGATGTCCTTGGCTGAAGCGGACCGGGCGGCGCCCTTGCTTGCACAACCAACCCGACGACTCGCCGGTTTCGTTGTCGACGTGGGCCTCTTCGTGGTCACGTTGGCGGTGGGCTGGATCGTGTGGTCGGTGTTCGAAGCGCGCGTCTCGAGGACACCCGGGATGCGGATCACCGGACAGCGGATCGTCGACGTGCGTACCGGGGAGGTGGTCGATGGTCGTCGAATGGCACGGCGTCAACTTCTCGGAATCCCGTTGGCGCTGCTCCTCGGTGCGGTGACGTGCGGCGTGGGCTGGCTGTTCTCCGGGTGGCTGGTCGTGTCGCCGAGTCGGCAAGCGCTGTGGGACCGCGTCGCCGGCACAACGGTAGTGGAGGTCCTGTGAACCGACCTCCCAAACTGCGCAGACGACTGTCGGTCACTGGGCGCCTCTGCCGAGGAGTCGGCTGGGTCACGCTGGTTCCGCTGATGGTGTTTGCCGTTGGGTTGCAGTTCGTCGGTGCACCGGCTGCCATGGTGGGCAATCTCGTCACCGGTGAGCGGGCCGATCAGCGCGCAGGAACGCCCAGCGCCCGGGAATGTGACGAGGTGCGCTCACCTCGACAGGAACCGACCAGCGGGCATGTGGACCCTGATGGCACTTTGCGGGTCTTCGCGATCCAGTACACGCTCGACTTCTCAGATGTCGTGGACTATGCGACCTGGCGAACCACCGTTCGTTGCCTGATGGAGGAGTTGGTCCAGCCCTATCGCAGACCGGGGCAGCCCACCATGGTGGTATTCCCCGAGGACATGGGATTGCCGACCATTGCGATGGGGACCCGCGGGTGGAGTGCCCGGCAGCAGGCTCGGTCTTTCGCGAGATCCGCGTCCGAGGCCGTACCGCTGGGACTGGCAGGCGCACTGGGTCAGCTGAACCTGGCGTACGCGCCACAGGTGGCGGCCTACCAGGCGAGATTGGGACCGATCGATCCTCGCAAGCAGGTCTTCGTGGCGGCAACCGACACATTTGTACGCGCAGTCAACATCACCTTCAGTGAGATCGCCCGCGACTACGGGGTCTACGTGGTGGTCAGCAACAACCAGGCTGCGTATCGGCAGACGAGCAACCCCGCGGAGGTCGCGGTGTTCGCCGATCCGCAGGCCCAGCCGACCGATACCGCGTACGTCGCAACCAGTCAGCGTGTCACGAACACGACGTTTCTGTGGGGTCCCGACGTGGTGAATCGGTCAGCGCCGGACGGCAACCAGAACCTGCTGTTCGCCAACGAGAAGGTGCCGTTGACGCCGCTGGAGAAGGACCTCATCGGCCTCGATGAGGGTCCTCGATCCGGTCCGGCGGCCGAGGCGAACGCAGGTGGCCCCGAGATCGCTGGCTTCAAAGTGGGCCTGGCGACCTCCTATCCTGCCTTCGCCTACGGATACCCGTTCGGAGAACGTCCCGCGGGCTTTGAGCCGTGCGCGGACACGGCCGTGTCGTTCGCGGCCTGCCAGGATGCCCAGGGCGTCACCGTGCAGATCCAGGCGGACGCGAATCCTGGACGCTGGGCGACCACGACTCTTGACGGGAACTGGCAACCTCTTGAGTGGATGAGTTCCGTGTGGCGCTCAGTGGCGGACCCGACCGTCGGTTTCGCCTATAACGTCACTCCGATGATGAACGGCAACCTGCTCGATCTGGTCTTTGACGGTCAAACCTCGATCACCGGCCGCGGATTCTCGGGTCGACCTCAAATGTTCGTCGGCAACGATCGGCTTGGAGCTGCGGACTCCGAGGACCTGGCCGTGTATGCCGGAGCAAAACAGGAATTTCTGGCGATGACGCCCTGGTCTGGCGGATCGGGCAACGACCGGGCACGGCTCGAGCGGGAGGCGACCGCGCTGGCCCCGAGAGGAGTGCGCGAGGGCGAATACACGCAGACTGCGGTGTTCGCCGACCTGGTACCGAAAACGCAGCGCTTGCCGTGATGTGAGTGGTTTGGTGTCGGCTGTCCGGTTTGAGATCCAATGGGCTGGATACCCTGTCGTGCGGAGGCTTCCCGATGGAGGTTGCAGGTATGGGTTGGCAGCGGTACGTGGCGCTCGGTGACTCGTTCACCGAGGGCATCGGAGATCCTGGGCCTGACGGCCGGGATCGAGGGTGGGCTGACCGGCTGGCGCACGCGCTGGCAGCCGATGACCCGCTGCTGCGCTATGCCAACCTCGCGATCCGCGGGCGTCGAGTGGCCCAAATCGTCCAAGAGCAGGTGCCAAAGGCGCGCGAGTTGACCCCGGACTTGGTCAGTTTCGCCGGGGGTATCAACGATGCCTTGCGTAGGCAGTGGGACATCGCGCAGCTGAGTGAACACCTGGAAGTAGGGATCGCGGCCCTAGCCGACACGGGCGCCGACATCGTCATCGTCACTTATGGCCGACCCTCCAGCCGATCGCGGATGATGGGTCCGGTCGAGGGTCGCTTGGCTCAGTACCGTGAGGTGACCTATGAGGTTGCCGGAAGGTACGGATGCAAGGTGGTGGACTTCTGGGATCACGTGGTCTTCGACGATCCCCGGTTCTGGTCCGAGGACCGATTGCATCTGAACTCCGTCGGTCATCAGCGTGTGGCCATGGCAGTCCTTGAGTCATTGGGCCGGTACGCGGGGGACTGGACCCAGCCGTTGCCGCAGGTCCGGCCCCTGTCACCGGTCGTGAAGGTCGGGCGCGATGTCACGTGGGCGAGCAAACACTTGGCGCCGTGGATCGGCCGCCGGGTCACCGGCCGTAGCTCCGGTGATGGGGTCTGCGCCAAGCGGCCGGTTCTGGAGCCGGTTCTGTAGCGAACCCGCGGTCTGCACAGCGCGACACGTCGCGCAGCAGTCAGTAGTTCAGCGAGTAGACCGCTGCGGCCACTGCTGCGCCCAGCAGAGGTCCGACGATGGGTACCCATGCGTAACCCCAGTCGATCTTCTCTTTGCCTCGCAGCGGGAGAAGTGCATACGCGATCCGAGGCCCCAGGTCGCGTGCAGGGTTGATCGCGTAGCCGGTCGAACCACCGAGTCCGGCTCCGATCGCGATCACGGCGAAGGCGACACCCGCATAACCGAGACCGATGTTCCCGAGGTTGGGTGCCTGACCCTCGACGACCGGCTGCCAGGGGGCTTGCTGAATGATCCAGTAGACGAGCACGAACGTCGCCACGGCTTCACTCACGGTGTTCCAACCGAGCGACCGCACACCCGGTTTGGTGTAGAAGATACTGCCAGTGGTGTGCGGCTGGTCGTGGTCGTCGAACTGCTTCTTATACACCACATAGACGAGCAACCCGCCGACGATCGCGCCGGAGAACTCACCCAGGAGGTAGAACGGCACGGTTGACCAGGACGTCGCGCCGGTCAGGACAAGGCCGAGCGTCACCGCGGGGTTCAAGTGCGCGCCGGACTCCCATGCGACGCTCGCCCCGACGAAGACCGCCATACCCCACCCGAAGGCGGTGAGACTCCAGTTGCCCGATCCGAACCCGAGGCTTTTACGCAGGGAACCGAGCGCGCCGATCCCACATCCGATGAGTACCAGGATCGCGGTCCCGATGAATTCATTGACCGTGATTGTTCGCAGGTTTTCAAGTGTGGACATTCTGGGTGTATACACGCCCAAGATCCATTTTTGCGCGACAAAAGGATCAAGCCCTTGATTGCGTTACACCACGTGCTGATTTTCACTCGATTTCCCGCCCTTCAGGGCGGCTGCTCAGGGGGGTCCTCTGGTGTGGGTGATGACGGGGATGGTGTGGGT
>ERZ795053.1219-NODE-1219-length-32885-cov-11.178922_pt1 | contig 32885 bp, 38 predicted proteins | sample MGYA00375137_ERZ795053 | MGnify/ENA primary metagenome ERZ795053 (study PRJEB30182, sample SAMN05720284) | activated sludge metagenome | isolation source: Anaerobic digester | place: Hong Kong | collected 2014-12-17 ...
ACGCCAGCAAGAAGGCGAAGCACGGCGAGATCGTCGCCTGGCTCAAGGCCGAGCACGGGCTGACCCATGGCTACGCGAACCTGCTCGCCCACACCGCCAAGGGGAGCGCCGCGAGCACGTCCGGCGCCAGCGACGACGACCTGGTCGAGGCGATGTTCGCCGGCAAGAAGGCCGACCTCCGCCCGATCTACGACGCCGTGATCGCCAAGGTCCAGGCGCTTGGCACGGACGTCGAGCTGGCGCCCAAGAAGGCGTACGTCTCGCTCCGGCGAAACAAGCAGTGGGGCCTCGTCCAGCCGAGCACCGCGACCCGCCTCGACCTCGGTCTCGTGCTCAAGGGCGTTCCCCCGTCGGGCCGCCTCGAGGCGAGCGGCTCGTTCAACAGCATGGTGACGCACCGCGTCCGGCTCGAGAGCGTGAAGGACGTGAACGCCGAGCTGGTGAAGTGGCTCAAGGCGGCGTACGCGGCGGGGTGAGCGGTCGCCGCGACTCGCTCCACAGCAGGGCCACCCCGATCGCCGCCCAACTCAGCTCGCGCAGCCGGCCCGCGACCATCGCGAGGCCGGTGAACCCGATCGGCATCCCCGCGAGGGTGCTCACGGCGAGCAGCGACCCCTCGCGCGAGCCGAGTTCCCAGGGGAAGAGGAAGAAGAGGTTCATCGCCAGCGCGAGCAGGCCCCACATGAGGAGCGCGCTGGTCGGCGTGAGCGCGACGCCGAGCGCGTGGGCGACCAGCAGGAACTCTCCCGCTCCCGCGATCCGTGCCAGCGTGTCGAACCCGACCGCCGCGACGAGTGCGCGCGGTCGCTCGTGCCAGGTGCGCACCAGCTCGGCGTCGACGGTCGCGAGCCCGTCGCGGCGACCCGCGAGCCAGGCCGACAGGCGCCGCAGTCGCAGCCGCTCGAGCAGCCGTGCGAGGCGGACGACCACGCCACCGCGCTGCCCGGCGAGCACCACCGCGAGGGCGGCGAGCACGAGGGCGAGCGCGACGCCGAGTGCCGAGCGCGTCGCCGCGTCGAGCGGCAGCGTGGTGAGGGCGAGGGCGATCGCGGTGAGCCAGAGCAGCAGCGAGCTCACCGCGTGGATCAGGACGTAGAGCAGCACCACCCCGGTCGCGCGGGCGGTGCCGAGGGTCGGGGCGAGGGCGGCGATGCGGTAGGGCTCGCCGCCGGCGTTGACGATCGGGGTCACGAAGTTCATCGCGAAGCCGATCACGCTGATCCGGAACGCGGCGCCGAGGGAGGGGCGATCGGCGGTCGGCGGGAGGGCGACCCACCAGGCGAGCGCGTTGAGGGCGTACACCACCGCGTGCAGCGCGAGGATCGGCAGCAGCCACCAGCCGGCCTCGCGGACGCCGTTCGCGATGACGTCCGGACCGATCACCCACACCATCGCCACCAGCAGCGCGGTCCCCGCGAGGGCGAGCAGGAGCCGCCAGGACCGCGTCACGTCGGGTCGGCGCGCAGCGGCCAGAGGCGGTAGAGCGTGGTGACGATCAGCGTCGCGAGCGCGAGACCGGCGACGGCATCGAGCACGTAGTGCACCCGGAAGTACACCACGGCGAGGAGGATCCCCACCGCGATCGGGAGCAGCGCGGTGCCGAGTCGGCGGCAGCCGTTCATCCCCAGCATCAGCGCGGCCGCCGAGGCGGCGACGTGGCTGGACGGGAACGCGCTTCCCCAGGAATCGCCCTGGTCATTGAGGGAGCGGACCAGTCGGATCGGGAGGTCGGAGCCGGCCTGGGTCTCGGGCCAGCCGCGGACGTAGGCGGGGCCCGCGACCGGGAAGAGCAGGAAGACGAGGTAGCAGGCGAGGAAGGTCAGCGTGATGCCGAAGATCGCGCGCTGGGCGCGGGCGCGCTGGCCCTGGAGCCAGAGCACCATCGGGGCGGCGATCACCATCGGGAAGAAGGCGAGGTAGGAAAGCGCCAGCCCCCAGTTGACGATCGGCGGGCCGGCATGGCCGGCCCAGCGGTCGAGGTACTGCGGGCCCGCGAGACGGCTCTCCCAGTGGAGCACCAGCGGGTCGCCCGAGAGGCCGAGCGCCTCGCGGGGCGCGTTCACCAGCCCGATCGAGGCGTAGATCGCGGTCAGGATCAGCACCGGGTACCACTCCGCCAGGACCGAGTAGCCGGGGGCCGCCGCGAGCCGGGCCCGGCGGGCCAGCACCACCAGGACGAGCAGGAGGGCGTGGGCCACCAGCAGCCAGCGCAGCTCGAGCGGGCTCACCCCCTCGCCCACGACGCTGCGGACCAGCAGCACCGTCGCCGAACAGGCGGTGTACGTGGCGGTCAGCACGTCGAGGGGGGCGAACCCCTCCATGCTGATCCCGGCGGCCAGTCCCGGGCGCGAAATCGCGGTCACGACAGCTCCAGACCCGAAGGTGGTCCCACGGCGGGCGACACGATCGCCCGATGTCCGCTGCCGCGCAACGGGTGACGCGGCAGGGGCAGTACGCGAACGGGCGCGGATTCGTTGCACGTTGTAACTCCGGGCGACCCGGTCTCGCCGTCGGGAGGGCATCGAACTTGCCGATCCAGGGGGCATGGCCGACGCCGCTCGCCTCCAGCCCTGGTCCCGTGCGCCCTACGCGCGGGGGGCCCAGCCCGCCGCCCCGGCGGTGCACGGGCGGCTGGCCCTGGCCCATCCCCAGCCAGAATCGGGCCCGTACGCCGGGATCCGGCTCACCAACGTGGTCGGGGCGATGTCGTTCGCCCTCGACCTCGCGGAGGGGCAGCCGCGGGGCCACTCGGTGCGAACCACCATGATCGGGATGCGTCTTGCGGAAGGGCTCGGGCTGCCGGAGGAGTCGCGCAGCGCCCTCTTCTACGCCCTGCTGCTCAAGGACCTGGGGGCCTCCAGCAACTCGGCCCACCTCGCCGACATCTACGGCGCCGACGACCGGGCGCTCAAGCGGGCCCACCGGCTGATCGACTGGACCGACCCGTTCGACCGGGTCGTGTACGACCTGCGCCACGCCCGGACCGGGCGGGTGTTCCGCAACCTCGAGGCGCTGCGGGCCGGGTCGCGGATCCGGAAGGGGCGCCACGAGATGGCGCGGCTCAAGGGCGAGCGCGGGGCGGAGATCGCCGCGATGCTGGCGATGCCCGCCGAGACGTGCGCGGCGATCCGCGCGGTGGACGAGCACTGGGATGGCAATGGCGTGCCGGCGGGGCTCAAGGGCGACGCGATCCCGCTGCTGGCGCGGATCATCTGCCTCGCCCAGACGGTGGAGGTGTTCGAGCACAGCGCCGACGTGCAGGCCGCGTACCGGGTCGCGCACCGCCGCGCCCGACGCTGGTTCGATCCCGAGCTGGTGGCGTGCCTCGATGCCTTCCGCGATGACGCCGCGTTCTGGGGCCGCTTGCAGACCGCCGATGCGCTGCCGGCGCTGGCGGCGTGGGAGCCGGACTCCCGCGTGGTGTACGCCGACGAACTGCGGCTCGACACCGTCGCGGAGGCGTTCGCGAAGGTGATCGACGCGAAGAGCTGCTACACGCTGCGCCATTCGCAGAACGTCGCGTTCCTCGCTGCGCGCACCGCGCAGGAGGTCGGCCTGACGCGTCGCGAGACCCGCGCCCTGCGCCGCGCCGCGCTGCTGCACGACGTCGGCAAGCTCGGCGTCAGCTCACAGATCGTCGACAAGCCGGGCCCGCTGACCCCCGACGAGATGGCGGAGATGCGCCGCCACACCGTCCACACCTACGAGATCCTCCGCGGCGTGACGCGCTTCGAGCGCTTCGCGATGCTGGCCGCCTCGCACCACGAGCGCCTCGACGGCAGCGGCTACCACCAGGGCCTCACCGCCGACCTCCTCGGCCTCCCGGCCCGGATCCTCGCGGTCGCCGACGTGTGCGACGCGCTGTGCACCGATCGGCCCTACCGGAAGGGGATCAGCGTCGCGGCCGCGGTGGTGCAGCTGCAGGAACTCGCCGAAGGCGGCACGCTCTGCCCGGTCGCGGTCGAGGCGCTGACGGGGTGGTTCCGCGGCATCCCGAAGAACACCGATGAGTTCACGGCGCACGGCGACTCGACGTCGCTGGCGATGTAGGCGAGAAGAGAGAAGAGAGAAGAGAGAAGCGAGGGGCCCATGTCACCCCGAGCGTAGCGAGGGGGTGGAGCCATGCGTCTGGTTCCGCCCCCTCGCCTTCGGCTCGGGGTGACACGTGTGTTCCTCGCTTCTCGCTTCTCCCTTCTCGCTTCTCGTTCAGCTCCCCGCGCACTCCACCTGCTGCATGTCCGCGCGTCGATAGAGCAGCGTCAGCGTCACCCGCAACTCCTGCATCGGCGCGTCCCAGGACCACCAGAGCCCCGAGGCGGTCTTGCCCGGCGCCTTCACCGCATCGACGAGGTTGCCGTACGAGGCCCCCTCGCTGTCGCGGCTGCACTTGATCGGCTGCAGCATCAGGCCGTCGTGCCGCAGTGCCGCCTCGATCATCTCGCGGGTGGCGAGGTAGCCGCTGCCGTCGGGGTTGGTCACCTGGAGCGAGGTCGAGCTGACCGCGACCGAGGTGAGGCCGTTGGCGCCGGCGTAGAGGGTGATTGCCATTGGGAGGACGACGCTGTCGCCGGCGGTCACCCGCAGGGTCCCCTCGCGGAGCTGGGTGATCCCCTGCTTCTGGTACCAGTCGCCGGTCGCGGCGACCGGCCGCGGGGTGCTCCAGGTGATCGGCAGCGGGTCGGCGACGGTCCACGGCAGCCCGCGGACGCGGACCCCGGAGTCGACGAGGAAGGTGGTGATCACCTTGCTGAGCGGGATCGGGGCGTCCTTGGCCTGGGCCGCGAGCGGGGCGGCGAGGAGTGCAGTGATGGCGAGGAGTCGGGCAACCGGGCGCATGGGCCCTCCGGCGAGGCGTGGGGAGGCCGATGATGTAGCGCCTCGTCCGGCATTGCGTCAGGGGTCGCCCCCGGCCGTCATCGCCCCCGGTATCATTGGAGGTGCCCGGACTCCGTCTTCTCGTCATCGGTGCGACCGGCCTGGTCGGCCGCGCCATCGTGCGGCGTGCCGCCGAGCGGGGGGCGGTGGACGAGGTGGTGGCGATGGTGCGGCGCGACCCGGGGGCGAGGCCCTCGACCAGGGTGAGCTACCGGGTGGTGGATTTTGACCGGCTCGACGGGCTCGACGACGCCTTCGCGGTCGATGCGGTGCTCTGCGCCCTGGGGACCACGGCCCGGCAGACCCCGGATCCGGCGGAATACCGGCGGATCGAGGTCGAGATCCCGCTCGAGGTCGCCCGACGGGCGCAGGCCGCGGGGGCGACGCGCTTCGGGCTGGTCTCCTCGGTCGGGGCGGATCCGACCTCCCGGGCGACCTACCTCCGGCAGAAGGGCGAGCTGGAGCAGGCGCTCGAGGCGATGGGGTGGGAGCGACTCGTGATCGCCCGTCCGTCGGTCATCGCCGGTCGCCGCAGCGAGTTCCGGCTCAGTGAACGGATCGGCCTGGTGCTCGGCCAGGTCGCCCCGCTCCGCTATCGGCCGATCGCGGCGGAGCGGATCGCGACGGAGCTGGTGTCGGCGGTGATCCAGGCCGGGCCGGCGGTGGAAGTCCTCGACAACATCACCTTGCACCGGGGGATCGGATGAGACTCAGGGGATGGTGGCTGGTGCTGCTCGCCGCGTGTGCGGCGCCCGAGGCGGAGCCGGCGTTCACGGCGGCGCACCGCGCGGCGATCGTCGATTCGGTGTCGCAGCGCCTCGACGCGTTTCGCGCGGCGGTGGCGACGATGACCCCCGACAGCATCGCCCCCTACTACGTGGCCGACTCGACGCTGCGCTGGATCGAGGACGGCGTGGTGCGCTACACCAGTCGCGCGGAGATCGCCACGGCGCTGCAGGAGGCGGCGCCGTTCATGCGCGACGCGCAGCTCCTCTACGACGGCACCACGATCACCCCGCTCGCGCCGGGGGTCGCCAGCATCGTCACCGGCTTCGCGCAGAAGTTCACCCTCCCCGATGGCACCCGCGGCGGGTTCGCGGGCGCGATCACGGCGGTGATGGTGCACACGGCGGAGGGGTGGCAGTTCCAGACCGGGCACACGTCGAGTGCCGGGCGGCCGCGCGAGGGTGGCGACAGCACGGCGGTGTCGTGAGCAAGCTGATCTGGCTGGTCCTCGCCACGGTCGGCGGCGCGATCGGCTGGACGCTGGGCGCGTTCCTCGGCCCGTTCGGCGCGGTGGTGGGTGGCGCGGCCGGGACCGCGTTCGCCATCTGGTATGGCCGCGCGCTGGTCGCGCGGCACCTGTAGCCGAGGCGGTCGCGCCGTTTCGCGATCTGCGTCGGCACAGTAGTCTTGGTGGTGCCGTCGACGGCTCGCCGTCCGTCGGCCCTGCCTGCTTCGAGGTCTCGTGACCCATCTCCGCGTCTCACCCACGCCCGGCGCCGATGCGCCGCCGTCCGACCGCGCCACCCTCTCGATCCGCAATCCGTGGACCGGGGCGGTGGTGGGGGAGGTGCCGTGCGCCACCCGGTCCGAGGTGGTGGCGGCGATCGATGCCGCGACCGCGGCGGCCCCGGCGGCGGCGGCGTTGCCGAGTCACGCGCGCGCGGCGCTGCTCGGGCGGATCGCGGACGGCGTGGAGCGGGACCGGGAGGCGCTGGTGGAGCTGCTGGTCGCGGAGTCGGGCAAGCCGCGACGGATCGCGGCGAGCGAGGTCGATCGCACGGTGTTCGTCTTCCGCCAGGCGAGCGAGGAGGCGACCCGGATCGGCGGCGAGGTGCTCCCGATGGACCTCGCGCCGCATGGCGAGGGCCGGCTGGCCCTCACGCGACGCTTCCCGATGGCGCCGATCGCGGCGATCACGCCGTTCAACTTCCCGCTGCTGCTCGCGGCCCACAAGCTGGCGCCGGCGATCGCCTGCGGCGCGACCGTGGTGCTGAAGCCGCCGCCGCAGGACCCGCTCTCGACGCTGAAGCTGGCGGAGATCCTCGCCGAGGCCGGGGTCCCGGACGGGATGGTCGCGGTGGTGCCATGCACCACCGAGGACGCCGCGCCGCTGCTCGATGATCCGCGGATCCGGATGATCTCCTTCACCGGCTCCGCCCAGGTGGGGTGGATGATCCGGAGCCGCGCGCGGCACGCGCGGGTCGCCCTCGAGCTCGGCGGCAACGCCGCGGTCATCATCGGCCCGGACGCCGACCTCGAGCACGCCGTCGCCCGGTGCGTCCAGGGCGGCTACGCCTACGCGGGGCAGAGCTGCATCTCCACCCAGCGGATCCTGGTCCACGCCGCGCGGCACGCCGAGTTCGTCGAACGGTTCACGGAAGGCGTCGCGGGGCTCCGCTGTGGCGATCCGGCCGATCCGGCGACCGACGTCGGCCCGCTGATCGACGAGGCGAGTGCGGTGCGGGCGATCGGCCGGATCGAGGAGGCGGTGGCGGCGGGGGCGCGCGTCGCGACCGGCGGGCGTCGCGAGGGGGCGATGGTGCTGCCGACCGTGCTGCTCGACACCACGAGCGCGATGCGGGTGAACTGCGAGGAGGTGTTCGCCCCGGTCACGACCGTGCGGGCGTTCGGGACCCTCGAGGAGGCGCTCGGCATCGTGAACGACTCCGCCTTCGGGCTGCAGATGGGACTGTTCACCAACGACCTGCGCTGGGTCATGACGGCCTTCGAGCGCGCCGACGTCGGGGCGGTGGTGGTGAACGACGTCGCGGGGTTCCGGGTCGATCACCTGCCGTACGGCGGGGTGAAGCAGTCCGGGCTCGGCCGCGAGGGGGTCCGCTCGGCGATCGAGGGGATGACCGAGTTGCGGATGTTGATGCTGGGGTAGTGGTGAATCGTGAGTCCTGAGTCGTGAGGTGGTCGTCAGTGGTCGATGGTGCTCCTTGTCATCCCGAGCGGCTTGGAACAGCAGGTCCCTCGACTCCGGCCGCTGCGCGGCCTCCGCTCGGGATGAGGGGCCCCCGCTTCTCGCTTCTCGCTTCCCGCTTCTCTCTTCTCTCTTCTCTCTTCTCTCTCTTCGTTTCGAGGCCGACATGACGCGATCGTTCCGATGGGCCTGGCTCCTCCTCGTGCTGGTTGGCGTCGTTGCGGTGCTGCCGGCGCAGCAGTCCGACGCCCAGCGGGCGCGGACGGCGGCGTTCCGCGCGAAGGCGGTGCCGTTCGAGCCCGGGTTCCGGGTCTTCCTGGTCCCCGACATGGAGGGGATGGGGAGCACGGTCGACAGTCGCGAGGTGCTCGCCGGCAACGAGGGGGCCGCGTACCGGGATCGCTCGAGCCCGGACTACTGGGAGCGCTATCGGGGGCTGCTCACCGAGGAGGTGAACGCGACGATCGCCGGTGCCCGGTCGGCGGGCGCGGCGAGCTTCGTGGTGAACGAGGGCCACGGCGGCAACCTGTTCGCCAACGTGCTGCCATGGGACCTCGACACCGCGGCGATCCTGGTCCGCGGCTTCCCCAAGCCGCTGGTGATGACGACCGGGATCGACAGCACCTTCGGGACGCTGATGTTCACCGGCGCGCACGCCAACGCCGGCAGCGCGGGGGTGATGGCACACACCTACGCCTTCGACCGGTTCACGGTGAACGGCATGGTGCTCAACGAGGTGGGGATCAACGCGCTGATCGCCGGCGAGATGGGCGTGTCGGTGTCGCTGGTGAGCGGCGATGACGTGCTGATCGCCGAGACCCGCGAGATGCTCGGTGACGGGTTCGTCGGGATCGTCACCAAGCGGGCGGTCGGTCGCGCGGCGGCGATCACCTACAGCCCCGCGAAGGTGCGCGCGATGCTGCGCGAGGGCGCCGCGGAGGCGGTGCGTCGCGAGCGCGCGGGACAGATCCCGCCGTTCACGCTCCAGAAGCCGTACCGGGTGGAGCTCACGATGCGGCGCAGCTACCCGCAGGAGATGATCGACGGCGTGGCCGCACTGAGCGAGTTCTCCCTCGAGCGCACCGGCGACCGGACCTTCGTGCTGGTGACCGACAGTGCGCGGGAGATGGGCTACCTGCTCGACGCCATCGAGAGCGTGGTGATCCGATGAGGGGCCTCCTGTCCGCGGCCTTGCTGCTGCCCGTCGTGCTCCCGGGCCAGGTCGCCCGCGACACCACGCCGCCCGACCGGGTCTTCGGGGTGACCGAGTGGCAGCTCGCCCGCCAGAAGCTCGAGGCGGAGATGACGCCCGACGGGTTCACGGTGTACATCATCGCCGACATGGAGGGGCTGGCCGGCGCGGTGCGCAACGCCACCGAGATGCGCCCCGAGTATCGCGGCGGGGAGCCGGCCCACGAGCGCTTCCGCGAGGAGCTGACCGACGAGGTGAACGCGGTGATCGCCGGCGCCCGCGCCGGCGGGGCGACCCAGTTCGTGGTCAACGACGGCCACGGCGGGACGCTGTTCCGCAACGTGCTCCCCGATCGGCTCGACCCCGAGGCGCTGCTGATCCGCGGCTACCCCAAGCCGATCGTGATGTCGACCGGGCTCAACCCGATGGTCGATGGGCTGATGATCGTCGGGGCGCACGCCAATGCCGGCAGTCCGGGGATCATCGCCCACAACTTCGCGTTCGACTCGTTCACGGTGAACGGCGTGGCGCTGAACGAGGCGGGGATCGCGGCGTTCATCGGCGGCGAGATGGGGGTGCCGTTCCTGCTCGCCTCCGGCGACGACGTGCTGACCGCGGAGACGGCCGCGATGCTCGGCCCGATCGAGACGGTGACGGTGAAGACCGCCTTCTCGGGGTCGGCCGCCGCGGTGCTGCCACCGGCGCGGGTTCACCGGATGCTGCACGACGCGGCGGAGCGGGCGGTGCGTCGGGCGCGCGCCGGTGAACTGAAGCCGCTCACCTTCGCAGCGCCGTACCGGGTCCGCCTCTGCCTGCGCCGCGGCTACGCCCGTGATGAATGGGTGCGGACCACGGTGGGGACGTTCGGGGGGATGACGCCCGACGGCGCCGAGGGGTGCTTCGCGATGACGACGTCGAGCGCGGAGGCGGTGGGGAACGTGCTCAACGAGATCGAGTGGACGGTGCTCAAGCCATGAGTGATGCCCGCTGGGCCACCGCCGATCTCTGCGACGCGCACCCGAACGTCGTGCACCCGGTCCTGGCGGTGTTCCACGACTTCGGCGGGGTGCGCAAGTTCCACGGCCCGATCGCGACGCTGCGGGTCGATGAGGACTATCGCCCGGTGCTGCGCGAGCTCGAGCGGGAGGGACGGGGTCGCGTGCTGGTGGTCGATGGCGGGGGCTCGCTCCACCGCGCGATCCTCGGCGAGCGGTTGCTGCACACCGCCGCGCGGAACGGCTGGGCCGGCGTGGTCGTCAACGGGGCGGTGCGCGACACCGCCCAGACCCGCGAGGTGCCGATTGGCCTGCGGGCGCTGGGCGTGGTGCCCCAGCGCGGCGAGTCGGGCGAACCCGATCATGTGGACCAGCCGCTCACTTTCGCCGGCGCGACCTTCGCCCCGGGCGAGTGGCTCTGGGCCGACGCCGACGGGATCGTGGTGGGGCCGGCGGTGGACGGTGCGTAGGGGGACAGGGACGAGCGGGTGATGCGGACACTCCTCCTCGGCGTCCTCGGTCTCTCGGGATTCCTCCTCGCCGTCGTGCTCCTGGGGCGACGGCGCTGGGCGGCGCGGACGCGAGTCCTTCACACCCGACTCGACCAGCTCCGCAGCGGGGAGCCTCAGGTGGTCACCAGCGCCGACGACCTGCCCGCGCCGGTCGCGCGCTACCTGAGGTCGGCACTGGCAGGCCTCGACTCACCGATCGATTTGATCCATCTCGGGCACGAGGGCACGTTCAACATCGATTCGGTGGCCGAGCGGTGGCGTCCCTTCACCTCTGATCAGGTCATCACGACGCGACCCCCCGGGTTCGTCTGGGATGGCCGGGTCCGCGTCCTTCCCGGTCTCGCCATCCATGTGCACGATGCGTACGTCGGAGGCGAGGGACACCTGCACGCGTCGGTCCTCGGTTGGCTCACGGTCGCTCGTCCTCCCGCATCGTCCGGGCTCGCAGAGGGGGAGTTGATGCGGTTCCTCGCGGAGGCCGTCTGGTACCCCTCGCTGCTTCTTCCTGGTGGTCCGGTGCGTTGGGAGGCGATCGACGACGCATCGGCACGGGCGACGCTCCACGATGGGGATGTCTCCGCCTCGCTCGTCTTCCGGTTCGGCCCCGACGGACTGGTGGCAGGGGTCGAGGCGGCCGCACGCGACCGCACCGTCGGCACTGAGCAGGTGCCGACGCCGTGGCAGGGGCGATTCTGGGACTACCGGCGCCTGGAGCGGATCCTGATTCCCCTGGAGGGCGAGGTTTCCTGGTTGCTCCCCACGGGGCCGCTGCCGTACTGGCGCGGCCGGATCTGCGGGTACACGGTGTCGACCGACGTCCCTTCCGTCTCGCCGACAACGTGAGCGTGGCAGGGCCCGCGCGGGGGTAGGGGGCTTTCGCCGTCGCCATCGGACGGGGATCTTTGGCTCCTCCCCGCCTCCCGGAGCATGGATGTTTTCCGCCGCCACCCGATTCACTGCCGCCGCCGCGGCCCTGTTGTGTCTCGCGGGGTGCGGCACCGATCCGACCCTCTCGCCAGTCCCGACGATCGGTGAGTGGCAGTTGCTCGACGTGGCCGGTGCCCCACTGCCCGCCACCATCCTCGACCGAGTCGTGCCCACCGAACAGGGGCCGTTCGAGCTCAAGATCATCGTGGTCGGCGGGACGCTCACGCTGGCCGAGGATCGTGGCTATGAGCAGCGGATGATCCTGCAGGTCCTGGTCAATGGCCAGCCGCAGCCCGAGGTGCGGTACTTCGATCGGGGCACCTGGAGCGATGGGGGCGGGACGCTGGCGCTCGCGTCGACGTTCATCAACGGCAGGGTCACCTCCGGCAGCCGCACCGCCACTCGGGTCACGCTGCAGCAGGAATTGACGGGCGAGGACGATACCGAGCCGCTCGGCTATCGGTTCGGGCAATGAGGGTGTTCCCCGGAGTCCTCATCGCGCTCGCAACGGTTGCTGCCGGCTGCGCCGTCGCGAACTCCGCCGCCGAGTCGTACACCGCGCAGACGGTCGGTGCGGCGTGGGGCCCGTGCGGTCGGCTGCGCGACTCGGTGCTCGTCGTCCACGGCGAGCCCGCCAAGCGGATGTACGGTGACGAGGAGGATGTCAGCGACAAGACCCGGGTCTATACCCAGGAGCTGGCCTGGCGGCTGCCGGTCGACTCCGCGCGGGTGGTCGCCTTCACCTGGGGCGACGGCGTGCGTCGCTGTCAGGTGCGCGAGCGACGGCTGAAGTGGGCGGACTGGGAGCGGGAGATCTGACCGGGAGGAATTGATGCTCAAGCTGCCCCGGAGCCGGGTTCGTTCCGTCGGCCTGCTCCTCCTCGCGCTGTTCTGGATCGTTGCCGGGCTCAATCACTTCCGCGACCCGGCGTTCTACCTCCGCATCATGCCGCCGTGGCTGCCGGCGCATGAGGCGCTGGTGGCCTGGAGCGGGGTGGCCGAAGTGGCGGGCGGGATCGCGGTGCTGATCCCGCGGCTGCGCGTGCTGGCGGGCTGGGGACTGATCGTCCTCCTCGTGGCGATCTACCCCGCCAACGTCGAGATGGCGCTCCACCCCGAGCGCTTCCCCGACATCCCGACCTGGGCCCTCTACGCGCGCCTGCCGTTCCAGTTCGTGTTCGCGATCTGGGCCTGGTGGGCCACCCGACCGGACGAGGCCACGCGATGACCCCGCGACGATTCCCCCTCCTGCTCTTCGCCGCCGCCCTTGCGGGATGTGTCTCACCTTCCGGTGGTGGTCCGATCTGCACCACCAGCATCGAGCCGGCAGTGATCGTGAAGGCGCACGACGCCGTGACCGGCGAGAACCTGATCCCCGGGATTCGCGGCGCCCTCCACGACGGCACCTACGTCGATTCGCTGCGGCCGACCGTCTTCAGCGACGGCCTCGTGCCGGTGGCACTCTCCGGCGCGCCCGAGCGTCCGGGACGGTACCGGGTGGAACTGGTGCATCCGGGGTATCGGAACGTGACGCTGGTCGGGATCGAGGTGCGCGAGGGCATCTGCCACGTCGAGACGCAGACCGTCGACGCCGCGATGGAGGCTGAGTCCGCCCTGCGCTAGACGCCAGGCGGCGCGGGTGCGGCGCGGGTCACTCCACGGCTGACCGCACGAGGTTCGCCTCGACATAGCCCGCCGTGCCGTCGTCGAGCTGCACTCGGTACCAGCTGCTCGTCGCGGCCATCACCACCACCGACGTCCCGGCCGGCACCTCGCGCAGCGTGGTGTCGCGCCGACTCGGCCCGGCCCGCAGCGCGGCGAGGCGCGGGGCAGTGCGTGCGGGTACGCCGAGGCGAGTGGTGTCGGCGCGGAGCGGTCCGGGCGTGGCGGTGGCGAGCCGCACCCAGGGGAGCGGATCGATGGCGCCCTCGCCGCGCCGGTAGATCCCGAAGTGGAGGTGCGGCGGGGTGGTCCGCGCGTTGCCGGAGTTGCCGACGAAGCCGAGCGTGTCGCCGATCTCGACGCGCTGTCCCTGCACCACGGCGTGGGCGTCGAGGTGGGCATAGTAGAGCGAGGTGCCGCGCTGCTCGTCGCGCAGCCAGACCACGTTGCCGCCGAGCGAGTTGGGGCGGGTGCTCCGGACCACGCCGGCGGTGGCGGCGAGGACGGGGGTGCCGCGTGGGGCGAAGATGTCGATCCCCTGGTGGCTGCGGCGGCCCGCCTCGCGGTCGGCGCCGAAGAAGCTCTGGATCGCCCCGTTGCCGGCGCCCTCCACCGGGAACGCGAGCGAGGGGCCGGCCTGCACGCGCAACTCGTAGCGACCGCTCCGCAGCAGTTCCGGCTGCAGGCGGATGAGCAGGGTGGCGTCGCGATCGACCTCGTGCCGGAGGGCGAGGTTGGCGGCGGCCGAGTCGGTCAGCGGACCGTCCACGGCAGTGGCGAGATGACGGAACGGCGCGGCGGTGTCGCCGGTCGCCTCGAACAGCTCGAGGTAGAGCCGGGTGGGTTGTCCGGTGGCGTCGAGGAGCACCTCGAGACGCTCGCCACCGCGCAGGCGGACCCGATACGCCACGGCGCGCGCCTCCGCGCGCGAGTAGCTCCCCAGTTCGCGCAGCGGGAGGGTCGCCTCGAGCGGCGCGGCGAGGGCGCTGTCGCCCGCCGCGAGCCACTCGGCGCCGAGGGCGGTCGAATCGAGGCCGGCCGCGCGGAGCGAGGCGGCGTAGCGGGCGTGGGGTGTCGGCGGCGGGTCGGGGCGAAGCTCGTCGAGGACCGAGCCGCTGCAGCCGGCGAGGAGGAGTGTCGCGAGGAGGTACCTTGGTCGCATGACTCTACGTACGTCCCCGGCCCCTGACGGGTTCACCCGGTGACGACGCCCCGCATCGGCGTCGGGGTGCTGGTGGTGCGCGAGGGTCGCGTGCTCCTGGGGTGGCGTCACAGCGCCAGCCATGGCGACGGGAGCTGGCAGTGCCCGGGTGGGCACCTCGAGTGGATGGAGTCGCCGGAGGCGTGCGCGGTGCGCGAGGTCGCGGAGGAGACCGGGCTCGCGGTGACCGCGGTCGCGCGCGCACCGTGGACCGATGACCGCTTCGTCGCCGAGGATCGCCACTACGTCACCGTGTTCGTCGTCGCGGCGTCGCCCGAGGGGACGCCGGTGGTGCGTGAACCGGACAAGTGTGCGACGTGGCAGTGGTTCGCGTGGGACGACCTTCCGGCACCACGCTTCCTGCCGTTGGCGCGGCTGCACGCGAGCGGATATCGTCCGCCGGGCTGCTGAGCGGCATCGGCCGCGATCCCGCGCGGCGCGGGCATTTCCGAGTGATCTGGTCGTGATGAATTTCCGAGTCCGATGCTCGTTTTTCGGGCACTGGCGCAACCTGCCGGCGGTGCGTACCGTTGGTCAGGAGGTGTCACGTGATCATGACAACAGGCAGTGTTCCGGGATCGGTACACAAGGCGGGTGGGCGACGCGACCTGCGCATCCTGCTCATCCATCCCAACTACCACTCGGGCGGCGCGGAGATCGCCGGCAACTGGCCGCCGGCCTGGGTGGCCTACCTGAGCGGGGCGCTGAAGGCGGCCGGGTTCGGGAACATCCGCTTCATCGATGCGATGACCGACCACATCGACGATGCGGCCCTCGAGGTGCTGCTCCGGGAGGAGCGTCCCGACGCGGTCCTCTGCACGGCGATCACGCCGGCGATCTACCAGGCGCAGGCGACGCTGGAGATGGTCCGTCGGCTCCATCCGGAGGCTGTCACGGTCCTGGGCGGGATCCACGGCACCTTCATGTATGGTCAGGTCCTCGGCGAGGCGCCCTGGATCGACTACATCATCCGGGGCGAGGGCGAGGAGATCGTCGTCAACCTGATGACGGCGCTCGCCGAGGGGCGGCTGCCGGCCGACCGGGGGTCGATCCGCGGGCTGGCGTACCGCGACGAGGACGGGGTGCCGTTCGCGACGGTGCCGCACCCGCCGATCCAGGACCTCGACGCGCTGACGCCCGACTGGGGCATCCTCGACTGGGACAAGTACATCTACATCCCGCTCAACTGCCGGGTGGCGATCCCCAACTTCGCGCGCGGCTGCCCGTTCACCTGCAGCTTCTGCTCGCAGTGGAAGTTCTGGCGGCAGTACCGGACCCGGGACCCGAAGCAGTTCGTCGACGAGATCGAGCTGCTGGTGCGCGAGCACGGGGTCGGCTTCTTCATCCTCGCCGATGAGGAACCGACGATCAACCGGAAGAAGTTCGTCGCCCTCTGCGAGGAGCTGATCGCGCGCGACCTCGGCATCACGTGGGGGATCAACACCCGGGTCACCGACATCCTGCGCGACGAGGAGCTGCTGCCGCTCTACCGGAAGGCGGGGCTGGTGCACGTCTCGCTCGGCACCGAGGCGGCGGCGCAGCTCAAGCTCGACCGCTTCAACAAGGAGATCAAGGTCGAGCAGAGCAAGAAGGCGATCGCGCTGCTGCGGGCCAACGGGATCATCGCGGAGGCGCAGTTCATCGTCGGCCTCGAGAACGAGACGCCCGAGACGCTCGAGGAGACCTACCGGATGGCGCAGGACTGGAAGCCGGACCTGGTCAACTGGAACTGCTACACGCCGTGGCCGTTCTCGGACCTCTTCCAGGAGCTGGGGGACAAGGTCGAGGTGCGCGACTACGCCAAGTACAACTTCGTGACGCCGATCATCCAGCCCGACGTGATGACCCGCGACGAGGTGCTGAAGGGCGTGCTCAACAACTACCGCCGGTTCTACTTCCGGAAGGCGACCGGCGGCTACCTGTGGGATGCGGACCCGTACCGGCGGAAGTACCTGCGCGGCTGCCTCAAGGCCTACCTCAAGTCGGCGATGGAGCGGCGGTTCTACGACCTCGGCCGGATCAACTACTGGGGCCAGTCGACGGTCGACTGGAAGTTCGACGAGAGCAAGACGACGTCGAAGGAGGAGCTGGTCCGGATGGCGCAGAAGCCGGAGATCCAGCACGTGCACGGGCGCTCGTCCCGGGCGCTGCCGCTGGTGAACGTCGCCGGGCACCAGCTGCCCGGGGACGAGTTCATCGCGCCGCGCCGCTCGACGATGCGGCCCGCGGCGGCGCGGGTCTCCGCGCGCGAGGCGGCCCCGGTGGAGGAGCCGCCGGAGGGCATCCGGGCATGCTGAGCGGCGAGGCGATTCCGGTGGTCCCGCCGGGACTGCTGGCGAAGTACGACCAGCCGGTGCCGCGCTACACGTCGTACCCCGCGGTCCCCGACTGGTCGGGGGACGTGACCGGCCCGGACTGGCTCGACCACCTGGGGCGGCTGAAGGGGCGGCCGGGCCCGATGGCGCTCTACGTCCACCTTCCGTTTTGTGCCCATCGCTGCTTCTACTGCGGCTGCAATGCCACGGTGACGCCGCACTCGGAGGTGGTCGACCGCTACCTCGACCGGCTCGAGCGCGAGATCGACCGGCTGGCCGACGCGATGGACGGCGGTCCGCGGATCGCCGAGATGCACTGGGGTGGCGGGACGCCGAACTTCCTCGACCTCGACCAGCTCGAGCGGCTGGTGCGGATGCTGCGCGCCGCGTTCATGCTCGATGCCCGCACCGAGTGCTCGATCGAGGCCGATCCGCGGCTGGTCACCCCGGAGCAGCTCGAGACGCTGCGTCGCCTCGGGTTCAGCCGGATCTCGTTCGGGGTGCAGGACCTGACGCCCGAGGTGCAGCAGGCGATCGGCCGGGTGCAGCCCGCGGCGATGGTGCGTGACGTGGTGCGCGAGGCGCGCCGGGTCGGCTTTGGCGGGATCAACCTCGACCTGATCTACGGCCTGCCGCGGCAGACCGAGGCCACCTTCGCCGAGACGCTGGAGGGGGCGCTGGCGCTGGAGCCGGACCGGGTGGCGTGCTTCGGGTACGCCCACCTGCCGTGGCTGCGCGCCAACCAGCGGCGGATCGACGCGGCCACGCTGCCGACCGGCGAGGAGCGCTCGACGCTGTTCCACCAGGCGGTGCGCCGGTTCGTCGATGCCGGGTACGAGTGGCTGGGGCTCGACCACTTCGCCCTGCCCACCGACCCGCTGGCCCTGGCGGCCGCGGCCGGCCGGCTGCACCGCAATTTCATGGGCTACACGATCCGCGGGGGGGAAGAGCTCCTGGGCATCGGGACCAGCGCGATCTCCGAGATCGACGGCTGGTTCGTCCAGCACGACGCCTCGCTCGGGGCGTGGCAGCGGGCGGTGGACCAGGGGACCCTCGCGATCGAGCGGAGCCACCGGATGAGCGCGGACGATCAGGCGCGCGGGCGCGCGGTTGCGGAGCTGATGTGCAACGGGGGGCTGCCGTTCGACCTCTTCGTGGGCGATCCCGACGCGCTCACCGACCGGTTCGAGCAGTTCGCCGAGGAGGGGTTGCTGACGTTCGAGCTCGACCGGGTGCGGGTGACCCCACTCGGGCGGTTCTTCCTGCGAAACATCTGCGCGGCGGTCGACGGGTATCGCACGGCGGACGACGGCGTCCGGCGCTTCTCGCGCGCGGTCTGATCCGGCGTGGGAGCGACCCTCGCCCCCCCGCGCACCGAGCCCGCGGCCCGGATCGGTCCGAATGCGGTGATCCAGCTGGTCGCTGCGATGCAGGCGCGCTGGGGTGAACGCTTTGCCGAATCGCTGCTCGCCGAGGCGACCGAGTACACCCCGGACACGCTGCCCGAGGCGATGATCGACGAGGGCGAGGCCCGCGCGCTGGCGCACCTCCTCCTCGACCGGGTCGGTGCGGCCGCCGCCCTGCCGGTGCTCCGCGACGCGGGGCACCGTACCGCAGACTACCTCCTCGCGAACCGGATCCCCCCGCCGGCCCAGTGGGTGATCCGCCTCCTGCCGCGGCGCCTCGGCTTGCGGCTGCTCCTCGCTGCGATCACTCGGCATGCCTGGACTTTCGCCGGGAGCGGTCGCTTCGTGGTGCGCTGGGTCGGGACATGGCCCGCGCTGGTGTTCGAGGGGTGCACGATGTGCCGCGGCCTCCATGGCGACCGCCCGATGTGCGACTACTACGCGGGGACGTTCGAGCGGCTCCTCGCGGTGCTCATCTCGCCCGCGGCGTCGGTGGTCGAGGTGGAGTGCCAGGCGCTCGGCGCCGCGACCTGCCGGTTCCGCCTCGACGGCATGTCGTGAACGGCGTCAACTACCTCTGGCTGAAGGCGGGCCACGTGATCGCGGTGATCGCGTGGTACGCGGGGCTGTTCTACATCTTCCGCCTGTTCGTGTATCACGTGCAGCAGCGCGACCAGCCGGAGGTCGCGGCGACGCTCGCGATCATGGAACGGCGCCTGCTCCGGGCCATCATGCTCCCCGCGGCGGTGCTGTCGATCCTCCTCGGCGTCGCGATGCTCGTGAAGATGCCCTACCTGCTGGGGCAACCGTGGATGCACGCCAAGCTCGGCGCCATCGCGTTCCTGCTCGGGTACCACGCGCTCGCCGCGTGGGTCCGGGTCCGCTTCGCGGCGGGGGACTACGTCCTGAGCGAGCGCGCCTGCCGGATCCTCAACGAGGTGCCGACGGTGCTGCTGTTCATCATCGTGATCGCGGTGATCGTGCGGCCCTGAGGGGCACGCGTCGCGAGTCGTGGCTCGTGGGGTATCTTTCGGGTTCCCCCGACAAGTTCACCCGATGAGGTCGTGATGCGCGGTCACCCTGGCGGTTGGCGTCCGTGGCGTGGCGTGCTTGCCGGTGCCCTGCTGCTTGCGAGCGGGTGCGTGATCGGTGGCCCGCCGACGCCGGAGCCGCCGCCCAACATCGTGATCTTCCTCGCGGATGACCTCGGCATCGGCGAGGTCGGGGCCTGGGGCCAGCGCGAAATCGCCACCCCCAACATCGACCGTCTGGCGCGCGAGGGGGTGCGGCTCACCGAGTTCCGCAGCGGGGCGGCGGTCTGCGGTCCGGCCCGCTGCACCCTGATGACCGGCTACCACAACGGGCATTGCCGGCTCGACGACAACGACAACGACTTCCTCCGCACGGCCGACGTGACACTCGCCGAGCGGCTGCGCGAGGCGGGCTACGCGACGGGGCTCTTCGGGAAGTGGGGGTTGAGCTGGGACAGCGAGCCGGAGAGCTGGCCCAACGCGCAGGGGTTCGACACCTTCTTCGGCTTCCGCGACCAGGTCCACGCGCACAACTACTACCCCGAGTGGTTGATGCGGAACGGCGATTCGGTGCGGACGCGCAACGTCGTGCCGGGGGCGAACCGGAAGGGGGCGGGGCGCGCGACGGTGCGGCTCGACTGGGCCCCGGACCTGATGCGCGAGGAGGCGTTCGCCTTCGTGCGCCAGCATGCAGGGCGCCCGTTCCTCCTGTACTGGGCGACCATCCTCCCCCACATCAACAACGAGGGGAGCCGCAACGTCGCCGATGACGGCTACGAGATCCCCGACCTCGGTCCGTACGCCGATCGGCCGTGGCCCGAGGGGAAGCGCAGCTATGCGGCCCAGGTTTCCCGGCTCGACCGCGACCTGGGTGCGCTGCGCGCGCTGCTCGACTCGCTCGGGATCGCCGACAACACGCTGATCGTCTTCGCCTCGGACAACGGGGCGACCTTCCTGCGCCGCAGCAACGACGGCACGACGGATATCGTCGGGCGCTGGTTCAACGGGACCCTCGGCTACCGCGGCTTCAAGGGTGACCTCTACGAGGGCGGACTGCGGGTCCCGGCGATCGCCCACTGGCCGGCGCGGATCCGCGGCGGCGGCACGTCGGCGGTGCGGGTCGACTTCGCCGACCTGCACGCGACCCTGACCCAGGCCGCCGGCCTCCCCGCACCGCCCGAGATCGATGGCCGCTCGTTCCTGCCGGTCCTCACTGGGCAGGGAAGCTTCGCGCTGCGTCCGCACCAGGTGTGGTTCTCGCCGGACCGCAACCAGTCGGCGGTGCTCGAGGGGCGCTGGAAGGGTGTCTGGATGCGCGACACCCTGGCGCTATTCGACCTCTCGGTCGATCCGGGTGAACAGCGCGACCTCGTGACGACCCATCCCGATGTGGCGCGTCGGCTCGATTCGCTGCGTCGCGCCGAGGATGGTCGGGTCCCGCACCCGCGGGAGCCGCGCTAGCCGCGCACCTCGGGCGGGTTCCAGGCGAGCACCGGGCAGGCGGCCGACCGGATCAGCTTGTCGGCAACGCTGCCGAAGACGGCGCGGCCGACGCCGCCCTGGCCCCGGGTCGCGATCGCGATCAGGTCGGGTTCGTGCTCCTCGGCCCAGGCGAGGAGCCCCTGTGCGGCGTGATCGCCCCCGAGCACCACGGATTCGACCTGATGCCCGTCGGCGCGGAGCCGATCGGCGACCTGCGCGAGGTAGCGCCCAGCCGCGTCGACGAGCTGCTGCAGGTCGGGACCGGCGATCGTGTCGTGCCCGGCGAGCACGTGGACGGTCGCCGGCATCGCGACGACCTGCGCGAGGACGAGCGTCGGGTGCTCGGTGCCGAACACCGACAGCACCTCGCCGAGGGTGCGCTCGGCGAGCGGCGAGCCATCGAGGGGCACCAGGATCCGGCGCCCGCGGCCGACGGGCGAGGTTGCCTGGTGCGTGTCCGGGCGCTGCAGCAGGATCGGCTGGTGCACGATTCGCAGCAGTCGGTCGGCCACGCTGCCGAGGAAGAGGCGGCTGAGTCCGCCGCGACCGTGGGTGCTCATCACGATGAGCCGAGCGCGGTGGGTCTCGACGTGCTCGGCGAGGGTCTCGGCGACGTGACCCGTGAGCAGGTGCGGTTCGACGAGCAGGTGCGATTCCGCCGCGATCCGGTGCGCCATGCGCCGCAGGTGGAGGTCGCCGGCCTCCAGCAGGCCGGCGTCGATCTGCGCCTGCAGGTCGGCCGAGCTGTCGGCGGTCATCGGGACGGTCTGCGGCTGGTGCACGAGGACCAGGTGCAGCGGGGCGGCAAGGCGCCGGGCCGCGTGCACGGCACGGGGGATCGCCGCTTCGGCGAACTCCGAGCGATCGAGCGGGACCACGACGGGTCGAGCCATGTGCTCCTCCGGGCAGGGATGTCACGGTCGTTGCCGGACCGCAATTCCGAGCATTTCGACCGCAATTCGCACGCGCCGTTGAGTGTAAATTAAGGGTGCGTCGGCGACCGCACGGACCGGGATGCGCGCCGACGGTGGTGCACCGGATTCCGGTCGCCAGCTGCACGAAGGAGGGCACCATGCGAGTCCGCGACTTGATGGCCACCGATGTCCAGACGGTCCTGCTGGACGACCTCCTCTCGGAGGCGGTGCTGGTGCTGGCCGACCAGCACGTGACGGCGCTCGCGGTCGTCGACAAGGGGGGCAAGCTGGTGGGCGTGCTGTCCACGGCCGACGTCCTCACCGCGCAGGCGGAGTCGGGTGCGGGGGCCGTCGCCTGGGAGGGGATGGCGGTGCGCGACGTGATGGGCAGCCCGGCGCTCACCATCGAGCCGGACGCCCGCCTGCACGACGCCGCGCAGCAGATGCTCTACGGCAACGTGCACCGGTTGTTCGTGGTGGAGGACGGCGACCTCGTCGGCGTCATCTCGCAGACCGATGTCGTCCGCGCGATGGCCACCATGCGGCCGCACCTCTGATCGACGTGTCGTGACAGCGGGGGCACCGGAGCGATCCGGTGCCCCCGCGGTGCGTTCACCCGTCGCGCATCTCGGCGTCGAGGGCCCGGGCGATCGGAAGGATGATCCCCGGCAGCGCCTCGACGTGGGCCGCGGTGGTGTTGAAGTTCACGATGCAGGCCCGCAGCATGTAGCGCCCGGCGACCACCGCATTCGAGACGAAGGCCCGGCCGGATGCCTGGATCCGCTCCACCAGTTCGCGGTTCAGCGCATCGAGGTATTCCGCCGTCGCGGGCTCCGCGACGGTGGCCACGAGGTCCGCGGGGACGTAGCGGAAGGTCGTGATGCTGAGCGAGGTCGTGGCCGCCTCGAACGCGGGGTGCGCCTCGAGCGCGACGTGCAGCTGCCGGGCGAGCCGGATGTCCTCGGCGATCATCGCCGCATAGCCGGCGCGCCCGACCTGCTTGAGTGCCAGCCAGACCTTGAGCGCACGGAACCCGCGCGAGTTCTGCGGCCCGTAGTCGAAGTAGTTGAGCTGCTCGGCGTCGAACTGGTAGTACACCGGGTGGTGGGAGTAGGTGCGCCGCAGCGCGGCCGGATCGCGCACCAGGACGCACCCCGCCTCCAGCGGGGCGTACAGCCACTTGTGCGGATCGATCGCGATCGAGTCCGCCTCACCGATTGCCGCCAGGTCGGGGTCGAGGCCGGGGACCGCGGCAGCGAAGCCGCCGTAGGCGCCGTCGATGTGGAACCAGGCCCCGACGTCGCGACAGATCGCCGAGAGGTCGCGCAGCGGGTCGATCACCCCGGTGCTGACGGTGCCGGCCGTGCCGATCACCATGAGCGGCCGGACCCCGGCGGCACGGTCGCGCGCCAGGTGGGCGCGCAGGTCCTCGAGGTCGAGGCGCCCCGTCTCGTCCACCGCGATCCACCGGATCCGCTCGGTGCCGACGCCACTGAGGGAGGCGGCCTTGTGCAGCCAGGTGTGCGTCTCGCGCGAGGCGTAGATCGCCAGCGGGGCGGCCCCTGGGGCACCGGCGCCCTCGGCATGCACGTCGTGGCCCGCCGCGGCGACCCGGGCCGCGAGGAAGGCGACGATGTTGGCCATGTTCCCGCCGCTCACGAAGAGCCCGCCTGCGTCCCGCGGGTAGCCGATCAGCTCCGCGATCCACTGCACCGCCTGCTTCTCGATCTCAGTCGCGAGCGGTGCGAGCCGCCACGCGCCGACGTTCGGGTTGATCGCGGCGGCGAGCAGGTCGCCGAGCATCCCGATCGGGGCGGGCGAGGAGGTGATGTAGCCGTAGAACTGCGGGTGGCCGTTGAACAGCGAGTGCGCCATCAGGTGGGACGCCGTCTCGCGGAGCAGGACCTCCGGGTCGCTGCCCTGGTCCGGCATCGGGGCCCCGGCGTCGATCACCGCCCGGATCGCGGCCGGGTCGGCGGCCGTCGTCAGCGATTGCTCCCCGAGGGTATCGAGGAAGGTTGCGATCCGGTCGACCAGTTCATGGCCGGCCCGCCGGAAGGCCTCGCCGCCGAGGGCGAGGGTCGTGTCGCGGGGAGTGGGGTGCATCGAGGTGCCTCACGGGAAGGGTCCATGCCTGGCGAGTCGATCGCATCCGGAATGCGCACAAGATGGCCTCTTCGCGACATCAACGCGTGGTGCGACTCTCCAGCCATCGATCGAACGCCGCGTCCGGTGGCGCCAGCCCAAGCGGCTCGACCAGGAACCGGATCCCGTCGATCAGCGCCTCGGGGGGGAGGCGGTGCCCCGAAGCGTACCACCGGACCGTTGCTCCGGACGGTGCGGCGGCATGCAGTCGCTCGGCGCGCCGGGGTGGGACGAGGGGGTCGTCGTGGCCGTTCTGGAAGAGGAGTTGCGCCCGCGAGCGACCCACGAAACGGATCGGTTCGATCGGCCGCATCATCGCCGCCCATGTGTCGCGGTCCGCCGTGGGGAGCATGGCCTCGTCGAGGTCCCACCGCAGGCACCCGTCGATGCTGCGGGTCGCGGTGACGGCCGAGTCACACGGGTCGGTGAAGTGGGCCAGGAATCCGCCATCCCCGACGCGGAGCACCGCGGCGACGATGCGGGGGTCGATCCCGACCAGCAGTGCCCCCTGCGCGCCGCCGTAGCTGTTCCCGATGTAGCCGATCCGTTCGGGGTCGACGTCGGGCCGGGATTGGAGCCAGTCGATCGCCCGCCGCCAGTCCACGGCCAACTGCACCTGCTCGATGCTGTCCTCCACCGTGAACCGGATCGGCGGTCCCTCCCGGCGGGCGTGTGGCGCGTCGAGGGCGAAGGTCACCGCCCCGCTTCGGGCCATCGCCAGGGCGGTCGTCATCGTCGCGAACCCCGCAGCGGACCCCGGTGCCCCGTGGCCCACGAGGACGGCCGGGTGCCGGCCCGGGCCGGTGGGGAGGAACAGCAGCCCGGTGGCACGGCCGCCCGAGGGGGACGCGAAGCCGACGCGGTGCACGGCGATTCGGTCAATGGTCTCCTGGACCGAATCGGAGAGGGCAAGCGGGACGGAGCGGGGCTGGTCAAACGGGGTCTGGGCTCGGAGCACCGGGACAGGCACCACCAGTGCGAGCGCAAGGACGAGTCGGGTCATGCGACTCATGATGCAGGACCCCGCCCAAAGGTTTCAGGGTGCGACACCGGGTCCTCGTCGACCCGCCGCACGCGCGCGCCCTCCCGCACCCTAGGCACCATGCCCCGTTCCGGTTAGGGTTCCCCCGATGCCGAAGGCGATCCGATCCCTGCTGCTCGGGGGCGTGCTGCTGACGGCGGTGGCCCTTGTCGGGATGGCGGCCACCGCCGGGGTCCCGCGTCCGGAGACGGGCTGGCTGTCGTGGATCTTCATCCCGCTGTACGGCGTGGGCGCCGGCATGCTGATCGCCGCCGGCCTCTGGTGGCTGGTACGCTTCACCCGACGGCGCGACGACGCGCGCTGACCTTCCTTTCCCTGTCCGAATCCGAGACCATGGCCGAACGCGACACCACGGGACGACCCCACGACGCCCTCTCCGAGCGGCTCTTCGAGGCGCGGATCATCATCATCTCCGGCGGCATCGACCAGAAGGTCGCCGAGCGGGTGACCGCCCAGCTGCTTGCCCTCTCGGCCGCCGACGCGACGGCGCCGATCACGCTCTACATCAATTCCCAGGGTGGTCACGTCGAGGCGGGCGACACGATCCACGACATGATTCGCTACGTGGCGCCACCGGTGCGCATCGTGGGGACCGGCTGGGTGGCGAGCGCCGGCGCGCTGATCTACGTCGCGGTGCCGCGGGAGCAGCGCTACTGCCTGCCGAACACCCGCTTCCTGCTGCACCAGCCGGCCGGCGGCGCGGGCGGCACGGCGTCGGACATCGCGATCGAGGCGCGCGAGATCGTCAAGATGCGCGAGCGCCTCAACCGGATCTTCGCCCGCGAGACGGGCCAGTCGGTCGAGAAGATCGAGGACGACACCCACCGCAATTTCTGGCTCGGCGCCGAGGAGGCGCGCGAGTACGGCCTCGTCGGCCACATCATCGAGAGCCAGGGCGACCTGCCGTAACCCCCGACCCACCACCGCTCCGGAGCCGTCATGTCCACTCGCCTGTCCCTGCTCGCCGCCGGTCTCTGCCTGCCGATCGCCCTCGCGGCCCAGGAGGCCGAGGCCGTGAAGTCGGTCGTGCTGCCGACGCCCGAGGCGCAAATCGCGGCGGCGGTGCTGCCGCTGCCGGAGGAGTTCCGGGCCTCCGCCACCGTGCTCGGCTACCGGGTCCCCGGCGAGCTGATCACGCTCCGTCAGGGGACGGGGGCGATGATCTGCCTCGCCGACAACCCGTCGGAGGCGCGCTTCCACGTGGCGTGCTACCAGCGCGACATGGAGCCGTTCATGGCGCGGGGTCGGGCGCTTCGCGCCCAGGGAATCACCAACGTCGACTCGGTGCGCTACGCGGAGGTCGAGTCCGGCGTGCTGCCGATGCCGAACCGCGCGGCGCTCTGGTCGCTGACCGGGGGTCCGACGTCGTTCGACTGGGCGACGAACACGCCCGACGGCACGGTGCGGCCGCTGTATGTCGTGTACCTCCCCGGTGCCACGGCCGAGTCGATCGGGCTACCGGTCACGCCGGGGCAGAACACGCCGTGGCTGATGTTCCCGGGCACGCCGAAGGCGCACATCATGTTCATCCCGAGCATGTGAGCCGACGATGCCCGATGCCCGCCCCTCGATGCCGTCGTTCATCCCCCGGGTCCTCGTCGGGGTGGCGGCGATGCTCTGCCTCGCCGGGACGTACCTGCTGGTGAGCGGTCGGTCGCCGCTGGTGGGGATGGTGCTGCTGGCGGCCGGCGTCGGCGATGCGGTCGTGGCGTTCATCCTGGCCCGCCACGGCTGAGTCGATGCATCCCGACCTCGCCCGGGTGGCCAGCGAGTTTGACGAGGCGCAGGCCCGGATGCACCGGCTCGCCGAGTCGGTGGACGATGCGCAGTGGGTGCGTCGCCCCGCGGCGGGGCGGTGGTCGATCGACGAGTGCGTGGCGCACCTCACGCTGACCAATGAGCGGTACCTGCCGATCTTCGCGGAGGTCCTCGACGCCGCCCCGCAGCTGGACGACGCGTCGCGACCGATGCGCCCCGACATGACCGGCCGCCTGCTCGCCTGGTTGATGGAGCCGCCGGTGCGGTTCCGGCTGCCGACCGCGCCGACGTTCGAACCGCCGTCGAGTGCCGGCCGCGCCACCACGGTCGCGCTCTTCGACGCGATGCAGGCGCGGCTGCAGGACCAGATTCGCGAGATGGACGGCTTCGACATCAGCACGGTCCGGCTCGCCTCGCCGTTCAACGCGAAGGTCCGCTACTCCGCCTTCTCCGCGCTGCGCATCCTCGCGGCGCACGAACGGCGTCACCTGTGGCAGGCCGAGCAGGTCCGGACCCAGCTCCTGCGGGGGGGATCGTGAGCGTGTTCGCCGATGTCCGCAGCACGATGGTGCGCGACCTCGAGGGGTTCGTCGCGGAGCTGCACGCCTACCCGGACGAGGCCTCGGTGTGGGCCCTGCCACCGGGATTCCTCAACTCCGGCGGGACCCTCGCGTTGCACGCGGCGGGAAACATCCGCCACTTCGTCGGCGCGGTGCTGGGGGAGACCGGGTACGTCCGCGACCGCGACCGCGAGTTCGCGGCGCGCGGCGTGCCGCGCGCGGAGCTGGTGGCGGAACTCGAGGCGGCGCGGGCGGATGTCGACGGCATCCTGCGCGTGCTGGATCCCGAACGGGCCTACGAGACCTTCCCCGTGCGGATCGGCGGCGAGCAGCTCGGCACCTCCCGGGTGCTGGTGCACCTCGCGACCCACCTCGCGTGGCATCTCGGGCAGGTCGACTACCACCGTCGCGCGGTGTGCGCGGTGGCGACCTCGGTCGGCGCGGTCGGCCTCAAGGCGCTCCAGGGCGACTGATGCGGCAGCGGATCTCCTCCGGCAGCCCGTGGGAGCCGATCGTGGGCTATTCGCGCGCGATGCGCTCGGGCAGCTTCCTGGCGATCTCGGGAAGCACGGCGGCCCAGCCCGACGGCTCGGTGGCGCATGTCGGCGACATGCATGGCCAGGCGCGCGCGACGCTCGAGGTGATCGGGGGCGCCCTCGCCGAGGCGGGGGCGGGGTTCGAGCACGTGATCCGGACCCGGATGTACGTGACCGACATCTCGCGCTGGGAGGAGGCGGGGCGGGCGCACGCGGAGGTGTTCGCGGAGATCCGTCCGGCGACGAGCATGGTCGAGGTCTCGCGCCTGATCCACCCGGACATGCTGATCGAGATCGAGGCCGACGCGATCGTGCCGGAGCGTCGCTGACCCGATCCTGACACGGCCCGCGCGCGGGGCGCGTACGATGGAGGATCCCTCGTGCCGTGGAGCCGCCGATGCGTGTCGCCCTCCTGCTGGTTGCCCTCCCCGTCGTCCTGTCCGCCCAACAGCCCGCCCCGCCACCCGCCTGCACGGCGGACGCCCACCGCGCGCTCGACTACTGGATCGGCGAGTGGACCGTGGCCGATTCGACCGGCCGACCAATCGCCGAGAGCTCGATCACCCGGGTGAGCGAGGGGTGCGCGATCGCGGAGCACTGGCGGCCGCTCCGCGGGAAGCCGGGCCGGTCGCTCTCGTGGTACGAGCCGCGCGACCAGCAGTGGCACCAGCAGTGGATCGACGGCAGCGGCTGGATGGCGCGCTTCGACGGCAATCCCGAGGACGGCGAGATGGTCCTCACCGAGGTGGCGCACCCGGCGACGCCGACCCAGCCGATCTCGCGGATGCGCTACGTCAAGCGACCCGGCGGCGTGGTGCGGCAGGTGCTCTGGCAGTCGAAGGATGGAGGTGCGACGTGGGCGCTCGGGTTCGTGGGGGATTATTCCCGGAAACCGTGAGGCGTGAGTCCTGAGTCCTGAGGGGTGAGGGGGCGAGTGCCGCCCCGGGCGCGGTATCTTGTGGCGGTTCGCAATGACCGCAACAGGCAGCCCGGGGAGCGCACCATGGCGAGGGAATCGACGGCGGCGGACGTCATCGCCCACCTGCGGCCGGGGATGCGCTGCTTCGTCCACGGGGCGGCCGCCACGCCGACGCCGTTGCTCGATGCGCTGGCCGCCGACCCCGCGCTGCACGACATCACCCTCTATCACCTGCACCTCGATGGTCCGCTCGCGCCGCTCGATGTCGCGCATGCGGGGCGCATCCGCAGCGTGTCGCTCTTCACCGGGCCGGCGTGCCGCGTCCCGATCGCCGAGGGTCGTGCCGACTACCTGCCGGTCTTCCTGAGCGAGATCCCGGGACTCTTCCGCACGCGGGCACTGCCGCTCGACGCCGCGCTGGTGCAGCTCTCCCCGCCCGATGCGCACGGGATGTGCACCCTGGGTCCTTCGGTCGATGTCGCGCGGGCGGCGGTCGACAGCGCACCGATGCTGCTGGCGGAGATCAATCACCGCTTGCCGCGTTCGCACGGCGACAGCGCCGTGCCGCTGAGTCGGGTCACCGCATGGACCGAGACCGACCGGCCGCTGCCGGAGCACGCGCCGACGCCGGAGTCGCCGGTCGTGGCGCGCATCGGCGAGCTGATCGCCGACCTCGTGGTCGACGGCGCCACGCTGCAGATGGGGATCGGCGCGATTCCCGATGCGGTCTGCGCCCGCCTCGGCAACCGTCTCGAGCTGGGGATCCACACGGAGATGTTCTCCGATGGCGTGGTCGACCTGGTCGAGGCCGGCGTGATCACCAATCGCCGGAAGCCGATCCTGCGCGGCCAGCTCACGACGTCGTTCGTCATCGGCACCCGTCGGGTGCACGACTTCGTCGATGACAACCCGACGGTCTCATTCCAGCCGTCGGACTGGACCAACGACACGGCGCTGATCCGGAAGATCCCGCGGATGACCGCGATCAACTCCGCACTGCAGGTCGACCTGACCGGGCAGGTGGTCGCCGACTCGATCGGGCACCGGATCTACTCGGGGATCGGCGGGCAGATGGACTTCATCCGCGGTGCGGCCCGCGCCGAGGGTGGCCGGCCGATCATCGCGCTGCCGAGCACGGCGAAGGGCGGCACGATCTCGCGGATCGTCACCACGCTCGACCCCGGGGCCGGGGTGGTCACCACCCGGGGACACGTGCACTGGGTCGTGACCGAGCACGGCGCGGTCAACCTGCACGGGCTGACGCTGCGCGAGCGGGGCGAGCGCTTGATCGCGCTGGCGCATCCGGACGTGCGCGAGGAGCTGCGGCGCGAGTGGCGGGGGGTGCGGAACTACTGACGGGGGAGTCGTGAGTCGTGAGTCCTGAGACGTGGGGGGGTCGAGGCGCCTCATCCCGAGCGGAGCATCCCGCAGGGATGCGCAGTCGAGGGACCTGCTTTTTCCGGTACCGGCGCACGACGTGAGGCACCACCACGGGACCTCCGCCCGCATATGCTCCGGCATGCTCACCTCCGCCTGGGTCTACATCCTGGCCTCCCGCAGCCGCCGGCTCTACGTCGGCGTCACAAGGGACATGCAGCGGCGGTGGTTGCAGCACGCCGCGGGGACCGCGGATGGATTCACGAAGCGGTACCGGATTCACCGATTGGTCCACGCCGAGATGACCCTTCGCCTTGATGATGCCATTCGTCGTGAGAAGCAGATCAAGGGATGGCGGAGGTCGAAGAAGGTGGCACTGGTCGAGACCGCCAATCCCACGTGGGACGATCTGGCGGAGGTCTGGGGGTGGCGCAAAAGCAGGTCCCTCGACGTCGGCGGCTCCGCCGCCTCCGCTCGGGATGAGGCGTCCACGTGAAGTCGTCCCACCCCTCCTCCGCTTGCCCCGGCCCGGTTCGGCGGGTAATTTCCCGCCCCTGCTGGCCAGGTAGCTCAGTTGGTAGAGCACGTGACTGAAAATCACGGTGTCGGGGGTTCGATTCCCTCCCTGGCCACTCCGGATGCCCCGCGCCCCGGGACCGCTTCGACGGTTCCGGGGCGCGTCGCGTCGTCCGGGCTCAGGTTCGGCGGTCGAGGAGGCGATCGAGGAGGCGACGGATCCAGCCACGCCGCGGTGCAGGACCGATGAACCGGGGCGGCTTGCCGCCACGGCCGTAGGGGCTCAGTCGCCCGGTGGACCCATTCCGGTCCGGTCGCGACTCGAGCGGTTCGCTCGGTGCCCTGTTTCGGTCCTTCGTCCACTTGCCCACGATGCCATCCCTTGCCCTCGTATCGGAACCTACCCCGGCGGGGAGGGGGACGTCGGTCGGGTCATGCGTGGGACAACAGCAGCTCCAGCTTGCGCCGGAGGTCGCCGAGGGCCTTCGACTTGAACGAGCCCTTGGTGGACTCGATCACGTCGACGGTTTCCTTGATCGCCTGCTGCAACTGGGCGCCGCGCGGGCAGTTGATGAGCTGGCAGGCATGGGCGTTGGTCGGCGTGCCGGTCAGGGCGGCCTGGCCGATCTGCTGCAGGTCGGTGAGCGAGCCCATCACGTTGCGGAGCGTCAGGGCGAGGAACGAGTCGACGCCGGCGCTGCCGGGCGGCGCCTCGGCGAGGGCGTGCATCTCCCGCTGCCACTCGGCGGCGCGGGCCTCGTTGCGCCGCATCGCCTGCCACGCGCGGTAGCGGCGCACCGCCTCGACCGCGCGGTCGCGGAGGTCGGCGAACTCGACCGGCTTGGTGAGGTAGCCGGCGACCGGCAGGTCGATGCAGGTCATCGCCGAGCGGACCGAGGGGTAGCCGGTGACGACGATCACCGGCAGCCCGCCGCGGCTCTCGGCGAGGCGGCGCAGGAGGGCGAGGTCGTCGTTCCCCGGCATCTCGAGATCGCTGATCACGAGGTCGTAGTCGGTGGCCTCGACGGCCGCGATCGCGGCCGGCGCATCGCCGACGGTGTCGACCGCGAACCCCTCGCGGCGCAGCAGGTCGGCGGTGGCCTCGGCGAAGACGGCCTCGTCGTCGGCGAGGAGGATGCGTCCCATCGAACTCATGCGTGGTGCTCCCCGGGCTCGGGTTCATCAAAGGGCAGGGTGACGACGAAGCGGGCGCCTCCCTCGAGGGCGTCGTCGACCGTGATCGCGCCACCGGCGGCGGTGACGCTCCGGGCGACCATCGAGAGGCCGAGTCCCATGCCGCTGTTCTCGGCGTTGGTGCCCTTGGTGGTGAAGAACGGCTCGAAGATCCGGTCGCGCAGCGGCGGTGGCACGCCCGGTCCCTGGTCGCGCACCTCGAGGACCAGGCCGTTGCCGTTGGCGTGGGCGGCGAGGCGCACGGTGCCGCCGGCCGGCGAGGCGTCGATCGCGTTCTGCACGAGATTGTAGACGATCTGGCGCAGCAGCGCGCCACGCAGCGGCACGACCGGGGGCACGCCGTCGAGCGCGGTCTCGACCTGCACCTGCGCCTTGCGGTTCATCTCGGCGAGCAGGGCGACGGCATCGTGCACGACCGTGGAGACGGAGGTGTGCTCGCCCTCGCGTTCCGGCCGGTACGTCTCGTAGAGGCCGCGGGTGACGGTGGCGATCCGGTCGACCTCGCGCTCGATGGCCCCGACGTAGCGATGGTGCGGGTGATCGGCCGGCACGGCATCCTTCACCAGCAGGAAGGCGTTGCGGATCCCGGCGAGCGGATTGTTGATCTCGTGCGCCACGCGCGCGGCGATGCGCCCCATCGAGGTGAGGGTCTCGATCTCGCGGAACTCGCGCTCGCTGCGACGGGCCTTGGTGACGTCGGCGGTGATGCCGAGCACGCGCACCGCGCGGTCGGCGTCGTCGCGCTCGACGGCGCGGCCGCGGTCGACCACCGTGTGCCAGGTCCCGTCCGGCGTCGCGACCCGGTACTCCGCCTCGAAGGCGTCGCGCTCCCCCGCGACGTGCGCGCGCAGCTCGCCGAGGACCCCCTCCCGATCGTCGGGGTGGATCAGCTCGAGCCATTCCTCGAGGGTGTGCTCGCGCCGCGCCGGGTCGAATCCCATGTAGCGCCAGAGGTGCGGGGACCGACTCAGGTCACCGGTGGCGACATCCCACTCCCAGAGGGCGTCGGTGGCACGATCGAGGGCGGCGGCGAGTTGCATCCGTTCCATCGCGCGGGCACTCCGACGGGCGCGGTCACCGAGCCGCACCGTCACCGAGAGCAGCGCACTCAGCACCAGGCCGAGGATGAGGGCGACCTCGGGGAGGGTGGAGCGCAGCGCGCCGACGGTGAGCGCGGTGGGGCGGGCGACGAGCTGCCACTGTGCCTCGCCGAAGTCGAGCGGCACGGTGCGGTCGTAGCGCCCGGTGCTCCCCTCGCGTCCCTTCGGCGCCCCGATCACCAGCGACCACTCGGCCGAGAGCTCGGCCGCGGCGAGCTGGGTCAGCCGCTCGGCGGTCACGATCGCGGCCACCCCGCCGCGACAGGCACCGGCGACGCAGGTCGCGGCGTGGAT
>ERZ795053.1225-NODE-1225-length-32858-cov-6.509953_pt1 | contig 32858 bp, 29 predicted proteins | sample MGYA00375137_ERZ795053 | MGnify/ENA primary metagenome ERZ795053 (study PRJEB30182, sample SAMN05720284) | activated sludge metagenome | isolation source: Anaerobic digester | place: Hong Kong | collected 2014-12-17 ...
TCGCATTGAGTCTTAAAAAGTTCAAAACACGATTAGAATGAGGACTTTAATATTTTTATTACAAAAAGAATTTAAGCAGATATTTAGGAACAAGGCCATTCTTCCTATGATTTTCCTTATGCCTATCATTCAGTTATTGATATTGCCTATGGCAGCTGACTATGAAATTAAGAATATCAATATATCGATTGTGGATCATGACCACAGCAGTTATTCTCGAGAACTGACACATAAAATTATCTCCTCAGGGTATTTCGTTCTTAACGATTATGGTCAAGATTACCAGTCTGCCTTTAAAAATTTTGAAAAGGATCAATCCGATATTATCTTAGAAATACCTCATGATTTTGAAAAAAATATCGGAAAATTATCCGCCTCTTCTCTTTTGGTTTCCACCAATGCTATTAATGGTGTCAAAGCTGGAGTAGGAAGTGCTTATCTGATGCAGATTATTTCCAATTACAATCAAAAAATCAGGCAAAAATGGCTTCATTATAACGGTCAGGAAATTAAAGAAGGCATGCATGTAGAATCTAGATTTTGGTACAATAAATATATGAAATATACCTTTTTTATGGTGCCCGGCATATTGGGGATTTTAGTTACCATGGTCGGCGTCTATATGTGTTCACTCAATATTGTGAAAGAAAAAGAAATAGGCACCATCGAGCAAATTAATGTGACTCCTATTAAAAAGCAATATTTTATTCTCGGTAAGCTAATCCCTTTTTGGCTCATCGGAATATTTGTATTTAGCGTGGGATTATTTGTCGTAGCACGAGGCATTTATGGCATTATTCCTATCGGATCATACTTCCCTCTCTATGCTTTTTTAGCCATTTATTTGGTAGCTGCGCTAGGGATAGGCCTATTGATTTCAACTTATAGTAGTACTCAACAACAGTCCATGTCGCTGACCTTTTTTCTAATGATGATTTTCATTCTTATGAGTGGTCTATTTACACCAATTGAAAGCATGCCTGAATGGGCTCAATTTATCACAAAACTCAATCCTGTCACCTATTTTATCGACGTGATGAGAAGGGTTATTTTAAAGGGCAGCACTATTCACGAATTGCAATTTGATTTTATTGTGGTGAGTATTATGGCAGCCTTTTTCAATATTTGGGCAGTCCTTAACTACAAAAAAACAAACTAGTATCGCCACTTCATTTTTTGGCCTTTAAAACCTCAATTTTTATCAAATACGAGCAATGAGACTAAAAAGTATCTTTGCGTCGATAAAATAATTTTCAATAACAAACTAAACATGGGGAACATCAAAAATTGGAACCATTAAGCATATTTGATATTTACAAAATTGGGGTTGGTCCTTCAAGTTCTCATACACTAGGGCCATGGCGTGCAGCTTTGAAATTCAGAGAAAAACTCATAGGCATAGAATATGACAAAATCGCCATTCACCTCTACGGCTCTTTATCTAAAACCGGCAGAGGTCATGCCACCGATCAAGCCGTCATACTGGGTCTTTTGGGCTTTGACCCAACGACTATTGACACACACCAACTTAGCATCATCCTCGAAGAAGTAAAAATCAATAACCTCCTAATTATCGATGGAAAACCTATAAATTTCAACCCCAAATCGGATATAATCTTCGAATCTTATGAACACAAACGGCATCCCAACACATTGAAATTCCTCGCTTTTGGTAGTAATGATTTAGTATTGGAAGAACTGTTTGCTTCGGTCGGAGGTGGTTTCATCGAAAGTGAATTTATACATGAAGAAACCTCAACGATCCATTGTTTTCCTCATCCTATTTTTTCAGGAGAAGACCTCATCGAACATACAGACATCATGGGTACCGCCATTTCGGACGTCGTATTCGAGAATGAAAAATCCTTCATGCCAGATATTGAAATTCGATTAAATATTACCCGTATTTTTGACACCATGCTACAGTGTGTTTACGAAGGTTGCACGACAGAAGGCACTCTTCCCGGGGGATTAAATGTCAATCGAAGAGCAAAAACCCTCAGTGAAAAATTAATCGGCAATGGCGAATTCTTTGGTCGCTCAGAGTGGCTGAAAGCTATAAGTGATGCCACTAAAGATTTTCATGCGGTAAATAAATGGGTGAGTTGCTTTGCCCTCGCCGTCAACGAACAAAATGCGGCCATGAGCCGAGTGGTCACGTCACCTACCAATGGAGCTGCAGGAGTCATTCCTGCCGTACTGTTGTACTATATGCTTTTCTGTGATTTTAAAGGCGAGGAGGACATTTATAAATTCTTTCTTACGAGTGGACAGATTGGATGCTTGTTCAAGCAAGGAGCGACCATATCGGCTGCTGTGGGTGGCTGCCAAGCGGAGATTGGCGTATCTTCATCGATGGCGGCGGCGGGTCTTACCGAGGTTATGGGAGGCACACCGGAACAGTGCCTCATGGCCGCAGAGATAGCCATGGAGCATCATCTCGGTCTCACCTGCGACCCCATAGGTGGACTCGTACAAGTCCCTTGCATCGAACGCAATGCGATGGGAGCCATCAAAGCCATCACAGCATCGAATCTCGCTCTCATGGGGGATGCAAAAAAAGCCATTGTAAAGTTTGACACGGTCATCAAGACCATGTGGGATACGGCTCAAGACATGAATCTCAAATACAAAGAAACCTCAGAAGGAGGCCTAGCCATCAACATTCCGGTGATTAATCCGAATTGTTGATTTAAAAAATTAAAGGAAAAATATTTGATTTTTTTAAGAGTACCCGGGGCGGGAATCGAACCCGCACTCCAGCAATAGGAACAGGATTTTAAGTCCTGCGTGTCTACCAATTCCACCACCCGGGCCTATTCCTGCCTGCGGCAGAAATGCTTGACACATTTTATTTTAGAAAAGAAGAGCGAAAGACGAGATTCGAACTCGCGACCCCAACCTTGGCAAGGTTGTGCTCTACCAGCTGAGCTACTTTCGCTTAATATTTTAGGATCGTTTTCCTAAAGCGATGCAAATATAAAACAGTTAATTCAATTTCAAAGAAATTTTATTTAAAATTAGATTATTTATTTCCGCTCTTTTTCAAATTATTCGGTTTCACCACTTTCGTTGGTTTACCTGCATTCGTGCTTGTTGGGGATGTAGTATTCGTATTGCTACTGCCCTGCCCCGTGGTATTGGATTCCGTATTTGTGCCTTTATTAATGACCGTAGTTCCTGATGTGTTAGAACCCGTATTAGTACTCGTATTAGTACCTGTATTAGACGGCGATGTAGTGGAAGATGGCACATTGGTACCATTGTTGGCATTGCCGCCTGTGGTCGGACTTGTCGTACTAGAACCTGTTTGAGGAGAGTTTCTCTCAATAATTTTAAATAAAGTCCCTTTTGTTACCTGTGCATTAAGAGCCATATCATTCAAAATAACCAATTCGTTGAAATCTGTAGAGGCTACACCATAAGTGCTTAGTGCTGACTGAAATGTACCTGATGACTTTGCTTCTACCACTTTTATCCTATCCGGTTTTCGATTCAATTTATTGGCATCCGTCAAGGTATTAAATCCTTTCATGGTATTCAAAAAATAGTTGTAATAGGCATTGTAATCGGCCGCATTGCTCATTCCATGAAATTTATAAATCATATTATTATACTGAATAAAATAACTCAATATTTTTAGTGAGACTTGAGAACCATCTGATGCTTGACCCGTCTGAGTAGAAACCACGGCTACCGCAGGGTAACCGTTCACTGTCGTATTGTTCTTACTCGCAACGGTAAGACCATTGTCTTGAATCTCTTTATTCACGGCATCCGTAAGATTTGCACCACTTGCAAGAGCAAATAAAATAACCGCCTTACCATCACTAGGTGCCATCTGTACCATTGCAGGTGTATTGGCCGTATTCCACCCTGCTGGAACGGGAAATTTAAATTTTAATCCCGGATGATAAAAATAGTTTGATTCAAAAAATCCTTGTGTGGGATCCTCACCATAGACGATGCCATCTATTAATTTTAGGTACTGATTTCTATTAATCTCAAGATTTGCAGGGTTTAGTCCCAAATCTTGCTGAACCTCCGCTGCATATTTTTCTACATTTTGATTCCTATCAGCCGGATCAGGATGTGTCGATAAAAAAGATGGAATAGATCCTGCCTGATCAGAAAGTGCTTTTAATGTGTTGAAAAATTCAGCCATTTCTGCTGCATTATATCCAATTTTAGTCGAATACTGTACACCTAGTCCATCGGACTCTGACTCATTGTCCCTACTAAACTTTAAAAACAACAATCCTATTCCCTGACTTGCAACATCGGCATATTTGGCAAAATCAGAGGACACAATCATGCCTCCTACGAGCAATCCCTGAGCTAAGATTTGTTTACTATACTGTTTTGCAGAATGTCTTGCCGTGACGTGTCCTATTTCGTGACCCAGTACTCCGGCAAATTGAGCTTCATTATTAAAATGTGCCAATATACCTCGGGTAAAATAAACATACCCGCCGGGTAATGCAAAGGCATTGACCACCGGACTGTCCAATACTTTAAACTCATAGTTCAGATTTGGCCTGTGAGACACTGCGGCCATTTCCTTACCTTTTTTCTGTATAAAATTTTGAATTTGAGTATTCTCATACAAGCCATAAGTGGCAACTATAGATGGATCAGAGTCCTTTCCAAGCTGTATTTCTTGACTTTCGGACATAAGCATGACTTCTCTCTTTCCCGTTACAGGGTTTCTACTACATGACTGGAGGAAAAAAGAAGCAATGGCTAAAAAAACTAGATACTGTTTCATCTTAATACAAATTGTTTATTGTCAAAAACCAACCCACTATGGTTAATTATTTCCCTGGTTTCTTGTAATTTTCTCCGAAATAATTTATTCCAGCTAATTAATCAATTCTGTAGTAGGAATAATTATTTTCACATCAAAACCAACTGGTCACTTATATTTATACGAAATTATCGTGAAATAATAACAAAATTAAATGTTAAAATTTAATTAGGCATTATCTTTGGGCTAAATTATTTAAGAAGTCATTGGATGAATCAATTCCGTAAAATAGTACCTTCCTTATTCACACTTGCCAATCTATGTTTTGGTTTTTTATCAATACTGGCGGCAGATTATTACTTGAGTCCAATGTTTTTATTTGCGAGTCTGCTCTGTGATGCTTTTGATGGGGCTTTAGCTCGGAAACTAGATGTACAATCCAATATGGGCAAGGAATTGGATAGTCTGGCTGACATGGTGAGTTTTGGATTGGCACCGGCCTATTTATATCATCTAATGGCACCTGAAATGAATATTATATCCTTCATCGCACCTTTATTTATCATCACTGGAAGTGCCTTGCGATTGGCAAAGTTCAATCTGATGCCAAGCATGAAATATTTTACAGGTCTGCCGACTCCTGCCAATGCATTCTTTTACACAGGATTGTTTTTAGGTGTACATTATGACAACGGAATCATCAAAAGCCTATACAGCCATCAAAGTGTTTACTTGCTGACTGCTATATTTATGTCCCTATTATTAATCTCTGGTATTAAAATGTTTTCCCTAAAAGGTCTTGAAAAGGATTTTTCGAAAAATAAATTCCAATTTATACTCCTTATTTCATTTGTGGGATTGCTACTATTTAATATTCAATTGGCCATACCAATTGGTGTATGCTTTTATGTTCTGCTATCTGTCGTTTATACCTTTGCTCTGCAGCAGTAATTGTCGACTATTTGCAATAATAGCATTACTATTAACAAATCATTAGTAAGCAATTTTATCAATCTGTCTTTGATGTAGCTTAATTTTGCAAATAATAAAGATGTAACTCATTTTTAGTGACTTAAGAATGATTTCGTTTTTTTTAATAAATTGACAAATCACCTCAACATTTTAAAGAAGGATGAATATTTTTCAGCTATTACTATTTATTGGAATATCCGCTTCAGTGCTTACAGGAATTATCATTTGGTATCATAAATCTTACAAAAGTATTTTGATGTCATTTACACAGAATTTTGCGGGGTTATTATTCATATTCTCTGGTTTGGTCAAAGCTGTAGATCCCTTGGGAACCGCCTACAAGATGGAACAATATTTTGATGAATTCATGTACACTTTTTCGGTTACTTGGATGAAATTCATAAATCCCATGTTTGAATTATTTAAGGAGTATAGTCTCGTGTTTTCGATATTCATGATCGTATTTGAAATTGTGTTAGGTATCATGCTGATCATCGGTTATAAGCCAAAATTGACGGCTTGGTTGTTTTTCCTGTTGGTGATATTTTTTACAATTTTGACAGGATTTACCTATTTGACCGGTTATGTGCCTTCAGATGCCAATTTCTTTGAATTTTCGAAATGGACAAGCTTTGATGACAACAACATGAAAGTTCAGGATTGTGGCTGTTTCGGAGATTTTATCAAATTAAAACCATTTAATTCCTTCCTGAAAGATATATTTTTATTGATACCCGCATTTTACTTCATCTTTTCATGGAGGAGTATGCACCAATTATTTACCGATAGGACACGATCCGTAATAGTCCTCGTATCTACCATACTCCTTACAGGATATTGTATTTATTACTCTAAATATCAATTACCGAGCATCGATTTTCGTCCTTTTAAGAAAGGTGTGAATGTGGCTGAAACCAAGGAACGAGAATTAAATGCTGCGGCCAACGTCGCCATTAGCTACGACCTTAAGAATAAAATCACGGGAAGCAAATTGATGCTTACTGAAGCAGAGTACAATAAATCATATAAAGATTATCCAAAAACAGATTGGCAAATAAAGCAGATTAAAGAAGAACCTGAAATTCCTGAAACTAAGATTTCATTTTTTGATCTTACGACCGCTGATTACAGTGATGATGTAACCGATAAATTTCTTGTAGATAAAGGTTATCAATTTCTGGTGGTCTGCTACAAAGGTTACTATGACATCATACCTGGCACAATCATCGTAAAAGATACATTATTCCAAATCGATACTATTAAAATAGAAGGCAGTGATAGTATTCAAGTAGTAGAGTCCATTGAAAAAATTGAAAATAGGGAAGAACAAATTCGGAATTTTGAATGGGATGTGGACTATCTCGATCGATTCCAAAAAGTAATCAAACCACTCAATGATGAGGCCATCCAAAATGGTGTGCCATTGAGTATCGTCATGGGGGGAATAGACAGCGAAGTCGAAGAAGATTTTAAGATAAAAACGGGCATCAATGCACCGGTATATACTGCGGATGATATATTACTTAAAACCATCATCAGATCTAATCCAGGCATCGTATTATGGCATGATGGAAGCATCGTAGATAAGTGGCATTACGACAAATTTCCGGGATTCTCTGAAGTGGCAAAAAAATATATTAAGAAATAAATGAATGTAATACCTTTTTATAAGCAGCATTCTATATATTTGTTTAATATTTGCAATTAATTAAAAGAAAAATTGATGTTAAGTAGAAGAAGCATTCGCATAAAAGTTATGCAACTTCTTTACACTTTAAGTAGAGATGAGGAGTTGAGTTTCAACGAAGTGTTAAAGCTGTATGACCAACACGTTGATGAAAGTTACCAATTGTTGTTATATAATATCTATGTACTCATCGAGATTACTAGAAATGCTGAAGTCGATTATAAAAATCGACGGAAAAAGCATTTGCCCTCAGATTACGACAAGGTTTTTACGGACAAGTTGTTTAGTAATGAGACTATACAAGGACTCATTAAGAATAAAAGTTTTCAAGCCCTTTCAAAAAAGTTTCAATTTAGCGATCGTTTAGATTTAGATTTGACTAAAAAGATATATCTGGATTTCAGTAAAGAGAAAGAATACGAAAACTATATCCTAAAAAAGGATTCGAGCAAAAATGACAACCTAAATATTTTATTGGAGATGTATCGTTATTGTCGCAAAAGCGAAATCTTCGAAGAAATGCTGGTAGATCAATACTTAAACTATGAAGACGATAAGTCTTTGATAGTCGGGGGCACTAAAAAAATCCTTAAATCTGACAATACTGCGAGCATTGATTTTGCAAAAGAATACTATCCGGAAGAAGAAATCGTACAAGATTTTGGAAAAATATTGCTAAAAAGAACTTTTCAAGAAGAAAATACGTTATCAGAGATAATTAAGCCTCAATTAAAGAATTGGGATCACGATTGAGTAGCCATTATTGACATGATACTAATCAAGATGGCCGCAATCGAATTTCAAGATTTTGAGACGATACCTACTAAGGTTACTATTAATGAGTATTTAGATATTTCTAAGGATTACAGCACTCCTAAAAGCAATGAGTTTATCAATGGAATGTTGGACACGATTCTAGTAAAATTAACTGAAGAAGGTAAAGTAAATAAATCAGGACGAGGTCTTAAAGAATAAAAGAATAATAGTCAATCCCCCCGATTATTGAGTTGAACTTATTATTTAATTTGTTAATTAGATCCTATGAAGAATTTAGTTTCATTATTATTTGTCTTTCTCGCCCTTAATAATATTTTGGGACAAGACGCCGTAGAACCCTTAGAGGTAAAAAATACAGTCATATTACTTAACACGGAACCCATCAAAGTGGATTTAGCATCAAATGGCGAAATTGAGTCTATTTATGGCATTGAGGAAGGATATCTAGACGGGTACAACTTGGTAAAAAATGATTATACCATTGATCCTGAAATACCTGGTGCTGAAGTGGAAGGATATAAAATCGTATTCGTACCGGTTACAAATTTGAGCTTTGACGAAAATTTTGCTACACTTAATTCATCTTGTATTGCCAATCTCGATGCTGTAATTAGAGACATCAGAGCAGACAGGGAGAAAAAAATAATCATTAAAAAGCCAGTAAGTAAAAATATTATTTTGAATAAAAATAGACTTCAAGCGATTCTAGATTATCTTAAAGTCAATGGGGTTTCTAGAGGAATCATTGATTTTGAAGACAAATACGATGATACCGATAATTTTGAAATCAACGTAGTGAAGTAATCGATAGAAGGTAAAAGAATTCAGAAACATGAAATAAAAAAAGCTCGGAAAATTTTCCGAGCTTTTTTTATTTCATGTTGATATTTTAATATCTCTATTCTTCTTCGCTTTTACTTTCAACAACTCTTCCCCCATCTAATTCATCCTGCCACTTTTTCAATTCATCCCATTTGCCTTCAGCCGCCATCTTTGCTTGAGCAGGCCAAGTATCTGGTTTGTGAGTCGCATATCTTGGACCCGCATTTGAAAGTATTTGTTCGATAGACGCTACTTTAGTTGCGGCTAAATCTGCAAAACTCATGATACCTGCATCATTTAACAATCCAGCAATTTTTGGACCTATTCCTTCTACTTTCGTCAAATCGTCTTTCTTAGAAGTAGCTGCTGCCGTCGTGGCCACTGCTGCTGGTTTAGCTGCTGGTTTTGGTGCAGCCGCCTTCGGCTTAGCTGCCGGTTTCAAATCAGCCACCTCATCAATTGGCAATACAGATACAAAAGTTCTATCCATACGACCTTTTTTGAATACCACTCTACCATCAATCAATGCATGAAGTGTCCAGTCCTTGCCAATACTTACATTGTCACCAGCATGGAATTTAGATCCTCTCTGTCTGATGATAATATTGCCAGCTTTGGCATATTGACCACCAAATAATTTAACACCTAGTCTTTTACTCTTACTGTCCCGTCCGTTATCCGTACTACCGACACCTTTTTTATGAGCCATTTTTTTACGTTTTAATAGTTAAGAAATAAGATTAAAGGCTGATGCCATTGATCTTTAATTTAGTAAATTGTTGGCGATGACCATTTTTTCTTCTGTAACCCTTTCTTCTTTTTTTCTTAAAAATAATCACCTTGTCGCCCTTTAAATGTTCTAGGACGGTGGCACTTACAGAAGCACCTTTTACATTCGGCATGCCGATCTGAACTGAAGCACCATCTTCTACCATCAATACTTGGTCGAAAGACATGCTATCACCTTCACTGGCTTCTAACCGGTGGACTAAAATCACTTGATCCTTAGTCACTTTCATTTGCTGACCGGCTATTTCTACGATTGCTAGCATAATATTAATTAATTTAATTTTTAAAATAAGTCCGCAAAGGTAAGATTAATTTCTCATTCATACAAGAGATATGTCCACATCGAAACAAATGTTTATAAAAATCATATTTACACTCGATTATTTTAAGTTTTTCCAATATACTTTCGATAATTTTGCCAGAGTTAAACATACAATGTAAATGAATCACAAATTTAAGCCGGAAAGTCTCATGATGACCCATGGATATAAGCCGGCACTTTCCGAAGGAGCTATCAAATGTCCCATATTCCAAACATCCACCTTTGTATTTAAGAGTGCAGAAGAAGGAAAAGCATTTTTTGAAGTGGCTTATGGTAAAAGGGAGAAGTTACCTAACGAAGAATTAGGGTTAATTTACAGTCGTCTGAATAATCCAGACCTCGAAATTTTAGAAAATCGCCTAAGCTTATGGGATGAAGCGGATGATTGCGCCATTTTTGAAAGTGGCATGTCTGCCATTTCTACCGTGTTATTAGAGTTTTTGTCTCCTGGAGATTTATTAGCATTTAGTACCCCACTCTATGGTGGAACAGATCACTTTATACATCATTTTTTACCAAAAATCGGGATAGAAATCATGGGATTTATTCCTGGTGAAGAATCAGGTGAATTACAAAAAAGAATCGAAGAAAAAGGACTTGGTGGCAAGCTAAAAATGATCTATATCGAAACACCTGCCAACCCTACCAATGACTTAATCGATATCGAAGCCTGTGCATCTATTGCAAAGCATTATTCCACTGACGACAATCAGGTGTTTTTAACCGTGGATAACACCTATATGGGGCCAATGTGGCAGCATCCACTTAAGCATGGGGCTGACATCCTGGTTTACTCCGCAACAAAGTATATTGGTGGTCATAGTGACATCATTGCAGGAGCGGTGCTAGGAAATGCAGAAGTGATGAAACGAGTGAAAACTTTGCGTACTTTCTTAGGGAATATGGCTGGCCCATACACCGGATGGTTGCTCATGAGAAGTCTTGAAACCCTAAAAGTAAGGACCGATGAACAACAAAAAAATGCAGGTTACGTCGCCAGATATTTACAATCACACCCTAAGATCAAACACGTCAATTATCTTGGATTCATACCAGAGGATAGTGAACAATACAAAATCAAACAAAAACAATGTTTGAGTAATGGCGCCATGATATCTTTCCATGTCGTAGGCGGTGAAAAAGAAGCATTTAAGTTTTTAAATGGCCTCAAGCTCATCAAGTTAGCCGTGAGCCTAGGAAGTACTGAAAGTCTAGCCGAGCATCCTAAAAGCATGACCCACTGCGACGTGGATCCACACGATCAAGAAATCTTGGGCATTGATGATTCCTTGGTACGGTTATCCGTTGGTGTTGAAAATTATCAAGACATAATATTTGACATCGAAAGAGCTCTGAGCGAGATATAGCGGGAGTTTTAATCCATATCCCCTAGTTTGATTTTCATGTGATATTTAGCCTTGCTAAAAAAAGTGACATAGGTGGTTATCCACTTAAATCACCTATTCCAATACATTAAAATTTTTATAATATAAAAAATCACTATATTTATTCCTTAATTAACTTACCAAAGAATAAATGTCTAAAAAATCTAAAAACATAAGTAAAGCTTCCGTGGTAGATACTTCTCGGTCAACAAACAAAAAATCGACCAAACCCAGCGAATATTGGGATATTTTGTGGATTTTACTGGCGACCATTGCCACGTTTTTAATGACGAGTGATAATGGCTTTGTCAATTGGGATGATGATAAAAATTTCTATGAAAATAAAATTATAACCACGCTTACAGGAGATAATTTTTGGCAAAAAACAATTGAACTCTTTCAAATTAGCAATAACGTCATAGGTAATTATAATCCATTGAGCAATTGGACATTTCTAGTTGAAAACAAATTTTTCGGTCTTAATGAGCCGGGAAATTCTCACATTATCAATTTACTGCTGCACCTTTTGTGTGTCTATCTTGTCTATCGCATTGTACAGCGAATGTCCCTCAGCAGAATGGTCGTAATCATTGCCACACTGCTTTTTGCCGTACACCCCATGAGAGTTGAATCAGTGGTCTGGATTACGGAACGGAAAGATGTCTTATTCGGGGCATTTTATTTGGCCGCCATATTAAATTATCTAAAATACAAGGTGGATAAATCAAAGTTGAGATTGATTTCAATTTATATACTTTTTTTATTGTCATTACTGTCAAAAGTGCAAGCCGTCATGCTGCCCCTTTCACTCATTTGCTTTGACTATTACTATGATAAACGTATAGAAATCAAACAATTCCTTACTAAATTCCCGATGTTCCTATTCTCATTATTTTTTGGGCTTCTGGCCATCTATTTACTCAAGGAATACGGTTCCATTGATAGCAATGATCAGTTCACGGGTATCTCCCGTATTTTTATAGGGTCGTATTCATTGTTGGTTTATCTCGTCAAATCCATCCTGCCATTCCGACTGTCACCACTATATCCCTACCCTTCTGAACTCAACTGGGTATTTTATGCCAGCATTTTCATCTTTCCACTTTACATCTTTGCATTGTACAAATCCTATAGGAATAAGGACACCGTTTATTTTTTCGGATTATCCTTTTTTCTTGTCAATATTTTCATGCTGCTTCAAATTTTAGGAGCAGGGCAAGGATTTATTGCGGATAGGTTTACATACATTGCTTATCTCGGATTATTCATTATTTATGCCCAATTGATTCAAACATTACTGGATAAATACCCTAAGAAAAAGTTGGTCATCAGTATCGGTATGGCAGGTATTATGGCCATATATGCAATGATGAGTTTTAACCAAACAAAAATATGGAAAGATAGTGGCACCCTGTGGAGTCATGTTCTCAAATATTACCAAAACATCACCTTACCCTACGGAAATAGAGCTAATTTTTACCGTGACGAGGGCATGAAAAAAGAAGCGCTTGCCGATTATAATAATGCCATATCACTGAAGCCGTCAGCTGCAACTTATAACAGCCGAGCCAGACTTTACTTTGATAGCGGGAATAACAGAGATACCATTATTTTAGCACTCAATGATTACAATAAGGCCATCGAAATAGAAGAAGATAAAAGCAAAATCGGCGAATACTATGTCAATCGCGGCGCAACGTGGGCAAGGCTGGGAGATCTGGATAAATCCATTGAAGATCTTAATATGGGCTTAAAACTAAAACCCGATCAACTCTCCGGATACATTAATCGATCCATCATGTATCGAAGCAAAGGGGATTATAAAAATTCACTCGAGGATATTAAGACTTACTTAAAATTCAATCCAAATTCTGCTGATATCTGGTACGAAAAAGGGATTCTCGAACGGTATTTTAAGAATACTCAGGAGGCATTAAATAATTTCAATCAAGCCATCCGTATTGATGATAATAAAGCGATTTATTACTATGGTCGGTCACAAGCTTGGTATGACTTGCAGAATATTGACAATGCAAGAAAAGACTTTAACATGTCATTGGCAAAAGGATTTGATAAATATGATTCAAATTACAGAAACTTACTCGGCATATAAAATATCTTATAATGAGTAAATTACACATTAAATGTTATTTTAACTTGAAATTTACCAGTTGCCCCAATTTAAATTTTAAGGATTTTCTAACTTTTTGGAATATAAATTGCAAGGATATTTTCAATACATTTGCAAGCGCTTCACCAAAAGTGACGAATCATAATGGATGAAGCCACACTAAACTTACACAATTAATGGAGAATTTGACGAAAAAGAATTTCAAGAGAAATTTACTTGACTTTGCTTATGCCATCGTTCTTGCCGGAGTAATCTTTGCTGGCTATAAGTATCTTGAAAATAAAGCAGCGAGTAGTGTTGTAATACCAGAAGCAACGGTTAAGAGGAGCAATATAAAATTTGGGTTTAATCTAGATTCCTTATATATAGAATCAAATGTAATTCAACAATCTGACCTCATGGGCGACATCTTATATGCTCAAGGCATCAATTACCAAACCATTGCCGCCCTTGAAAATAAAGCCAAAGACATTTTTAGTGTAAGAAAAATCAGAAGTGGAAAAAAATATCACCTCATTAAAGAGGATGAATGCGGCGATGTATTAGCCATGGTCTATGAGCCTAATAGCATTCAGTATGTAGTTTTTGACCTTCGAGATTCCGTGAATGTAGACTTGGTCGATAAGCATGTCGATGTATGTCAAGACATCGTAACCGGTGAGGTCGAAACAAGCTTATGGGAATCATTAGAAAACCAAAACGTGAGTTATCACATCATTGATTTAATGGAAAACGCATTGAGTGGCTCAGTCGATTTTTACCATGTGCAGCAGGGCGACAAATACAAACTAATCTATGAAAAAAAATATGTCGATGGGAAATCCGTGGGCTTAGGCAAAGTATTGGGTGCTTACTTTTCTAATCAACAAGGAGAACATTATAGTTACTATTTCAGTGATGACAAGCTGTCGGGCTATTACGATTCTGAAGGTCGACCAAACCAAGGGACTTTCTTGATGGCACCAATAAAATCATCATACCGTGTATCTTCAGGTTATAATCTCAAAAGATTTCATCCGATTAAAAAGGTGAGAATACCACACCTTGGCACTGATTATGCAGCGCCTTATGGAACTCCCATCATTTCTGTCGCTGATGGTGTGGTTGAAAAAGCAGGATATACTGCCAATAATGGAAGATACGTCAAAATAAGACACGACAAAACTTATGAGACACAATATCTCCACATGCAAAGATTTGGAAATGGAATCAGATCAGGTGTAAGAGTGAAGCAAGGTCAAGTGATCGGATATGTAGGGAGTACTGGACTCGCCACAGGGCCTCATGTATGCTTTCGGTTTTGGAAAAATGGCAGACAAGTGGATCACAGAAGGGAAATTTTCCCACCTTCGCCGCCAATGCCGGAAAGCGAACTTCCAAAGTTTTTTGAAGTACGAGACAATATGAAAAGCTTGCTAGATCAAATACAAATCCAAAGTAACGATAATCAAAAATCAACTTATAATACTTAGGATATAATACTAATTTCCTCTTTTTTGTAGTGTAAATCCGAATGTAGAGCCTTGATTGGGAGTGCTTCTTACGGTAATTTTTCCTTTATGCATTTCGACAATATGCTTCACAATGCTCAGCCCAAGGCCTGAGCCACCTTCCTTGCGAGATCGGTTGCTATCGACTCGATAGAAACGGTCAAAAATATGCTTAAGGTGTTGCTGTTCTATACCGATACCATTATCTGAAACCTCTACCAAAACTTTGTCATCCATAGGATAAAAAGCGACTTTTGTACTGCCATTTTCGACCCCGTATTTGATGGAGTTCATTATCAGATTAGAAAAGACACGTATTAATCCTTCCCTGTTGGCATTGACATAAATCTGCATATCAGCACCCGATTTAAATTCCAGTTTTATTCGTTTTTCCTTAGCCAATATTTTTAAATCACTAAAGACATCTTCTACCAAACTTTTCAATTCTATTTTAGACAATTCCAGATTGAGAACACCTGATTCTATCTTGTTGATGGTTTCTAAATCGCTGATAATAAATTGAAGTCTTTCGACATTGGCGACGGCTCTCTCTAAGAACTGTTTAAGGATTTTTTCATTATACATTCCCCCCTCCAGTAAGGTCAACAAGTATCCCTGTATGCTGAAAATAGGTGTTTTCAACTCGTGCGAAACATTTCCTACAAAATTTTTGCGGTAGGTTTCAAGTTCTTGTAATTGGCTAAGCTCTTTTTTCGCTTCTAAACTGTTTTGGTGAACATCCGATTCCAATTGCTCTAAGGATATATTTTTTAAATTGTCCACCAACGAATCCGATAAACTAGACTTCTGGCTACCAATTATTTTATAGATAATTTTAATCTTCCTGAAGATGAAATATTCTAGTATTTGTCTTAAGACAAAATAATTGAGAATAAAGACAATAGGCAAAAACAAAAACATTTGCCAACTTAGATTAAAGCCATCACCGAGATAGTAGAATATAAAAAAGGTCGCTATTTCTAATGCGAAAAAAATAACACTAGTGAGAAGAATTATTTGACGAATCGAAAGGTTTTTAAACATATTTTGTAATCAAATTTCAAATTTATATCCAACACCTTTAATCGTTTGAATCATAGATTCAGGGATTTTTTCACGTAATTTTCTGATGTGAACATCTATCGTTCGATCGCCAACAATTACATCTTGCCCCCATACACGGTTCAGGATTTCTGATCTTTTAAAAACCCGACCAGGCTTAGAGCTCAATAATAGAAGAAGTTCAAATTCCTTCTTTGCCAGAGCTATTTCTTGACCATCAATCTCAATTTTAAAATCATCAGGAAAAATCGTCAACGAACCATAAGTATTAGACTCAATTTCATCTACAGGGTTCGCGACTACCCTTCTTCGGAGTAGAGCTTTCACCCGAGCCTTGAGCACACTGGGCTTTATTGGCTTACTGATGAAATCATCGCCTCCATGCTCAAAAGCCGAAATCTGCGTAAAGCTTTCGTCTCTTGCCGTCAGCAATGCTATGATTATGTCGTTATTTTTATCATCATTTCGTAAAGTCTGTAATAACTCAATACCATCCATTCGAGGCATCATGATATCCAATAATATCAAGTCAGGATGAAAACCGTTTAAGATTTCTAACGCTTCGATTCCATCATGAGCCGTCTTCACCTTGTACCCCTCTTCCTTTAAATTGTATGAAAGTATATCAAGAATATCATCCTCATCATCAACGACCAATATTTTTTCACGTTTTTGCATTTATATGAAGTTTAATCCTGCAATTTTAGCCCTCAAGCACGGTTATTCTGCCCAAATACACATTATCTTTTTGTTAAATAATTTAATTAAAGCCCTGTCAAAAAAGCAAAAGTATCAACGTCATCAGCAAAATCTAAAAGATGCGGAAACTGAGATTGACCAAATGCCACAGTTTCCAAATCACTTTTGTTCTGAGAGCCGACAATACACTGTATTTTATCACGACGATTCTGTATATCTATTTTGACATCGTCAATTGTTTCATAAAATTCAAAATTAAGACAAGCTATTCTGCTCGCCAAGGCATTGTCTTTTCTCAGAATGATATTCGTTCCCTGATATATATCGTCTCTATTGAGCAGATACATCGCAAGATTATAGTCAAAATTATTGGCATATTTATTATTCATCATGACTGATTCATTCTCAGAAAAGACATCCAATAAAGAATTAAATGAATATCCAACTGGCACATATAACTTGGACACACTTCGACAGCCCATACCGTAATAGTAAAATACATCATGGCTCAGATTTTCGTAATCTGTGGACGATTCACTGCCATCGAGCACCGCTACGGAATTCCTATTTGCTCTGATAATATGAGGTACATTTTGAAAATATTCTTGAAAATACCTCGCCGTATTGTCACTGCCTGTCGCAATAACGGCATCATAATCTTTAAGTTTTTCAACCGTTTCGAAATATTTCGCCACTTTTGGTTCCATAGAAATCATTTTTTCCAGAATAAACGGCAAAAGTATATTGTCCTTATCACTTAATTTGATGATAGAGATATTATTGGTTAAAAAGGTGGCCAATACATCGTGAAAACCCACGAGTGGAATATTTCCTGCCATGATTAGACCTATACTTTTGGTATCCTTTTGTTCCAAATTATAAAGAGAAGGTAACTGACTCAAGCTCTTTTCATCTAAAAAATGGTCTCGAATATTCCCAATAGACCTTTTTATCTCAGTCTCAGTGAACCATAAATTGTGATGATATGCTTTTTCAAAAATAGATTTCCACTCATCCGTCACTAAATCCTTCATCCAATCCTTCAATTGACTTAAAAGCTCTAACCTACTATTTAAATTCATTTTATATATTAATTATTTTATAATATCAAATTTTCAATTAGTCATTTTCATCTTGAGAAACGATTTCCTTTCTTGATTCTAGGTAGTTTTCCCATTTTTCTAATACCGATTGAAAATCATCCGGAATAGGACTTTCAAAAAACATCTTTTCGTTGGTCGTTGGATGGACAAATCCTAAGGATGTTGCATGTAAGGCATGTCGAGGCAAGATATTGAAGCTATTCTCGACAAACTGCTTATACTTCGTAAAAACAGTACCTTTTAGGATTTTATCCCCTCCGTACCTTGCATCATTAAAAAGTGTATGACCAATTGATTTGAGATGCACTCTTATCTGATGGGTTCTTCCTGTTTCGAGACGGCATTTGACGAGACTGACATAATACATGCTTTTTAATACCTCATAATGAGTAACTGCATGTTTACCCTCTGAGCCATCTTCAAAGACATACATTTGCATCCTATCTCTAGGGTGTCTACCGATATTTCCGGTAATCGTACCACTCTCCTCCGAAAAATCTCCCCATGCCAGAGCAATATAAGTACGATCAATACTATGGTCAAAAAATTGCTTCGCGAGGTGGGTCATGCTTTCCTCCGTCTTAGCGATAACCATCAGTCCGGTCGTGTCTTTATCTATGCGGTGGACGATGCCGGGTCTGTCCGGTGTGTTTCCCTCCATGACGGGTAAGTCCTTGTTTAAATAGTACATTAACGCATTCACCAAAGTGCCGGTGTGGTTTCCGTACCCTGGGTGAACCACCAGACCCGCTTGCTTATCTATCACAAGTATGTCTCTATCCTCGTAGATGACATTCAATGGAATATTCTCCGGTATCAGACCTGATCCTTCATGAATGCTCACAGGAAGCACCAATTTAATATGTTGGAGTGGTTTGACTTTATAATTTTGCTTGATTTCCTTGTTATCGACCAAAACACAACCCGCTTTAATCGCATTTTGGATTCTATTACGAGAGATGCCTTCTACCCTGTCCATCAGGAATTTATCAATTCTTATCGCAGATTGTTTTGGATCGGTGACAATGATTCTCTCTTCGACTAAATCGTCATTTTCATCATTTAATCCCTCTATTTCTTCATTTTCATTCAACACCATTACAAATTAATTTCATTAAAAAAATATACTGACCCCTAGTTGATACAACCACATATTGGTAGGGCTTGATTTTTTACTAAACGAGTCTAACGAATTAGAGTTCGAATCTATGTTCTTATTTTTGACTAAATATGTTGCACTATTGCCATTGGAATATGCGATTTTGGCAAGTAGAAAAACACTTTCTGAAATCCCAATATTGAATCCACCGCCAAAATAATACCCCAATGAACCCGAAGATTGTGCAATATCTGATTCAGAATCATCAGAATCTACATAATCTAAAGTGTTTGAAGTAAATATCCATTTATATCCCAATCCTAATTCCGCAAAAGGAGAAATTTTAAAAAACTCAAAAGGCAAGTAATATCTAACCTTAGGCACCAATATCATTTCAAAGGTACTCGTCGAACTTTGAACATCGACTGGTTCATTATCAATATAGGTGGTGTAATCGGTATAAAGAATATCCAAAAATTGAAAATTCACATCAATTCCCACAAAAACAGGAGAGTTTTCTTTGAATTGTCGTTGATAAGAAAGTCCCAATCCGAAATTATAGTTTTCATTAAAATTTTCGTTCATGATACCCGAAAACTTACCGGCATTCAGATTAATATCAAAGATTTGCATCTTATACCCTTGCTCAAAATTCGAATCTTGAGCAACACAATTTCTACTTAGTAAAAACAAGAATGTAAAAACGAAAATATTGTATTTTGTTATCATTAATTTTGCAATCAAATTATAACAACAAAAGTATGGAATTATCTTCACTATGTGTTAAGGAGAATGCCACTCAGCAGCAGGTACACCCCCATATTTTACCCATTTACGCCAGTTCTTCCTATGTTTTTGAGGACATTGAGGATAGCATCGAGGTATTTGAAGGTAAAAAATCGGGATATGTATATTCAAGATATGGAAATCCTACAGTTGATTCAGTCAACGAAAAAATTCGTCGAATGGAATCAATCGAGGTTCATGATGATACTTTTGCCGCCATGACGAGTTCAGGGATGTCGGCAATTTCTACTCTTTTATCCACCTTGCTGAATTCAGGAGATGCAGTATTGACTCAAGCGAATATCTATGGCGGTAGCAGTGAATTACTTTATAAATTTTATTCAGAAAAAGGGATTAAAATTGTAATTGACGATTTCTCGAATTTGAATGAAGTGAAAAGTACACTTGAAAAAAACCCAAGTATCAAGCTTATTTTTCTAGAAACTCCTACCAATCCGACTTTGGACTGCGTTGATTTAAGAGCCATTGCCTCTCTGTCAAAGGACTACGGTGTGACGACTATGGTGGATAATACTTTTTGCACTCCACTGATTCAAAGGCCATTAGGTTTAGGTATTGATTTTGTAATACATTCCACGACCAAATATCTTAATGGCCATGGAAACTCTATTGCCGGAGCCATCATCGGCCATTCCTCTCATCCATTAAAGAATAAAATCTTAGAAAATCTCAGACTACTCGGATCGACGTGCAATCCATGGGATGCGTGGCTGACTCATAACGGCCTGAAAACTCTAGCTCTTAGAATGAAAGCTCATAGCGAAAACTCACTAATGCTAGCAGAAGCCCTCATTGACCACCCAAAAATAGGAAAAATCAATCACCTTGGTATAGCACATCATCCTTACCATGACATTGCTAGCAAGCAGATGAGTATGTATGGAGGTATGATGAGTTTTGAAGTTGGAAATTCGATAGATGATGTAAAAAATTTTGTAAATAATCTTCGATTTATCACTCAAGCGCCTACATTGGGTGATGTCGATACCTTAATCTTACATCCAGCAACGAGTTCGCATCGTAATATTGACCGAGAGGTAAGATTAAAATATGGCATTAGTGATACTTTAGTAAGGGTTTCTGTGGGTATAGAAGCGGCTGAAGACATTATCGCTGATGTTATCCAAGCCCTAAATAAGATATAGCTTCTATTATGAGTAAAATAGTTATTTATGAGGTAGGTAAAACGGACGATAAATATTTAGTCGAAGGAATAGACAAATATCTGAAAAGGCTAAAACACTATGTAAAACTAGAAATTCAAACCATCAAGGAAAGTCGACAAAAGTTGGCAACTCTAAAAACGCAGGAGGAATCCTCTCAGATATTTTCTAAAATTTCTAATAATGACTATGTTATACTTTTAGACGAACACGGAAAAGAATTGAGTTCCGTTGAATTTGCCGCATTTATTGAAGACATGAATCTAAACAATCCAAATAATTTGTTATTTATTATTGGCGGAGCTTATGGACATAGTGATCACCTAAGGCAAAGAGCCAATATGATTTTATCCTTTTCCAAGATGACTTTTTCTCATCAAATGATTAGGTTATTTCTAGTTGAGCAGATTTACAGAGCTTTCACTATTATTAAAAACGAAAAATATCACAACGAATGATGCTTTATATAATTCTAATCATATTCACTTCATTGATTTCTTATCAGGCATTTAACAATCCTAATATGCTGTCAAAACTCATGCACTACCCATATGATGAGTATAGAAATAATACTTACTACAGATGGTTGACTTCAGGATTTGTCCATGCCAATATGACACATTTATTGGTTAATATGCTTGTTCTCTATTTCTTTGGTGGATATGTAGAAACCTATTTTGATGACAAATTTGGCATGCCAGGAAAATTCTTCTTTTTACTATTTTATTGTGTCATTATTGTCCTTGCCAACATTCCTACCTATCTTAAGAACAGAAATAATCAATATTTCTCAAGTGTAGGGGCATCGGGAGCCATTTCTGGTCTTTTATATTTCTTCATTTTACATGAGCCATTGTCAAAATTATATTTTTATTTTGTTTTACCAATCCCGGCCTGGTTATTTGGGATTCTATATCTAATTTACAGTTCTTATATGAGCAAGCAAAATGCAGACCGCATTGATCACGATGCCCATTTCATGGGAGCAGTGACGGGGCTAGTTTTGGGAATTATGATAGACCCTTCGAGTGTCGGCGATTTTATAAGTCAAATTTCTAATATATTTTGAATCTCGAAAATTTCCTTTTTCAATTTGCGGTAAGCCCTTAACTTTGCGGACGATGTTGAAACACCTTTTCATACAAAATTATGCCATCATTGAAATGTTGGATCTTGACTTCCAGTCAGGGTTTACCGTATTAACTGGTGAAACCGGTGCCGGAAAATCAATTATTTTAGGTGCACTGGGTTTGATTATGGGTCGTAGGGCTGACACCAAGGTTCTTTATATTCCAGATAAAAACTGCATCGTTGAAGCCACATTTGACCAAATTCCTGTGCCACTTTTAGCTTTTCTAAAAGAGCAAGAAATCGGAGTTGATCAGGAGCTCATCATAAGAAGAGAAATTCTTATTAGTGGTAAGTCACGAGCTTTCGTCAATGATTCCTTGGTCAATCTTAACACTTTGAATGAAATTGGGTCATATTTGATTGAGATGCATCAGCAATTTGACATTTTGGACATGTTCCAGACGAAACATCAAATGCATATAATTGATGTCATGGCTGAAAACTATCCTACTATCAACCAATATAACCACATCTTAGAAAATTATAATGGCATCATTCAAAAACTTAACAAGCTTAAATCTTCTAGATCTAAGTCGCTTCAAGAGATGGACTTTATAAGATTTCAATTGGAGGAATTAGAAAAGTTAAACCTTCAGGCAGGAGAACAAGAAACTCTTGAGAAAGAAAGTGCTTTTCTTTCGAATGCCGAGGAAATTAAAAAAGTGACGTACGAGGTTAATCAAATATTAGAAAATCAGGACCAATCTATTGTCAATGTCTTGAGACAGTTGAATCAGAAATTTTCTTCATTGACAAAAATTGATTCGACTTTTGAAAACTTGTACGAAAGAATCGATGTCACCATTGAAGAGTTGAAGGACATCAGTACTTCATGCGAAGACATATCGGAAAATTTGGATTTTAACCCAAAAAGATTGGAAGAAATAGATGAACGATTGTCACACATTTATAGATTACAGAAAAAGCACGAGGTACTCAGTGTGGATGAACTCCTTGAAAAACAAAACCAACTCAACCAACAGTTTGTCAGCGTGGAGTCGATAGACGAGGACATTCAGAACTTAGAATCAGAATTAAAACTCGTGTCTGATGAATTGACCCAAATTGCGAATAAAATTTATCAGAATAGACTTTCTGTCACTACAGAATTTGAAAATAAAGTACAGAAAGGACTTGCCAATCTAGGCATGGAACATTCAAAAATTCAAGTACAAATCACACATACGGATAGTATTCAAGAAAATGGATTTGATCTTCTCGAATTTTACTTTGCTCCTAACAAAGGCAGTCAATATTTACCTTTAAAGGACATCGCTTCGGGCGGCGAGACGAGCAGACTTTCATTGGTGATAAAATCAATGATTGCTGATCAATTAAATGTACCTACGCTTATTTTTGATGAAATTGATTTGGGAGTTTCTGGAGAAATTGCAGGTAAAATGGGTCGTATCCTTAAGTCACTTTCTAGACAATTGCAATTAATTTCTATCAGTCATTCTGCCCAAATTGCGGCACTTGCCGACCACCACTACTTCATTTACAAGCAAGAACACGACCACAGAGTCGCTACCAATATTAAAATATTAGATGGACCTCAACGAATATTAGAAATTGCCAAAATGCTAAGTGGTGATAACCCAAGTGAAGTCGCCATGGCTACTGCCAAGGAATTACTTCAAATCTAGTCCTCAGGCGACAACTTCGACTCTAATGCAAAAACCAATATAAATCCTACGATAAAACTTACAATTACCGGTATTAAAAATGTCTGTTCACCCTGATAACTGCTTGGCAATACATTAACCTCCTGAAGAATTTTGAAAGGAACATGTGAATAATTGCTTAATGCACTGGCATCGTTGATTTGAATGACTTGATAATCTTCCTTGAGAAGTATTTCAGTGACATTACGCCATGGCCACACTTTATTAAGCGATCCAATTAAAAATCCACCTAAAAGTGAAAAAGTCAGATTTCTATGATTTTTAAAAAGCCATGTCAAGACTTTGGAAAACATACTCAAGCCAACTAGGCAGCCTATACCAAATATCGCAACAATTCTAAAGCTCTCCATATCATGATTTGTCATCAAAGATTTCAAACTCGGAATGATGATACTATACATTCCCATGAGAAGTAGGACAAAACTGCCACTGATTCCGGGCAACATAAGCGCTGAAATGGCCAGCATGCCACTTAATAAAATATAGAAAGAAGATGTATCTCCTTCAGTCGGAGAAATAACGGTAATGGTATAGGCAATTGCGATTCCTATGATGACACTAAGGACATTTTTGATATTCCAATTAGGTACCATCTTTAGTATGAATACAGAACTTGCCAATATTAAACCAAAGAAAAAAGCCCACAATGGCTCCTTATAATGTTCGAGTAAAAAAGTAATTCCAAAGACTCCTGTTCCTAGTCCCAGAGCCATTCCAACGAAGAGTATGGTTAAAAAATTTCCATCAATTTTTTCCCAAACGGCCTTTAATCCCTTCTCCTTAAACACACGAATCAATCCTGGACCAAAAGAGGAAACAGATGCTAATAACCTTTCGTATATTCCTGTAATAAAAGCTATGGTACCACCCGATACACCTGGCACAACCTCTGCCCAGCCCATCAATATGCCCTTCACCAAAGTGCTGATTCTATTCGGTTCGTTATTCATTGTTGAATTTTAATATTTATTCGTGTACTCTGGTCTTGACATTTGGGTCAGGGACGATGACTTCCACTTCCTCTACCACATCATTAAAGTCATCAAGATTAGGTTGCCCAGCTTCCACCCATGCCGTATACCAAAGTGAACCCAAAGCATGTACAGCTTCAGTCATTCTTTGTTCGACCATGCCGTCCATTTGTTCCATATAAGTACGAGCATATTCCGGGCATTGTATTCTTACGGTACTCAGCAATCTTTCATCATAGCAAAATTGCTTATCTGATGGGTATGAATCTCGAAGGTTTTGTTCGATAGTTAATACACTATCAACTAATTCACTGCTGGAATAGATTATATTCCAAACATAATCATTCACATTATCAACGTAATCTGCTTTACCTACCATGAAATCGAACTCATTATCGAACAATTCCACGATTCTTGATTCCCAAAAGGCATGAATACCATCCTGATTGGTTAGTTGTCCATTGTAATTTTCTGAAGTATGTAGTGGCACATGTGCATCCGCAACATAATGACCAAATTCGCTTATAGTACGAAGGAGTTTAGTCTTGTCTTTCTCTTTAAATTGGTTTCGAAGTCGATAATACATTTTTATCAAATTATAGGGACAAATCCCATATTCGGAAAAATGATCAACAAATAGAATTTCACCATCTAAGTTTAAATCCGCCAGATTGGTCGGTACGGAAAAATCAGAGGCATCACATTTCATTTCATCCTCGTAATAAAAAGGCATCAAATAATCTTCGAATATGGTTTTAAAGTGTCTCATTGACATGCTCGACTGCATATCCAAAAGTCTGATACTTACTGAGTCTCGAGTGGTCTTAGTTTCCATAGGAATGGTATCACTGCCGCTGATATAATTGAATTCACCATACTTAATGAGTGCTTCTGAAAAATCCTGAGGCACCTCCTCTTTGGCATTGGCTCCCCAATGATCAAAATCTATATAATGCCTTACGGCTTCATGCTTTGTTGCGTACCTCCTTTTATCCGGATCAACGGCATGTTCAGTAATATAATCGATGTGATTCTTGTAAAAACCAAACATCTCATCCGGCAGCGTAAAGCAAGCCATCTGATTAATCTTTCTATGTCCATAAAAACCCCAAACGACGCAATCTTTTGCTGAGGCAGGGATGCATATCAATAAAATGAATAGATATTTAATCATTTGATTTGGGTATTACCTCAGTATTTTCGCCAAAATATTCCACAAAGCTCTGAAATGCATTGGCCAATTCACTATTATGTGTGGCCTTAAAATAAGTCTCGGCAAGAGCCCTTAAGGATTGATACATAAACCGATCCATCTCCATGACGTGCATCTCTTTAGTCCATAAATCAATCTTATAAGTATCCAAGTGATTTTTATCAAATAGTGATAGCAACATCGCTTTACACTCCACATCTTGCTTACCTTCAGCATTCCAGAGAATTTTCTCAGGAACATTTTGGTCATCAAGTTGCACGGTTAATTTGATATCCGAAGATTTTGGCATTCAATATTTATTTAATTCATCAAAGATAAGATAGCAAAAGGCAAAAAAAAAGCTTTCAAGCGAATATGCTTGAAAGCTTTTGCGGAGGAGGAGGGATTCGAACCCCCGGTACCCTCTCGAGTACGCCGGTTTTCAAGACCGGTGCATTCAACCAGCTCTGCCACTCCTCCGTAATAAAAAATTAGATTAAAATCTTCATTTAAATCTTAAGCGCTGCAAATGTACATCTAATTTTTAATTTACAAAATATTTATCTCTGTGTTTGAAACAAAAAATGGTGAGACATAAGCCCCACCTTTTACCAAAAGGTAATTATGAGAAAACTTTTATGAAATTTTTTCTAAGTCTCTGACCAAAATACTTTTTCTTTTCAAAAATATGTGGTTAGACTTCTTTAGTTCGTTTAAAACTGTGGTCACTGTTTGTCGTGAAGTACCGGTATAATTGGCAATTTCTTGCTGAGTAAGTGGATGTTTTATAAGGGTTTCTAAGCCTACTTTTTGACCAAATTTATTCGCATTATCTTTAATAAATTCAATAATTCTGAATCTTGCATCATGCAACATAAATGATTCTATTCTATTATCTGTGAATCTCATTTTGTTACCAATACTCTCAAGATATCTCATATTAAATTCAAAATTACTTTGCATCAAATAACGAAATATCGAACTCGGAATTGCAATCACATTGGCCTCATCTGAAAGCACTTGAGCAAATGAATTATACTGCTTGTGTCCCAATATCGCCTGATCACCAAAAAGTGTATTCTTAGTAAAAATGTTTTTAATGACTTCCTTATCTTGATTTTCATCGTAAACACCGATTTTTATTATTCCATCTATGATGTAGTATAAATTATCGGTTTCATCTATCTCATTATAAAGATATTGATTCTTGCCAAGATTAAGTGATTTAGAGGCATTAGAGAGTATCTCTAGCTCATCTTTACTTAAGTTACCAAACATGGCAATATTTTGTAACAAATCTTTCATTATTTTTATTTCAGGTTTCATACATAAGACAAGTATTTTACATTTCACCCTGAATGATGTTGGAAAAAAATTTAAATATTTTTATTTGTAATGTATAGAAATAGTCATAATCAAGATAATAAAGTCAAAATCTTTACTTATTAAAATAAAATAAACTCGAAATCGAATTGAAAATTTTTGCGGTATTTTCTACTTATAAAAAGTAAAACTGCTGTTTACAGATGATGAAAATGCACCATGAGCTTCACCACTGGATGCTTTGAGATTAGTATACTCAATCACCGGTCCGGTAGAATTAGTAAGGTTGCTGATAAAAAGATTGTATTTAAAATATTCTTCTGAGATACTTTTTACATTGCAAGTGAGAGAGGAAATAATTTCATTATCTTCTATGATGGTATCTTCAGGGAGATTGAGTGTGACAGTAAAATTATCAATATCCAGGTTTTCTGTATCTAGCATCAAGCCTCTCATGTTTTGTAAATCATGAAAATCTGACTCATTACTTTCTGACCTCTTATAATCCAGAATGTAGGGGATAGTGTTTGCCGTTTTGGTCGTGTCTTGCCCTACTATATCCAAAAAATAAGTGTTTAATTCAAAATCAAACTGTAAAAAATGTTTAAGTGTATTCAATTTTTGTGGCATTTCCACTAAAAGATCCAAGGCTTTTCTACCCTTCTCATCAGTATATATATCCGTCAAAAATTTAATATTACTAACACTTGTTTTCCCGACTATACTAACAGGTTTCCTACAAGTAATTACCCTATTTTCATCATCAAGAACATACGTATCAATGACATACCTATTATTCGTCTTAAAAAAATCTCTCCTTCCCGGCTGAATATAACTTTTTGACTCATTGTCATATAGGAGAGTAATTTCGTCGTCATAGGCTCCATCCAGATTTTTAATTGAAATTTTGCCATTTGAAGGATATGCTACATTATTCTGAGGTTCGGTTTCGATTTTAGGTATCATGAGAATAGCCGAGGGAATATCCCCTGGAACCATATTACACACAAGGTGTAAATTGTTCTCAGGCCTTATTTCATCGGTTTCTGAAGTAGTGCAGGATAACCCTACAACTAGCAAAATCCCCAGTATTTGAATGGTTTTTCTCAAAAATTTACCTCTATAACACACAAATATGACAAATATTTATCAAAAAGTCACATTTAATTACAATTTAGATAAATTAAAATGCCAAGCTGTATGAAAAAGTGGGAAAAACAGGCAGAATGCTGTATTTAATTTTCTCAAATTTATTGGCATTATTGGGGTCTCTTTTAATGTCTATGAAGAGGACATTATTGCTATTGAAAATATTGTAGACTCCCAAAAACAACTTTTGTCGTCCGAATTTCATCTTATTGAAAAAACTAAATCCAAGATCAAGTCTATGGTAATTTGGCAATTGTTCGTTATTTAATCCCTTATATATTTTCTGAACATAAGTATTGCTTCCGGAGCCGACTATAATGATATCACTTGAGGGTACAGTTACATAATTTCCCGACGAATAATTGTAAATCATATTGAATAAGGCATTTTCAGTTAATTTTCGATTAAGCGAAAATTTGATATTGTGATTCCTGTTATACCTAAATGTAAATTCATTATCTTGGTTTATATTGTCAAATTGTCTTAGAGATTTTTGGAAAGTATAATTCAAATCAAAATTTGTTCTTCCCACAGCCTTATTAAAATAAAACTCCACGCCATACGATTTTCCTGTTCCATTTACAATATGCCGATCCCAATCTGAATCATTTACTACATCCGGGTAATTACCTTCTGGCAAATGTTTTAAATTATCAAAAATATTGTAAAACAGGCTCAGTCCGGTATGGATTCCATCTTTTATTTTTAATTCAGGACTTATTTCAAAATTCCATGATGTGGATGGATCAATATATTTGGTCACAGGAATCCAGAGGTCATTTGGCAGTCCTAATTCATTTGTGGAAAGCACATGAAAGGCTTGACTCATTTTAGATACCCCCATTTTTAATGAAAGTGCTTTCCCAGGAATGGATAATGAAAACCTAGGTTCGAATACTGAATATAATTTTTCCTCAGCACCAATTATTGCACTTTGCAACCCGACATTCAGAATCACTGAGTTCAAATCGATTTCATCTTCAAGGTAAATTCTGGATTCAGAAAACTGATATGATACCGGTGTAAAAGCATATTTATCGGCAGTAATGATTTCTGAATCTTTAATGTCATAGATTCGATTATTGAGGTATTTCAAACCCGGTTTATACACTTTCTTCTCTAAAATACCTCCTATTTTTATGTAGTGCTTTTTGCCTGTGAGAATATCCAATGATATATTAATTCCTTTCGATTGTAAATCTGTGCTGAATACATTCCCTTCAAAAATATTTTGTTTGATAACTTCAGTATCCGTAACATATTGTTGGTTTTCATAAGTATATGAATTATACTCACTGCTAAAAGCATAAATTCTAGAAAAAACATATTTACTCCATGAAGAATTAAGATGTAATGCATACAGATGATTCCCCCAGTTCCAATTCAGAGAATTATAGTCTTTTGTATTGGCCAGTTCTTTGAACGAATTATGTTTAAAATCATCATTGCCCCTATAATACCCAAATTCAACTTTATGATTTTCACCTATTCTTGCATTAAACTTTACATTCACATCGTAAAAAAAGAAATTACTCAAACCTCTTCCCCCATTGGATTCGATCTGATACTTAGAAATTCCTTTTATCCATGGATCAGCAAAAGATCTTCGCATCGAGACCATGAAACTAGCCTTATCTTTTACAATTGGACCTTCTAATAGTAGCTTCGCTGCCAGTACACTTAATCCTACCTCACCACCCAATTTACGATAATTACCATCTCTAGTGTTGATATCCAAAACAGATGAAAGTCGGCCTCCAAATCTTGCGGGAAATGAAGATTTATAGAGTTTTGCTGATTGAATAGTACTAGGATTGAAAGTAGATAGTAATCCTAATGCATGACCACTGTTGTACACCGGAACTCCATCAAGTAAAACTAAATTTTGGTCTGTATTTCCTCCCCGAATGCTATATCCACCAAATCCGTCGGCTCCCGAAGACACCCCAGGTTTTGTATTTAATACTCTTAAAATATCGGCTTCTCCACCCAAATGCAGACCATTCGTCAACTTGTCATGGTCGATTTCTATCGTCGAATAGTCGTATTCTTGGTATCCATATTGCACAATACTATCATTGACCCTGATTTCGTTCAATTGAGTGGCTGGCTTTAGAAAGAATTTAATCAATGTATCTTTTCTAGAAAAAAAATCTACGGTATCCGGAATAAACCCTACATAAGAGACGATGAGTCGATTCTCACCATAAGGTAAATTTATATTATAAAATCCGTCATCATTGGTCTCTACCCCTTTTGCCCCACTTTCCAAGTACACATTTGAATAGGGCAAAGGCTCATCGCTATCTTTATTTCTGATATATCCATAAACATTATAAGATTGACTGACTAGTTCTGATTCTCTAATGATAACTTGACCTGATATTTCGGTAAAGCTCAACTTATAGTCATCAAGAATAACCTGTAGAATGGTGGACAAGGTCTCATTTTTAAAAAATCCTTTGGATTTCATCGTCGAGTTTACCCTATTGCCGGAGTACACAATGTTTACTCCCGACATATTACTCAATTCATTAAGTACAACATCTAGACCCTTATTATTTGAATTGTAAGTAAGTAAGGTATCCGTAATGGATTTTTGAGAGTACCCAATGACTTGAAAGACGATGAGCAGCAATAATACCTTAAGTAATTTTCTAATTCTCAACTAATTATCTCTGTAATTTCTTGCCACAAAGATAATTTTAATTTGACAGGAATATTTAAAAATGTAAAATTATTTACACTTTAGGTTAGTGATAACGTAATTTCCGTGGCTAGTCTCTTTGATGTTACAATCATAAGCCGAAGATATGACATCGAATACTTCATGCAAATTCAATTTGCACAGGCTTTTCGAATTAAATAAACAATTGGTTTCTGATGAATTATCGTCTATGGTCACATGAACATTATAAACTTCAGAAATTTCTTTTACCACTTTAGACATTGGTGTATTTTTAAATGCCAGTCTTTCCGTAAACCAATTAAACTGGTTTTCATCATTCAATGAAATCTGGTTCAGTGACTCGAATTGGGCATTTTCATTTTCAACCAATATTATTGATTGTGAATTTTGCGGGTTGCTAACTCTTACTTTTCCTTTTTTAACAAATACTCCTCTTTCATTAACCTCAAATTCTGTCCCTAAAACCTCTACTTTACCTGAGTTCGCATTGATAACAAATGGATGTTTCTCATCTCTGCTTACTTTGAAAAATGCTTGCCCGTCAAGGTATACCTTGCGGTTATCTTTAGAATCAATTCCTAAAGTAGAATTTTCAGACAAGTATATTTCACTCCCTTCCGCTAATAAGTGATACCCGGGGGTGTTAATTTTAATTTGATTTCCAGAAGTGAACCACCACATGGCTACTAAGCCTAAGATAAAAATCGCCGCAATTTTCCTCAAGAGAGAAATACTTAAAACTTTAGGTTTTACTTCTTGAGTATTATTTTCTGAGAGTTTATTCAGATGACGATTGTAAGCATTTTGATAATCAAAATTTGAAGAAGACGACAACACATTTTTACTCTGATTCCATATTTCAACCAGATCTTGATAATAAATTTCATTTTCAGGAACCAGTCTCCATTCTCCTAATAAAGCCTGTTCATCCTGAGAAATTTCACCTCTCAACTGCTTGTGGATAAGTAATTCTATGTTAATTTTATCAAGCTGCATGTGTATAAGACAATTTTTATCGACGACACCCCTATACTTTTAGTATTTTTTTTCTTAAAATTTTTAATGCTGCACTTATCTGGCTTTCAACTGTTTTAATTGAAATATCCAAATCCTCGGCTATTTCCTTGTACGTTTTATCTTCAAATCTACTCAAAACAAATACGGCTCTTGTCTTCTCAGGTAATTCTTGAATGGCTTTTTCAATTTTTGCATGGAGTTCCTTTTCTTCCAATGTTTCCACTATGGAGCTTTCAAGCGGAAAATTTTCGAATTCAATAATTTCCTCTGAATTGAGTTTAATATTTTTCTTTAATAAATTAAGGCTTCGATTATATACACTTCTATAGAGGTAGGCTCGAGGATTTTCGATAGAAATTTCCGACCTTTTATTCCAAAATTCTATTATTACCTCCTGAACTACATCTTCTGCATCCTGATTATTTCCTAGAATTTTAGCAGCTTTAATACACAATTCACTATAGTAAAGCTCATAAATAGTCTTTAATTCAATAGAATTTCGTATTAGCTTTTGCTCTTGTTCCAAGAAAAATTCAATTAAATGACAAAAATATATGATTCACTACAATAAAATTACGGAATCTACTTCGCTACTCTCGACTCATTATTCCCAACAAGTCACATTTCGCCATATCCTAAAAAATGG
>ERZ795053.1226-NODE-1226-length-32855-cov-22.433659_pt1 | contig 32855 bp, 17 predicted proteins | sample MGYA00375137_ERZ795053 | MGnify/ENA primary metagenome ERZ795053 (study PRJEB30182, sample SAMN05720284) | activated sludge metagenome | isolation source: Anaerobic digester | place: Hong Kong | collected 2014-12-17 ...
CATTCGGCGCTGGCGGGACTGGCCGGCCTCGGCCTGCTGCTGCTCGGCGCAGCGTTGTGGGGACTGCGCCGGGGTGGAGTGCGCGAAGTCCTGCGCCGGGGACTGCACCTGCTGGTCAGTGGCGTGCTGGCGCTGACCATTCTGTGGGCCTTGTATGGTTTCCGCTACCACGCCGATCACGACGGCAGCGATCCGTTCAATCGTTCGCTGGAGCAAAAGATCGAGGAGGTGCACAGCCCGCTGCTGAAAGCCAGCCTGGAGCTCGCGGACCACGGCCACCTGTTGCCACGCGCCTACCTGTGGGGTCTGGCCGATACCGTGCGCACCGGCGTGCAGGGCCGCGCCATCATGCGGCACCTGATCTGGGGTAAGGAATACGAGGGGCGCACGCCCTGGTTCACCTGGCCGGCCATCATCGCGGCGAAGCTGCCGCTGGCCCTGTCGGCATTGGCACTGCTGGGTCTCGCGCTGGTTCTGCGGGAGCGGCAATTGCCACCGTCCACGCGCTGGATGCTCGCCGCGCTGACCGCGATCAGCGCGACGCACCTCGCCGCATTGATGGTGTCCCCGGCCGCCTGGGGCGGCATCCGTCATGCCACGCCACTGCTGCTGGTAATCGCGATCTGCGGCGGCGCGGCGGCAGCCCTTGCATGGCGCCGCCGCTCCCGCGTGATCGCCGCACTTGCGGGCATCCTCTACGTGGCGGCACTGGCCATGACGATTACCGCGCCCCGTCTGTGGGAGTACGCCAACGAAATGGCCGGCGGCAGCCACGAGGCCTGGCGCTATTTCAAGAATGAAGGCATCGACTTGGGTCAGCGCTTCAACGAGATCCGCGATTTCTACCGCGAGCGCATCGAACCCAGTGGCGAGCCGTTCTACGTCGACTACTGGATGGCCATCCCCGAACAGTGGGAGGCGGCGGGCGTGCAGCGGGTGCGTCGGGTGGAAACGCTGGATGACAGCAACACCGAAGGCCACTACGCCGGCTGGTTCATGTACGCCAACAGCGCGAGGCTTCCCGTGCCGCAGCAGGACTGGAACCCCGACGAGGTGTTTCGCGACCTGACGCTGGTCGCCGAACTGGGCGAAATCGGTATCTGGCACGGCAGCCAGACCGATCCCAAGCTTCGCGCTGATGCCATGACGGGGCGGGTCCGGCGATACCTTTATACCGAGGCCGGCGATGACTGGGCCAAGGTCGTCCAGCGCCTGGCCGAAGTGGTCGCGGTGCTGCCGCGCGACGGCTTTGCCTGGCTGGAACTGGGCAACGCCCGCCTGCGGCTGGGGGACTTTGACGGTGCCGAACAGGCCTGGCGGGCCATGCTGTCGCAGAAAGGCAATCAGCTCGACCCCGCGCTGCAGCAAGAAATCCGGGGCCATATCGAAGCACTGGAAAAAGGCGGCCAGCCGGAGCTGGTCAAGCCGATCCGCAATCCCTGGCTGGAGTAGGCAGGCGTCGCCGATGCCGGATGACGGCGTCGTCCAGCTTCGCATGCTCCTTGTCCCCTGAACCCGGGAATTTCCGTTTCTACCGGAAACCCTTGGCGACGGACTTGGCGGGCATGCGCGGCATTTTTCTCCCGAGATGGCAGACACGAACCGGATCCGGGCGACCGGGCTACACTGCCGACTCTGCGACAACTCGGCGAGGGTGCGGATGGGCGAGGTCAGCGTGCTGTTGGCGGCGGCGAACGCGGGCGATCGCGCGGCCGGCGACCGGGCCTTCGAGCTGGTCTACGCCGACCTCAAGCGGCTGGCGCGGCGACAGCTGCGGATCGCATCGCCCGGCCACGGCGCCACCTCGCTGGTCCACGAAGCCTGGCTCAAGCTGGCGCGGCCCGACGCCATGAACGTCAACGACCGCGAGCATTTCTTCGCCCTCGCCGCACGGGCCATGCGCCAGCTGGTGATCGACCACGCGCGCAACCGCGCCGCGGTAAAGCGCGGCAGCGGGCAGATCGACGAAGACCTTGACGCCGTCGCCACGCGCGTCGGCAGCGTGGGCGACACCGACCGACTGCTGGAACTCGACCAGGCCCTTGAGCGGCTGGGCGCCATGGAACCGCAACTGGTCCGGCTCGTCGAGATGCGCTTCTTTGCCGGCCTGGAACTGAGCGAGATCGCCGACGTCTCCGGGCGTTCGGAGCGTTCGCTCAAGCGCGACTGGCGCAAGGCGCGCGCCGTGCTGCACGCCAACCTTGATGGAAGCGACCTGCATGACTGATGCCGACTGGACGCGCGTTTCCGCGCTCCTTGATGAACTGTTCGATCTCGATGCCGACGCCTGCGCGGCGCGACTGGCGCAGATTGCCGGCGACGACCCGGCCCTCGCGGCCCGGCTGCAGAAAATGCTCGATGCCGACGCCGTCAGTGGCCTGCTCGACGAAGGCATCGCGCGCGTCGCGCCCACGGTGATGGAGCGACTGTCCGATGCCGAAACCGACACCAGCCACGCGGGTTCCAGCGCGGCGCTCGCCGGTCGCCAGCTCGGCCACTACCGGCTGGTCGAGCGCATTGGCGCCGGCGGCATGGGCGAGGTCTGGCGCGGCGAGCGGGTCGACGATTTCGAACAGGCGGTGGCGATCAAGCTGATCCGCCCGCTGATGGACAGCCCGGCGCTGCGTGAACGCTTCAGCCGCGAACGCCGCATTCTGGCGCGGCTCGATCATCCCAACATTGCCCGGCTGCTCGACGGCGGCGTCGCCGAGGACGGCACGCCCTGGTACGCCATGGAGTTCGTCCGCGGCGAGGACATCGTCAGCCACGCGCAGCAGCACGAACTCGACGCCCGCGCCCGCGTGGAACTGCTGCTGCAGGTCTGCGACGCCACCGCGCAGGCGCAGTCACTGCTGATCGTGCATCGTGACCTGAAGCCATCGAACCTGCTGGTCGACGGCGCTGGTCGCGTCCGCGTGCTGGATTTCGGCATCGCCCGACTGCTGGATGACAGTCTCGAAACCCGACTGACCGGCACCGGCATTCGCGTCTACTCGCCGGCCTACGCGGCGCCCGAGCAGATCCGCGGCGACGCGGTTGGCACCGCCGCGGATGTGTTCGCGCTGGGCGCGGTGCTGTTCGAACTGCTGACCGGCGCACCGCCGCATCCGCAGCGCAGCGCAGCGCCCGAGCGCCTGCTGGCCAGCCTCGAGCACGAGACCGCACCGCGGCCCAGCCAGAGCTTGCGGGAACGCAGCCGCGAAACTGGCGAACTGCGCGCCTCCCAATTCGCCCGCGAACTGGATGGCGATCTCGACCTGATCGTCGCCACCGCGCTGCATCCGGATCCGGCGCGACGCTATGCCGGCGCCGCCCAGCTGGCCGATGACCTGCGCCGGTGGCTCGATGGCCGCCCCATTGCCGCGCGCGCCGATACCGCCGGCTACCGCATGCGCCGCTTCGTCACCCGTCACCGGCTGGCAGTGGGCAGTGCCAGCGCCGTGCTGCTGGCCCTGGTCGCCGGGCTGGGCATGGCCTTGTGGCAGGGCAGCGTGGCCCGTGAACAGGCTGCGCGCGCCGATGCCGAGGCGCAGCGCGCCGAAGCCGAGGCCGCACAGGCGCGCGGCCAGGCCGAACGCACGCGAAAGGTCAAGGAGTTCCTCGTTTCCATTTTCGTTCCAGTCGACCCGCTACAGCGCGGCGAGGACGCGCCGCAAACCCTGGAGCAGGCGTTCGACGCGGCGCTCGCGCGCGCCAGGGACGAACTGTCGGACGACCCGATCCTGCAGGCCGACGTGCTCGACGACTTCGGCGAGATCCTCGCCAATCGCGGCAATCTCGATGACGCAGCCGCCCTGTTCGAGCAGGCCATCCACGTCGCGGAATCAGCCTACGGACCCACCCATCCGGTGCTTGCCGAATCGCTGATCAATCGCGCGATGGTCGCCTACATGGGCGGCCACGCCAAGGCGGCGCTGCCGGACATCGAGCGCGCCGTCAGCATCCTGGAAGCGGATGACGGCGGCGACCCGCTGGCCCTGCCGGTGGCTTTGAACGGCCTCGCCGTGCTGCGCAACGCCATAGGCGATGCAAATGGTGCACGCGAAGCCTCACGCCGCGTTCTGACCGCGTTTCGCGAGCGCGCACCCGGGCACCCGCGCATGATCCAGGCGCTGTCCAACGAGGCGTTCACGGCGCTCGCACAAGGCGAACGAGACCATGCCGAATCCCTTCTGGAAGAGGCCGAAGCCCTAGTATTGCAGCACTTCGGCGACGCTTCGCCAACGCTGTGGCCCATCCTCGACAATCGCGCCAACATCGCCTACCAGCGTGGCGATTTCGCCACCCAGGAAACACTCACCCGCCGCGCCCTCCAGCTCGCCGAAAGCAACTTCCCCGGCGACCACAAGTGGGTGGCGCAGTCGATGGCCGACCTTGGCAAGCAGCAGGCGCGCAGCGGAAATCTGGACGAAGCCGAAGCGACACTGCGCGCGGCGCTGGCAATGATGCAGCGGCTGGCGGATCCCGGTGACCAGCCGATAGCCGGCGACCGTCTCGCCCAGGTGCAAGCCAGGCGAGGCGAGGTGGAAGCCGCCATGACCACGCTGGACAAGGCGCTTGGTGGCTGTATCGAGACGCAGTCGGAAAACGCCGCTGACTGCCTGCTGATCCGCGGGCATCGTGCCGCCATGCTTGCGGTTGCCGGGCGCGCCGCCGAAGGCCTGACCGAAGCGGATGCGGCATTGAGCGCGCTAGGGGAGGACGCAAGCCTTTTCGAGCAACGCAGCGAAGTCCATCAAGCGCGGGCAACCGCACTGGCCAAGCTCGGACGACGCGACGAAGCGCTGGCCGCGCAGAATCAGGCCATCGCGCTCCTCCGTGATGGATTTGGCCCGGAACACCCGCTGACACGGCAGGCGCAGGCCGCGAGGGTTACCCCTTAGTCGTTTCCCGACCAGACGCCCACTTTCGCCCGGTTGGCCCCTGTTCGACGAATTCTCCGTTTCCCCCTTCAGCACCTCACGAGAAGCAGGAGACGGTCCCATGTTCCACGCCGCCCCAAGTCACCATCGGCGCCAGCCAGGCCGTTTCTTCGCGCTGTGTTTCGCCGCCCTGCTCTCGCTGTTCGTGCTGCCTACACGGGCGCAGTTCACCCTGCCCGGCACGCTGTCGGTGAGCCCGTCCGCCGCCACCGGCGGCGGCACCGTCCTGCTCGGCGCCACACACCTGGCCGACGGCCGCTACGTGATCATCATCAAGAACGCCTCCGTCAGCGCCACGCTGCTGGACATGCCCGGCGGCACCGGCCAGCTGCAGGAATACGTCACCCTGCCGACACTGGCCGCCGGCAGCTACACCGTCGAACTGCGCATCGACGGCAACCTGACGCAGAGCCGCAGCTACCGGGTCCTGCCGCCACTGACGGTCACGCCGTCCACCGCGTCACCGCGCGCGGGCAATTCCTTCGGCTTCAGCGTCAGTGGACTCACCGATGGCACGCTGAGCCTGGTCTATGCCGGCAAGGTGGCATTCGGGCCCGTGAATGTCTTGGCCGGCAGCTTCAGCGGCAAGTTCACCCTGCCCACGGACCGCCCGGCCAACCTGCCGGCATCGGTGGTCCTGGAAGCACGCAATGCCATCGGAAAGACGGCGCCACGGGTCGGTTCCACCACGCTGTCCGTGCAGACGCCGAATCGCAGTCCGTTCATCCAGGTCGGCAGCAGCACCCCGCCCAGCAGCATCAACCTGCGCGATCCGCTATCGATGACAGGCAACGTCGTCATCAACGACCTCGATCCCGCCGATTCGGATGTCCAATACTGGTGGCGCGATCAGATTGGCCGCGTGGTGCCGATGGGCGCGCAACTGTCCAGCGTGCAAGCCAATGGCCAGTTCACCGCCGCCATGCGCGCGCCTCAGCTGGCGACCTTGTCCGCCTGGCGGGCGGAAGGCAGCGGCAGCGTGTTCGCCGTTGGCAAGATCAAGGATCACCAGGGGAACCTGCAGCAGCATCCCTCGCCTTGGCAGAACCTGAGCGTTGATCCCGCGTTCAACGACACGGTGGACATCACCCTGCGCCTGCGTGGCAGCGACGGCCTGCCCATCGAAGGCGCCCGCGTGGTGCTGCGCACGGACAACCTGGAGGACCTGTATCCGCCGAACAGCAACAAGGCGCCGGTACGCATCGACGGTGGGGCGAATCCGGTCGCCGTGCCCTCGCAGTTCGACGCATTGCCCGTCAACGATGAAATCGTCGGCTGCCCGGACGATCTGGAACGTCAGGCCACCAACGCCAGCGGCAACGCCACCTTCAGCTTCGGTCTGGCCTTGCCGCAGGGTGCGGTCAACATCGACGGCAGCGGACCGCCGCCGATGGCCACCATTGCGCCCACCGAGCAGTGCGTCAGCCCGGACATCAATACACCCGAGCTGTGCACACTGATCGACCCGGCTGCCATCAACGTCCATATTGAGGTGATCGCAGCGCACACCGGCTACGGCTGGCTGACCACCGACAGCATCGCCAACAGCGGCTATGTCCGCGAGTTCCCATTGACCATCGACCTGCGCATCGACCGCTACACGCGCCATATCGACAGCAAGGTCTGCGTGCCCGACACCAACCCCACCGACGCCATTCTGACTGCGTGCGAGGAAGGCGGTGCCGATGGCGACCAGGTCATGGACCTGGTGCTGCCCAAGCTCGCCAACAGCGGCCTGCAGCTGGCGGCGCCCAGATGGGGGCTCGCCTATCGCGACACTCTCGCCGGCGGCGTGATCGTCTATCAGCCGTTGCCGGACCTGGGCGACTTCGACGGCAAGGCCAGTTTCGTTCCGCCAACGCCGGCTGCGCGCACGTTCTCCATCGGCTATGTGCGTGGCGCCGGCAACGCGCTGTCTGGCGCCGAACTGCATCTGGTGGGACGTGCACAGCCCATCATGTTGACCAACACTGACGAGCAGTTCAGCTGCGATGCGGCCGCCACCGAATACTTGACCGCCGCCCTGCCAGCCGACGTGCTCGAAGGTCTGCGCTTCCCGCGCAAGGTGTTTGGCATCACCGGGGATTCGCTGTACGGCTGGGTGGTCGCCCACGAAGAAGGCACCAGCCGCACCGGCGTGCGCGCCTTCCGCATTGATTTCAAACGGCCTTCCGCCGCCATCGCCAGCACGGCGTCGCTGCCAGGCGTGCAGGTGCGCATCCAGGATCCGCATTCGGTGCGGGTCACCGTGCCACCCAACGACGCCATCGGCAAGACCGATACCGGCGCGGCGCATGCCAGCGGTTGTGGCGACCCCGAATGCGATGGTTACGACGAACTCAAGAACAAGACCAACAGCGCCACGGCGCACCTCGACCAGCAGTTCTGCCTGCCCGAAGGCACAACGGTCTGCGGCAGCGTCAGCGGGGTCAACAGCAGCCACACGCAGTACAACCGTGAGCCACCAGCGCCACCGCCCGGCGAACTATTTGTCGGCGGCGATGCCGGCCAGTCCACCGCGCGCCACTGGGAAACCCTGTACGACCTCACCATCCCGCTGTTCCGCTGGTACTGGGGCGTTCCCGAAGTGTTCTCGGCGCGGGTGTTTGCCGATCTCGGCATCAAGGCCGAATACCTCCTCGCCTATGCGATGAAACCGCTGGAACCGCTTGACAGCTATGTCGAAACCGGCGGCAGACTCGACATCTATGTCCCGATCGGCGTGGATGTATCGGTACTGATGGGCATTCTGGTCGATGCCGGCGCGATGATCACCGTCGCGCTGCAGGGCGAAGTGGTGGGGCGCGCGAACGCGGATGCCACCACTTGTATCGACGAAAGCCTCAACTTCCGAATGGACTTCGACTACTGGGTGGAGATCGGCTGTCCCATCGATTTCCCGCTGGACCCGACCTGCTGGATTCCCAACATCGAGGGCAGCGAGAACATCTTCCGCAAGGTCATCAGCGAGACCAACGGCTGCCTCAACCGTCCCGCCTCGGGCAACGCCTGGAACCTGCTGACGCAGGAGCTGGACAAGGCCGCCAGCGGCCACGCCACGGGCAAGGCCAATCCGGAGATGATCGTCAGGCCAGCGGATCGGCGCGCAATGAACCGCCATCCGGCACTGGCCGTGGACAGCGCCGGCAACCAGCTGCTGCTGTACGTCAACAGCCTCGGCAAGCTGGTCGCCGCGCACACACCGGTCGATGGCGTGGCTGATACCGCACAGCTCAGCGACGGCTGGGGCATCCGTGACGTGGCAGTGATGCACTACGGCGTGGATCGCGCCGTGGCCGTGTGGGCCGAAAGCGACCTGCGCGCGGCTCCCGCTCCCGGCGATGATCTTGCCCGCCATCAGTTCCTGCGCTTTGCCGTGTTCGATGGCATGACCTGGACGGCAGCCGACGACCTCACCGCACCCGGCTACGGCGAAGGCGGCGTGCGCCTGGCGCGCTGCCTGCCGCGTCCGGCCTTCTACCGCCAGGACTGCACCGGCAACAAGGTCAGTCTGGTGTTCCAGCGCAACACGGCGCGCGTCACCGGCGGCGAGTCACACATTTACCTGAGTGATTTCGACGGCGTCAGCTGGAGCAGCCCACGGCGCGTGGACCAGAGCGGCAGCTTCAACATCACGCCAGCGGTCGCCTTCCAGAACGCCGTACCGGTAGTTGCCTGGGTACGTTACGCGCCGGACGCGGTCGATCTGTCCGACATCGACAAGCGCAATCTGGCCATGCGCACCATGGACGGGCTCGCCATCGAACAGGTCGATACCCGCAATTCGCGCGTGGCGCAGCCGGACCTCGCCACCACCAGCAACGGCCGGCTGGCGCTGGCCTTCACCCGCGCCGCCGTCAACGATGCCTTCATCGGCACGCGGCAAGGGCTGCAACTCGGCTATCGCGACTGCAGCAGCAGTCCCTGCCTGATTCGCGCCTTTGCGGTGAAGGACGCGCACGGACGATTGGTCTATGGCGAACGCCCACGCGTGGTCGCCAATGACAGCGATGGCATCAACGTGATTTTCCGTGCGCTGAGCTTTGGCGCACTGCCCGGAGTTGCCGATCCGGAAAACAACCGCATGCCGGATGATCCGGTCGGCATCCGCGAGAGCCGCGGCGAGCTGCTCAACATCGTTTCCGGCCTCACCGCCAACCGGACCCGCGTGCAACTGCAGAGCAACGACGGTGGCGGCCACCTGCAACCGGCGGTGGCTTTCAACGCGGTGTCGGGCCAGGTGGTCACGGTCAGCACCCTGCTGCCGGCCATCGGCAACACCATCGTCGCCAAGCGCGACAGCGATGTGCGGCTGCTGGCGAAGACCACGGCGCTGGACGACGGCCTGCAGATGGCCACGCTGCCGGCACTGCCGGATCTCGCCATGGAATCGCTGGAGAGCAGCGCCACCCAACTGACGCCGGGCGACGATATCAGCGTGCACGTCAGCGTGATCAATGCCGGCAATGCGTGGACGCCGGATGCCAATCGTTCGGCCACGCTGCGCCTGTACTGGGACACGCCGCAGACCCGCGAGACCTTGTACGGCAACCTCGCCATCCCGACGCTGGCGCCGGGCCAGCGCTTCGAAACCGACCTGCAGATCCCGGTACCCGCCGACTTCCATGATGACGAGCGCCAGACCCTGCGTGCCGAACTGCTGGTGGAAGACCCGGACGGCGAGATCGATGGCGCCAACAACGGCGCGGCGCTGTCCATCGGCGGCATGCCGGTGCCGCAGAACCTGCATGCGGTGAGTGCGGCGGGCTCGCGAATCGTCAACCTGACCTGGGATGACCCCGAGGACAGCCGCGTCGCCGGCTACCGCATCTGGGTCGACGGTCCCGACGGCACGCCGATGCCGATGGGCAGCAGCTTCAACCTCGGCTTCGCCGACCTGTCGGCGCTGTACGGGTTCGATCGCAGCTATCGCGTCAGCACCTACTCCGAGCGCGGCGTCGAATCGGAACTGTCGAAACCGCTGCGCGCCGCGCCGTCGCCAGCGATACTGGCGGGCGAAAGTGCCCACGTGTTCAGCGACAGCTTCGAGTAGGTGAGGTCTGAATGATTGACGATGGCAACGTCTTCGCCTTCTGGGATTTCCTCAGCCGCCATGCGCTGTGGATCGCCGTGTTCCTGGTGCTGCCGCTGTGGTGGTGGATGCGGCAGTACAAGGGCGAGCGCGCAGGCCAGGCCGAGCGGCAGCTGGGCGACCTGGCGAGACTGCTGGGTGCCACGCTGCGTCGCGATGACGACTTCGAGGCCGTCGGCGAGGGCCGTTTTGCCGATAGACGCTTCCGCCTGCAGCGCACCCTTGTCGAATACCGGAGCTCAAGCCGCAGCGGCTGGCGCACCGAGGTGCGATTGAGCACGCCATTGGAGGGCATGTCTTCGAACCACCGCGTAGCGTTCAAGGACGTCCCCGGCTGGGCGCCAAAGCTGCTTCGCGAACGGCCCTTCATCGAGAGCGGCGAACCGATGCCCGAGGGCTGGTACAGCGAGCATATTCACGAACTGACCAGGGCAGTGATGGACGCTGATGCCAGCGTCGGACGGCTGTCCATCGACGCCGGCGAACTGCGCTGGACCATCGAACTGTTCCGCAGCTGGAGCCCCCTGCCCTCACCCGAAGCCCTGCGCCCGCGCCTGTTCGCCATGGCGGAGCTGGCGAATGCCTTTGACGCGATGCTGCAGCGGCGCTACCGAGCCGTCAGCGCATGACCGGAGAACACCCATGAATGCCCGATCGCCCTGCATCATCCGCCGAGCCACGGCCATCCTCTTTCTGGTGACAGCGCCGGCCATGGCAGGCAGCCCCGCCCATCCCTGGCAGTATCTGGGGCGCGGACCCAATGCCTGGGACGACGGACAGAGCGACAGCTGCACCGGCAGCGCCGCGCCAGCACCGCGGGTTCTGTGCGTTCGCGCCGGCGCGACGCCGGGCGGCAATGGCACGTCGGCGGCACCGTTTGCTTCGATCAACGCAGCGATCGGTGTGGCCAGTAGCGGCGACATCGTGCAGGTCGCCGCCGGCACCTACGCGGAGAACGTGGCGCTGGGGAGCTTTACGGCGCCGTCCAGCGTCGACCTGATCCTGCGCGGCGGTTTCAACGCCGATTTCTCGGTGCGCGATGCCGGGACGTATCGCTCGGTCATCAATGGCGGTGACGTAGCGCCATCCGTGCAGTTGCATCAGGACAGCAGCGGAACCAGCGTGCTCGACGGATTCGAGATCACCAACGGCCGAGGTCTGGGCGTGGACTGGCAGAATGGCAACGGTGCCGGTGGCGGTGTGTTCGTGCAGCGCCTGGGCAATGGCGAAACCCGCATCAGCCACAACGAAATCCACAACAACCAGACCGCGCATTTCGGCGACGACGCACGCGGCGGTGGCATCCACGCGGAAACGCAGAACTGGGGCGGCGCCACCGGCACGCTGCGGATCGAGGACAACTACGTGCACCACAACGCCGCGGGTCGTGGCGCCGGCATCGACGTGCAGGGACGCCAGGCGGCGCTGCTGCGCAACCGCATCGAGCTCAATACCGGCCATAGCGATCACGGCGGCGGGCTGTATGTCTCAACCATTGAAGCCAGCGTGCGCGACAGCGTATTCCGCAGCAACGAGATCGGCGCCAGCGTGGGCTACGGCTGGGGCGGCGGCGCCATCGTCGCCGGTGACGGCCTGGTCGCCGAGTTCTCCGGCAACGTGTTCACCGACAACTACGCGCCCAGCATTGGTTCGGGCATCTTCTGGGACGAGGGCGCCACCGGCAGCCACCACAACGACCTGTTCTTCGCCAACCGCTGCACGCTGGATGGCCGCCAGGGCACGGCGATCTACGTCGACGGCGGCGCGGCGCCGTCGGTGGTGGAACTGGACCACGTCACCATTGCCGACCACGTCTGCCCCGGCACCACGGATAGCGGCAACATCACCGGCGGCGCGGTCCACGTCGAGCTGTTCTCTGAAGTCGACGTGCACAACAGCATCCTGTGGAACAACACGCGGGAATTCGGCCACGACGACACCGCCACCACGGTCAACGTCAGCTGGTCGATCAGCGCGCAGGCCGGCACCGGCAACTTCCTCGCCGACCCGCTGTTCGCTGATCCAGCCTCCGGCGACTACCACCTGCGATCCAGCGCCGGCCGCTACACGCCGGGCGGCTTCGTGAACGACGCCCAGGACAGCCCGGCCATCGACGCCGGCGACCCGCTGTCAGCCTTCGACCAGGAAACCGACCCGAACGGCGGACTCGCCAACCTCGGCGCCTACGGCAACACGCCCGAAGCCAGCCGCAGCGGCGCCGCGCTGCGCGTCTTCCGGAACGGTTTCGAATGATCGTGGTCGGTAGTGACGTGGCCGCGCCGTCGTCATTGCCCAGGACACCTCAGACCTGAAGCAATCCGACGGCTGTCGCCGACGGGTGTCCGGCCCGTCGGCAGGCATGGTCCGCGATACGGTCGGTCCACGAGATTCGCCGACCACGAAAACGCGCATCACCGCTCAATTCGGACCGCCGATACAAAGCGACACATTGTTGGAGACAAAAGCGCTTGCTGATGGCGCGAAGGCATGACCACACTGTCACCTTTGCCGCGCAAGCAACAAGGACGCTGGAACCGCACATGAATGCAACGAGGTCACGTCGCCGCTGGCTCATTCCCGCAATCGTCATCGTCCTGCTTGCCGGCGCAAGTCTGGCCTGGTGGCTGTCGCGGACCGAACCCGCACCGCAGCTGGCGACCACCGTCGCCCGCCGCGCCGACATCGAGAACACGGTGGTCGCCACCGGCACGCTGGAAGCGGTGGAACTGGTCAGCGTCGGCGCGCAGGTATCCGGCCGGGTCGAATCGCTGAAGGTCGAGCTCGGCGACACGGTATCGGCCGGCGACCTGATCGCCGAGATCGACTCCACCACCCAGCGCAACGCGGTCAAGAATGCACAGGCGGCGCTTAACAGCGTGCGCGCACAGCGCACGGCGCAGACCGCCAACCTGCGCCAGGCCGAACTGGCCTTCGAGCGGCAGAAGACCATGATGGCCGACGACGCCACCTCCCGTGCGGAGTACGAATCGGCCGAGGCCACGCTGGACGCCGCACGCGCGCAGCTGAAGGTGCTGGATGCGCAGATCGCGCAGAGCGAGACGGCGCTGGCCACCACCGAAGCCAATCTCGGTTACACGCGCATCACCGCACCCATGGACGGCACCGTGGTGGCGGTGGTCACCAAGGAAGGCCAGACGGTCAACGCCAATCAGTCGGCGCCGACCATCGTCAAGCTGGCGCAGCTCGACACCATGCAGGTCAAGGCCGAGGTCTCCGAGGCCGACGTCATCAAGGTGCAGCCCGGGCAGACCGTCTACTTCACCATCCTTGGCAACCCGAAAAAGCGTTACTACGGCACGCTGCGCGCCATCGAGCCGGCACCGGAATCCGTCGCCACCGAAAGCTCGACGTCGAGCAACAGTTCGAGCAGCGCGATCTACTACAACGCCCTGTTCGAAGTGCCCAATGCCGATGGCGAGCTGCGCATCTCGATGACCGCGGAAGTCTATATCGTGCTGGCCTCGGCCAAGGACGCGATCATCGTGCCGTCCGCGGCCGTCGACAGCAGCGCCAAGGATGGCAGCAGCATGGTGCTGGTGGTGGGCAAGGACGGCCAGCCGCAGGTGCGCAAGGTCGAAGTAGGAATCGACAACAACGCCAATGCGCAGATCGTTTCCGGTCTGCGCGAAGGCGAGCGCGTGGTGCTGGGCCAGGCCAGCTCCGGCCTGTCGGAAACTGCGCAGCGCATGCAGAGCCGACGCCCGCCGGGGATGTTCTGATCGTGCGCCTGCCGTCCGGGTCCTGCAGCGGAGTGCGGCCATGAGCGAACCGCTGATTTCCGTCCGCCAGCTGCGTCGCGAGTTTCCTTCCGGCGACGAAACGCTGGTCGTGCTCAAGGACGTCGACCTCGACATCCAGGCCGGCGAGATGATCGCGATCATCGGCGCATCAGGCTCCGGCAAGTCCACGCTGATGAACATCCTCGGCTGCCTGGACCGTCCCAATGCCGGCAGCTACACCTTCGCCGGTCGCGATACCGGACGCATGGGACCGGACGAGCTCGCCGAACTGCGCCGCGAGCATTTCGGCTTCATCTTCCAGCGCTACAACCTGCTTCCCGATCTCGACGCCATCGGCAACACCGAGGTGCCGGCGATCTATGCCGGGCAGTCGCGCAGCAAGCGTCATGCACGGGCGCGCGAACTGCTGACCCGGCTCGGGCTCGGTGATCGCCTCGATCACCGGCCGGGACAGCTGTCGGGAGGACAGCAGCAGCGCGTCTCCATCGCCCGCGCCCTGATGAATGGCGGTGAGGTGATCCTCGCCGACGAGCCGACCGGCGCGCTGGACAGCAAGTCCAGCGAGGAGATGATGCGGCTGATCACCGAACTGCATGCGGAAGGCCACACGATCATCATCGTGACGCACGAGCCGTCGGTAGCCGAGCACGCGCAGCGCATCATCGAGATAAGCGACGGCCACATCGTCTCCGACCGCAGGAACCCGAAGCCGGAGATGGACGACACCTCGCTGTCGCGTCCACCGCGGCCCTCGTCACCCGGCTGGACGGCCTTCCGCGACCGCTTCATCGAAGCCTTCCGCATGGCGCTGCTGGCGATGCGCTCGCACCGCATGCGGACCTTCCTGACCATGCTCGGCATCATCATCGGCATCGCCTCGGTGGTGTCGGTGGTGGCACTGGGCACCGGCTCGCAGCAGCAGATCCTCGAACGCATCAGTTCGCTGGGCACCAATCGCATCGATGTCTACCCGGGCGCCGACTTCGGCGACATGCGCTCGGGTCGCGTGCAGTCGCTGCGCGCCGGCGATGCCGAGGCGCTGGGCGAACAGGCCTATGTCGACAGCGCCACGCCCAACGTGTCGACCTCCGTTACGCTGCGTTTCGGCAACCAGTCGGCCAGCGCGCAGGTGTCCGGCGTCGGCGAACAGTACTTCCGCGTGCGCGGCCTGGAGATCGCCGAAGGCGCCTTCTTCAGCAGCGCCATGGTCGAACGCATGGACCAGATCGTGGTGATCGACCAGAACACCCGCGAGCAGTTCTTCCCGGATGGCGTCGACCCGATTGGCGAGGTGCTGCTGCTGGGCAATGTGCCGATGCGGGTGATCGGCGTCACCAAGCCCAACAGCAGCGGTTTCGGACCGAGCAACAATCTCTCGCTGTGGTCGCCCTACACCACGGTGATGGCGCGGATGCTGGGACAGTCCTACGTCAACAGCATCACCGTGCGCGTCGCCGACGACACCGCCATGAGCGCGGCGGAAAGCGCGATCACCCGGCTGCTGACGATGCGCCACGGCAAGAAGGATTTCTTCCTCAACAACACGGCGGAAATCCGCGAGACCATCCAGCAAACCACGCGCACCATGACCCTGCTGATTTCCTCGATCGCCGTGATCTCGCTGATCGTCGGCGGCATCGGCGTGATGAACATCATGCTGGTCAGTGTTTCCGAGCGCACCCGCGAGATCGGCGTGCGCATGGCCGTCGGCGCGCGCCATTCGGACATCCTGCAGCAGTTCCTGATCGAAGCCGTGCTGGTCTGCCTGATCGGCGGCACGCTGGGCGTGCTGCTGGCGCTGGGCATTGGCCTTGCCTTCAGCGCCTTCGGCAGCAGCATGACGATGGTGTTCTCGACCTTCTCGATCGTTGCCGCGTTCGCCTGTTCGACGCTGATCGGCGTCGCTTTCGGCTTCCTGCCCGCGCGCAACGCGGCGCAACTCGACCCGGTGGAGGCCCTGTCCCGCGAATGACCCGCTTTCCCAAATCATCCGTGCTCGTCGGCTCGCTGCTGCTTTCTGCCTGCGCCACCACGCCCTACCAGACACCCGTCGTTGAAGTGCCTGCGCAGTACGACGGCAGCACCGTGGCGGGCGGTAAGTCGCAGGTCGTAGCCAGCGCCGAATATCCACCCAGCGACGTCAGCGCCGACCGCTGGTGGACCGCCTTCGGCGACAGCGGCCTGGATCGACTGGTGTCGCGCGTGCTCGAACGCAATCCCGACCTCGCCGTGGCAACGCTGCGGGTACGCCGCGCGCAGCTGTCCGCCGGCCTCAGTCGCGACTCGCGATACCCGCACCTGTCCGGGCAACTGGGCGCCAGCGACAGCCGCGACCTCGACAGCGGCGAGACCAGCGGCACCAGCTACAGCGCCGGGCGCTCGGTAAGCTATGAAGTGGACCTCTGGGGACGGCTCAAGCTCGGATCGGACATCGCCCAATGGCAGGCCAATGCCACCACCGAGGACCGCGAGGCCACCGCGCTGGCGCTGGTCGGCACCGCAGCCAACGCGTACTGGCAGCTTGGCTATCTCAACCAGCGCCTGCTCGTCGGCGAGGACAGCCTGCAGCGCAGCCGTCGCACGCTGGAACTGGTTTCCACCCAGTACAAGGCCGGCGCCGTATCCAGACTGGAATGGCGCGAGGCACAGCAGTCACTCGACAGCCAGATCGCCGCGCTGGCCGCGTTGCGCCAACAACGGCAGAACGTCCGCCAGACGCTGGCGCTGCTGCTGGATGGCGAGTTCTGGCCGGAAGCTGCCGAGCCGCAGGATCTGTCGGCTGCCCAAAGTCCCGAAATCCCCAGCGGCCTGCCCGCCGAACTGCTCGGCCGTCGGCCTGACCTTCGAGCCGCGGAACTGCGCCTGCGCGCCAGCCTCGCCGACGTCGACAGCACGCGCCTGAGCTACTACCCGTCACTGAGCCTCACCGGATCGATGGGCAGCGGCAGCTCGTCATTGGCCAACGTACTGAAGAACCCGGTGATCACACTGGGCGCTGGCCTGTCGCTACCCTTTTTGCGTTTCAACGAACGCCAACTCGCCATCGCCACCGCAAAGACGGACTACGACATCGCCGCCGTGCAGTTCCGGCAGACGCTGCTGGCAGCCCTGTCCGACGTGGACGTCACGCTGTCGGCGCGCGACGCCTGGAACACGCAGGTCGCCTCGCTCACCCGTTCACTGGAGCAGGCCCGCGAAATCGAGCGCCTGTACGAAGTCCGCTACCGCGCCGGCGCGGTCGCGCTGCGCAACTGGCTGGACGCGCAGGAATCCCGGCGCAACGCCGAGCTTTCGCTGGCGCAGGCTCGGCTGTCGCAACTGCAGAATGACATCAGCCTGTTCCAGGCGCTGGGCGGCAATGCCCGACGCCCGGCTGGTGACGAAGAAGACTGATCCTTCCACGACGATCCGCCGACGCGGATCGCGATGACCGGCCCCGACGCGTTAGGCTTGGGTTATTTCCCGGCCGGAGTCCGCCATGTCGTTCGCCCTTGCCGTCACGCTTGCCGTCCTCGCGGCACTCGCCCTCGCCAGCTTCTGGCTGTTCTTCGGCCGCGCCCTGCTGGCCTGGCTGTTCGGCACCGCTACGCTGCTGCTGTTCTGGCGCTGGCAGGGCGTGGATTCGCCGCTGCTGTTCAACGGTGTCACCATCGCGCTGATCGCGATTGCGGTGCTGTTCGGCATCCCGCCAATCCGTCGGCTGCTGATCTCGTCGTGGCTGATCGGGCCGGTGGGGAAAATGCTGCCGCGCCTCGGCGACACCGAGCGCATCGCGCTCGAGGCCGGCACGGTGTGGTGGGACGCCGAACTGTTCTCGGGGCGTCCCGACTGGAAGACCCTGCTCGGCTATCCGCTGCCGTCGATGAGCGAGGAGGAACAGGCGTTCCTCGCCGGCCCGGTCGAGAAGCTCTGCGACATGCTCGACGACTGGGATATCCACCAGCGCCGCGACCTGCCACCGGAAGCCTGGGAGTTCATCCGTCGCGAACGCTTCTTCGGCATGCTGGTGCCGAAGAAGTACGGCGGTCTCGAGTTCAGCTCGATCGCGCAGGCGCGCATCGTCACGCGAATTTCATCGCGCTCGGCCGCTGCAGCGGTCACCGTGATGGTGCCCAACTCGCTGGGCCCGGCGGAACTGCTGCTGCACTACGGCACCGATGAGCAGAAGGACTACTACCTGCCGCGCCTCGCCGATGGCCGCGAGATTCCCTGCTTCGGCCTGACCGGCCCGGAAGCCGGTTCCGACGCCGCCGCCACGCAGTCCGAAGGCATCGTCGAGAAGCGCGTGATCGACGGCAAGGAAGTGCTCGGCCTGCGCCTGAACTGGAAGAAGCGCTACATCACGCTGGCGCCGGTGGCGACACTGATTGGTCTCGCATTCCGCTTGAAAGATCCCCAAGGCCTGCTTGGCGGCGAGGAAGACCGCGGCATCACCTGCGCGCTGATACCACGCGATACCGACGGCATCGAGATCGGCCAGCGCCATGATCCGATGGGCGTGCCGTTCATGAACGGCCCCATCGTCGGTCGCGACGTGTTCATTCCCATCGACGCCATCATCGGCGGCGAAGGCGGCATCGGCCACGGCTGGCGCATGCTGATGGAATCGCTGGCTGCCGGTCGTTCAATCTCGCTGCCGGCGCTCAGCGTTGGCGCGGCGCAGATGGCGACCCGCGTCACCGGTGCCTACGCCACCGTGCGCGAGCAGTTCGACACGCCGATTGGCCGCTTCGAAGGCATCGAGGAGCCGCTGGCGCGCATCGCCGGCAAGACCTACCTGATGACCGCCGCACGCACGCTGACCTGTGCCGCCATCGACCTGGGCGAGAAGCCGTCGGTGCTGTCGGCGATCATCAAGGCCTACCTGACGCAGGGCATGCGCGAGGTGGTGACCGACGCCATGGACATCCGCGCCGGCGCGGCCATCCAGCGCGGCCCGCGCAACATCCTGTCGAACACGTGGTCGGCGGTACCGATCGGCATCACCGTCGAAGGCGCCAACATCCTGACCCGTTCGATGATCGTCTACGGCCAGGGCGCGATCCGCTGCCATCCGTTCGTGCAGCAGGAAATTGATTCGGTGGCGAAGCACGACGTGAAAGCCTTCGACGCGGCGATCTTCGGTCACCTCGCTTTCGTGCCGTGCAACAAGGTGCGTGCCTGGTTGCTGGCGCTGACAGGCTCGCGACTCGCAGCAGCGCCATCCACGCCGCTGCGCCGCGAGCTGCAGCATTTCTCGCGATTCTCGGCCGGCTTCGCCTTCCTCTCCGACGTGGCCATGGGCACGCTGGGCGGCAAGCTGAAGCGCAAGGAAAAGCTGTCCGGCCGCCTCGCTGACGCGCTGGCCTGGATGTATCTCGGCAGCGCCGCGGTGAAGCGCTATGAGAGCGAGGAAAAATCCGAAGCCAGCCTCGACCTCGCCCGCTGGAGCTGCTGGCTGGCGCTGTACGAAATCCAGCAGGCGCTGGGTGGCGCCATCGACAACTTCCCGGTCAACTGGCTTCGCGGTCCGTTGAGCTGGGTGCTGTTCCCGCTGGGCCGGCGCTTCCGCTATCCCGGTGATCGCATGGGCAGCAAGGTCGCACGCAGCATCCTCGAAGACCGCGAGGCACGCATCCGCCTGACCGGCGACATCCACGTACCCGGCCCGGATGAACCCGGCCTCGGTCGACTCGAGAAAGCGCTGGACGAAGCCATGGAAGCCCTGCCGATCGAAGCCAAGCTGCGCGATCTGGTCCGCAACGGCCTGCTCGACCGCGCGCCCGGCCATGAACTCGACGATCACGCGCTGGAAGCCGGCCTGATCACCCAGGACGAATACGATCGACTCAACGCCGCGCGCGATTGCCGCAACGAAGTCATCCAGGTCGATGCCTTCGACCCGGAGGCCTTCAGGACACAGCGCTGATTTCCCTGTTGACGCGGGCCCTCAACCGCGTCGCAGGCGGAACGGAAAGCGCGGGCGCTCGATGCTGACGCAACGCGCGTCGACGGCGCGACGCGGGCGGTCCAAGAAGTCCGCCAGCATGCGTCGGGCGCAGGGGCTGCGCTCGGCGGGCGCGTGAGTGGTGTTGGGCAGCGTGAACGCCTGCCCACGTCGCAGCCAGGACGCGGCGGACAGCACCTCGTCGGCCGGGCAACCGGCGTCGATCTGCGCGGCCAGTAACAGCGTCGGCGTCGCGCTGATCACCGGCAGGTTGTCGCTGGCATCCTTGGCGCCCACGGCGAAACCCGAGCAGGCCGCGAACAGTCGCCGCACCGCGCGCGTCGCGGCGATGCGCACCGGGTCGTCGTCATTGCCCGGTGATGAAGTGTCCTGGTCGACGACGCCAGCATCCTCGAAAGGCAGCTCCTCGCGGCAAAGCGTGCTGAAGAACTGGCCTTCGACGTAGTCGCTCTGCGCTTCCAGGAAACGATCCAGATCATCGAAGTCGCCATTCATCAGGACTTCCAGACTGTCCGGCAGGGCCTGCGTGGCATCGTCGTCGTACAGCGCATCGAGCACGTAGGCGACCACCTCTTCGGCGGCGTACCGGTGGCCGCGACGGGTTGGCGGCTGGTTCAGCCAGACGGAAAGCCACTGGTGCAACCGCTCGGCAAGTGCAGGGTGTTCGGCGTGGCAGTCCGGGTCGTCATCACACAGCGCCAGCACTTCGCGCAGCTGATCGGCGACCAGTCCGGGCAAGGGCTGCGTCCAGTTCGCCTCCGGTGCCCAAGGTGAATCCAGCACCACGGCGCGCAGTCCCGACGGCGCGCGACGCATGGTTTCCAGCACCACGCGACCGCCGTAGGAGACGCCGTAGAGATTGAAGCGCCCCGCGCCCAGCGCGCGACGCAGCGCCAGCAGGTCATCCACGACCACGCTGCTGTGGTACTGCGCGAGGTCGACTCCCTCACGGCTAAGGCTTCGTCCGCAGTCGATGGCATCGTCGACCGCCAGATCCGAACTCAGGCCCAGGTCCGACAGTTCAAGCCGGCCACAGTCCAGCCGCGGTCGGGACAGGCCGGTGCCGCGCTGGTCGAAGAAGATCCAGTCACGATCCGCGGTCAATGGCAGCTCGCCATCGCGAAGACGCTGGGCCAATCCGTCGATGACACCACCGCCCGGACCACCATGCAGGTAGAACACGGGATCCGCCTTCGCCGCCGATCGCGCCCGCACGATGACCACCGGAAACCGCACCTGCCGTCCGCTGGGCGCCTCGCGACTTTCGGGCACCTGCATCCAGCCGCAGTCAACCCGATGTCCGGAATCGCTGAAATCCTCCAGGCATTCCGCCGACTCGAAGCCGGAGGCTTCCTGCCGAATGGACCCATGCCGGACACAGCCGGCAAGCAACACCACCGCGAGGGCGACCGCGACAGTGACAAACCGGATGTGTCGCATCGAACTCCTTTGCGGGCCGGCCGGACAAGGACATCGGAAGTCGCCCGGCGCCCAGAGGGAGCCGACCGACCGCGGTTTCCGACGTTTCCATGCGGCGGCGATGCAACATACGCTGATCCCTCGATGCAAAAGTGTCGGCTGCATCACCAAACGGATGAACGGTGGAAAGCGGCCGACGGTCATGCTTTCCAGGTCAGGGGCAGGCCTTCCGACAGGTGACGGCAGGCGGCGGCTCGGCTAGGGTTTGCGGTCTGCCGAGCGCTGCGCACGCACGCGGGGCCGGCTTTCGCTGTCACGCCATCATTGGGGAGAACAAGATGCGCCCTGTCGCCACCGTGGCCGGCCTGCTGCTGGCCGCCGCTCTGCCGCTGAGTCCCATGGCCATCGCCAAGGACGAAAAGAAAGCTGACGACGCCAAATGGAGCGTCGACGCCGCCCACGGCCCGGAGAAGCGGATCCGCTTCGAAACCACCGAAGGCACCTGGATGGACCTCGACGTCAGTCCGGACGGCAAGCGCATCGTCTTCGACCTGCTCGGTGACCTGTATCTGCTGCCGGTTGACGGCGGCCACGCCGAGCAACTCACATCGGGCCGCGCCTGGGACGTGCAGCCGCGCTTCTCGCCGGATGGCAAGGAAGTCGCCTTCACCTCTGATCGCGGCGGCGGCAACAACATCTGGCGCATCAATATCGCCAATGGCGACGCCCATCAGGTGACCAAGGAAAGCTTTCGCCTGATGAACAACCCGTCGTGGACGCCCGACGGCCAGTACATCGTGGCGCGCAAGCACTTCACCAGCGAGCGCTCGCTGGGCGCTGGCGAGCAGTGGCTGTTCCACAAGTCCGGCGGCAGCGGACTGCAGCTCACGCAGAAGAAGAATGACCAGCAGGACCAGGGCGAGCCGGTATTCAGCCCGGACGGCCGCTACCTGTATTTCTCCGAGGACCTGAGCGGCGGCAGCACCTTCCAGTACAACAAGGATCCGCACGGCATGATCTATGCGATCCGTCGCCTCGATCGCACGGACGGCACGGTGGACACGATCATTGCCGAGCCGGGCGGTGCGGTGCGCCCGCAGCCGTCACCCGATGGGCGTCGCATCGCCTTCGTGCGTCGCGAGCTGGAAAAGACCGTACTGGCGGTGATGGATCTCGACTCCAACCAGATCACCGATATCTGGGATGGCCTCGACCACGACCAGCAGGAAGCTTGGGCGATCTTCGGCCCCTACGCCAACTACGCCTGGTTGCCGGACGGCAGCGCGGTGGTGATCTGGGCCAAGGGTGGCCTGTGGCGCGTGGACATGCGCACGGAAGACGCCTCTCGGGCCGCGCCCAAGTCGATTCCGTTCAGCGCGTCGATTGATCGCATGGTGGCGCAGCCGCTGCGTTTCCCGCAGCAACTGGATGGCGAGCGTTTCCGTCCGCAGATGATCCGCGATGTCGCCACCAGCCCCGACGGCAAGACGATGGTTTTCCATGCCGTGGGTTCGCTGTGGACGAAATCGCTGCCCAACGGCAAGCCGCAGCGCCTCACCAGCGACGACGCGAACTACGAATACCAGCCGAGCTTCAGTCCGGATGGCAGCAAGCTGCTGTACACACGATGGAATGACAAGGATCTGGTGCGCATCATCGAGCGCGACCTGAAGTCAGGCTCCGAGCGCACCCTCAACCAGCGGCCCGGCTTCTACTACGGTCCGCGCTACTCGAAGGATGGTTCAAAGATCGTCTATGCCCGCCAGAGCGGCGGCGGACTGACCTCGGACCTGCACAGCGGCGACACCGGCATCTACTGGATGGATACTGCCGGTGGCGACAGCCATCGCGTCGCCCGTGATGGCGCCGAGCCTCAGTTCAGTGCCGACGGCTCCGCGATCTACTACCTGAGCGGCGGCGGCCTCGAGAAACACCTCAAGCGCGTCGGCCTGCACGGCGAGGAGCCTCGAGACGTGTTCAACCTGAAGTACGTCGACTTCGTGCGCATCAGCCCGGACGGCAAGTGGGTTGCTTTCACCGAGCTGTTCAACGCCTACGTCGCGCCGCTGACCGACACCGGCTCCGCGATCGAACTGAGCCGCGATACCCAGGCCATCCCGGTGAAGCGGGTCAGCCAGGACGTTGGTTCCTACCTGCACTGGTCGGCGGACAGCCGGCAGCTGCACTGGATGGTCGGCCGCGACTACTTCAGCCGCGACCTCAAGGATGCCTTCGACTTCCTGCCCGGCTCGCCGAAGGTGCTGCCGGAGCCGAAGTCGCTGAAGGGTGTTGATGTTGGCCTGGAACTGCCCACCGATCATCCGCAGGACAGTTTCGCCTTCGTGCACGCGCGCATCGTCACCATGCGCGATGCCGACAACACGCAGGATGTGATTGAGGATGGCACGCTGGTGGTCCGTGGCGACACCATCCTCGCCGTCGGTCCGTTCAATGACGTGCGCGTACCGGAAAACGCCGAGGTGATCGACGCCAACGGCAGCACCATCATCCCCGGCCTGATCGACGTGCATGCGCACGCCTCCAATTTCGGCGCCGGCGTGGTGCCACAGCAGAACTGGGCCTACTACGCCAACCTCGCCTACGGCGTGACCACCGCGCACGATCCGTCGGCCAGCACCGAATTCGTGTTCTCGCAGAGCGAGCTGGTGAAGGCCGGCAAGATGGTCGGCCCGCGCATCTTCAGCACCGGCAGCATCCTCTATGGTGCCGATGGCGACTTCAAGGTCGAGATCAACTCGCTGGATGACGCCCGTTCGCACCTGAAGCGCATGAAGTCGCATGGCGCCTTCAGCGTGAAGAGCTACAACCAGCCGCGTCGCGAGCAGCACCAGCAGATCAACCAGGCCGCGCGCGAACTCGGCATGCTGGTGGTCGAGGAAGGCGGCAGCACGCTCAACCACAACCTGCCGATGATCATCGACGGCGTGACCGGCATCGAGCACAACATCCCGGTGGCGCCGCTATACGACGACGTCATCCAATTGTGGAAGCAGACCGACGTGCGCAACACGCCGACGCTGATCGTCACCTACGGCGGCCAGTCCGGCGAGAACTACTGGTACCAGCATGATGATGTGTGGACCATCGAGCGCCTGAAGCGATTCTTCCCGGCACGCAATCTGGAAGCGCGCTCGATCCGCCGCGGCAAGTCGCCGGAGTGGGATTACTTCCACAAGACCGTGGCGGCCAGCGTCAACAAACTGCGCGAGAACGGCGTGAAGATCCAGGTGGGCGGCCATGGCCAGCTGCAAGGTCTCGGCTCGCACTGGGAAATGTGGATGCTGACGCAGGGCGGCATGAGCAACTTCATCGCTCTGCGGGCGGCCACCATCGACGGCGCCGACTACATCGGCCTGTCCTCGCAGATCGGCTCACTGGAAGCCGGCAAGCGCGCCGACCTGGTGGTGCTCAACAGCAACCCGCTGGACGACATCAAGCACAGCACCGACGTCAGCATGGTCATGGTCAACGGCCGCCTGTTCAATGGCGAGGACATGGCCGAGATCGGCGGCAAGGAGCGCGCGGCGCCGAGCTTCTACTGGCAGCAGCACGGCGGCAACACCGCCCACTGGGGCGACCAGTTCGGCCCCACCGTGCCCTGCCATTGCCCCAAGTCGGTGCAACTGATGGACCGTGCCAAAAGGCACATGCACTGAGCGCCTGAAACGCGCGAGTCTCGGAAGTTAGTCGGGCGCCTGTCCCACGACAGGCGCCCGCTTCATCTGCAAGTTCTTGAATTCTGGAGTTTTCCATGTCGATTCGTCACCTTGCGCTGGCCGTTGCCGCCAGCCTGGCCCTGTCCGCCTGCGGCGGCAGTGAACCCGCCACCTCTGCGAAATCCGCGGATGACGGCAGCACCGACGCGCCCGCGGCCACCGCCGAGGCCAAGCGCGAGAACCCGTTCTTCCAGCCGAGTCCTCTGCAATACGGCGCGCCGCAGTTCGACAAGTACCAGGAAAGCGACTACCTGCCGGCGCTCGAGCGCGGCATGGCCGAGCATGAGAAGGAAGTCGAGGCAATCGCCAACAACCCCGAGCCGCCGACCTTCGACAACACCCTGATCGCGATGGAGAAGAGCGGCGCCCTGTTGGGTCGCGTCACCAGCGTCTTCTACAACCTGACGTCGTCGTACAAGACCGATACCCTGAAGGAAGTCGAGAAGGAAATCGCGCCGAAGATGGCCGCGCACAGCGACGCCATCTACCTCAACCAGAAGCTCTGGGAGCGCATCAAGGCGATCCATGACGAAAGCGACGCGCAGAGCATGGACGCCGAGTCGCAGCGTCTGGTCGAGCGCTACTACACCGACTTCGTGCGAGCCGGCGCCAAGCTGAGCGACGCCGACAAGCAGAAGGTCAAGGACATCAACGCCCAGCTGGCCGAGCTGTCCACCGACTTCGGCAACCGCGTGGTCGAGGACGGCAACGAAAGCTCGGTGGTGGTCGACGACGTGGCCGAGCTCGACGGCATGAGCGAGGCCGACATCAGCGCCGCCGCCGGTGCCGCCAAGGCGCGCGGCGTGGACGGCAAGTACCTGATCGCCCTGCAGAACACCACCACGCAGCCGGCGCTGGCCTCGCTGACCAACCGCGACCTGCGCAAGCGCATCTACGACGCCTCGGTCAATCGCGGTCGCCACGGCGGCCCGAACGACACCCGCGAGATCATCGTGAAGATGGCCAAGCTGCGTGCAGAAAAGGCCCAGCTGCTGGGCTACCCGAACTGGGCCACCTACATCCTGTCGGACAACATGGCCAAGTCACCGGAAGCCGCGCTCGAGCTGCTCACCGGCATCGTCAAGCCGGCCGTGGACAAGGCCAAGGGCGAAGCCGCCGACATCCAGAAGCTGATCGACGCACAGGGCGGCGACTTCAAACTGCAGCCCTGGGACTGGGACTTCTACGCCGAGCAGGTCCGCAAGGCCAACTACGACCTCGACGAATCCGCCGTGCGTCCCTACTTCGAGCTGGACCGCGTGCTCAAGGACGGTGTGTTCTTCGCCGCCAACAAGCTCTATGGCCTGACCTTCAAGGAGCGCACGGACCTGCCGGTGTACTCGCCGGACGTGCGCGTGTTCGAGGTGTTCAACGACAAGGGTGAGTCCTTCTCGTTGATCTACCTCGACTACTACAAGCGCGACATCAAGCGCGGTGGCGCCTGGATGAACAGCTTCGTCGACCAGAGCCACCTGCTCGGCCGCAACCCGGTGGTGGTCAACAACCTCAACGTGCCCAAGCCGGCCGAAGGCCAGCCGACGCTGCTGAGCTTCGACAACGTCAACACCATGTTCCATGAGTTCGGCCACCTGCTGCACGGCATCCTGTCGGACGTGAACTACCCGATGTTCTCCGGCACCAACACGCCGCGTGATTTCGTCGAATTCCCGTCGCAGTTCAACGAGAACTGGGTGTTCGATCCGGAAGTCTTCGCCAACTTCGCCAAGCACTACCAGACCGGCGAGCCGATGCCCGCCGAGCTGGTGGAGAAGATCAAGAAGTCCAGCACCTTCAACCAGGGCTACGCGACGGTCGAATACCTGGCCGCCGCGCTGCAGGACATCGCTTGGCACCAGATCACGCCGGACACCCAGATCGACGACGCCATGGCATTCCAGCAGAAGGCGCTGGAAGGCTTCGGCATCGCCATGGACGAAGTGCCGCCGCGCTACAACAGCACCTACTTCAACCACATCTTCTCCGACCCGACCGGTTACTCGGCCGGCTACTACGCCTACCTCTGGACCGAAGTGCTGGCGCAGGACGCCTTCGAGTGGTTCAAGGAAAATGCGGGCGACAAGGGCGTGATGAACCGCGAGAACGGCCAGATTTTCGCTGACAAGATCCTGTCCCGCGGTGGCACCAAGGACGTGCACACGCTGTACGTCGAGTTCCGCGGCAAGGAGCCCAGCGTCGAGCCGCTGCTGGAGAAGCGCGGCCTCAACGAAACCAACTGATCGACCGACCTTTCCTCGTCGACGTCGCCGACCACCTGCGGGTGGTCGGCGATGGCTCCGTCAGCCCCGCCCAGCGCGGGGCTTTTTTTGTCCGTGATCCGGAGGCATCCATGACGCTGGGGGCGCAATGGAAGCCGTCGATAGGTGGCGTGGCGGGAAAGCACCGGCGGGATTGCGACCAATGGATCAGGCGCAGTCCGCAAATCCGTGACCCGGTTCTCAATGCAAAGAAATGTCACGTCGCATAGTTGGCGCTCCCCGCCCCGCTTTGCTGGCCAACCATGTCCGTGACCTCTCGCCGTGCATTCATCGGCCTGACATCCAAATCATCGTCGACGCAGAAAGGCACGCCTTCGTCGTCGATTTTCGCCGACTCGTTCGAAAGTCCACCGCCACCGGGGCCGTCGGCAGCGATCATCGCCCTGAACCGGATGGCCTATGGACCCAGGCCCGGCGATATCACCGCGTTCAATGCACTGGGCGCCGACGACAGCAGCCGCCTCGCCGCCTATGTCGAGCAGCAGCTTGATCCCGGCCTCGACGACAGCGCCTGCGAAGCGCGCATCTCGGCGGGCGGCTATACCACGCTGTCGAAAACCATGGCGCAGCTGTGGTCCGATCATGTGCGGGACCGGGACAATCTTGGCCTGGACAACTATCCGTACCGCTACTACCCCTGCGCCGAAAGCGAGTGCGCGAAAATGCTGCGCGCCGTCTACAGCCGCCGCCAGCTGTTCGAAGTGACCGTCGATTTCTGGCACAACCATTTCAACGTACTGGGCTGGAACTTCGACATCGCGCCGCTGTTCGTGCAGTACGACCGCGACGTGATCCGGCCAAACGCCTTCGGCAACTTCCGCCAGATGCTGGAAGCCGTTGCCGCGTCGCCCAGCATGCTGCAGTTCCTCGACAACAAGTCCAGCCGCGGATCGTCGTTCAACGAAAACTTCGCCCGCGAACTCTGCGAGCTGCACACGCTGGGCGTGGACAACTACTACCCCGGCAACGACCCGAACACGATCCCCAACCTGCCCGGCGAGAGCATTGCCGCCGGCTACTGCGACAACGACGTCTACGAGGCCGCGCGCGCGCTGACCGGCTGGACCATGCGCGACGACCACTGGGAATTCCCGAACACGCCGGAATACGACACCGGCGAATTCCTCTACTACCCGGACTGGCATGACGTCGCCAGCAAGTACTTCCTGCACCGCTTCATCCTGGCCAACCAGCCGGCGATGAAGGATGCGCGCGACGTGTTCGACGTGCTCTGCCAGCACCCGGGAACCGCCTCGCACATCTGCGGCAAGCTCTGCCGCCGCTTCATCGGCGACAACCCGCCGCAGACGCTGATCGACTCCGCAGCAGCGCTGTGGCGGCAGCATTGGCAGTCGGCTGACCAGATCACCCGGGTGCTGCGCCACATCCTCAACTCGGACGCCTTCCGCGAAACCTGGGGCGGGAAGGTCAAGCGCCCATGGGAAGCCTTGGCGCATGCGATGCGGGCCACTGGCGCGGAGATCGATCCGCAGCCATACCCGGACTGGAACCCCTACGGCAACCTGCTCAACCTGCTGCAGCAGAGCGGCAACCGCCCATTCCGCTGGCCAACGCCCGACGGCTATCCGGACCGAGCCGAGAAGTGGAGCGGCGTGAGCACGCTGGCGCAGACCTGGCGGATGATGTCCCGGCTGTTCGAGCTGCGCCCACCGGGCGAACCCGAAGGCGGGATCTACCTCTGCGATGTGGTTGCCCAGACCAACGCGGCGCTGGCACCGGCCGCCCGCAGCGCTGAAGTAATCGTCGACTTCTGGATTGATCGTATCTACTCGCAAAGCATTCCTGCTTCGCGCCGAACGCAGGTGCTGGACTTCCTGCGCCAGAACGCGCCAGCCAACGAGGCGCTGGAAACGACCACCAACAGCTGGTCGGCAAACGACCTGAAGCAGCACTACACGCAGTCACGCCTACGCTCGGCGGTGGCACTGCTGTTCATGACCCCCGAATTCTACCGGCGCTGAGGAAACGACCATGACATCACCACGTTTCCCCGTCAGCCGCCGCAACTTCCTCAAGGGTTGCTGCGCCGCGGCCGTGGCCTCCAGCGTCCCGGCCCTCGGCTGGATCGATCCGGCCAAGGCGGCCGGCAGCGGCGTGCAGCATGACGTACTCGTCTACCTGTTCCTGCGCGGTGGCATCGATGGCCTGCATCTGGTGGTTCCCTATGCCGGTGCGGATCGCACCGCCTACGAGGCCAAGCGCAATGACCTCGTTATCCCCACGTCGCGGCTACGCCGGATCGGCAGCAGCAACTGGGGCTGGCACCCGCGCGCCGGTGGCGCGGCCGGTGATGCCATCGGCGTCCCCAACCAGTGGCTGAGCAGACTGTATGACCAGGGACGCGTCGCCATCATCCAGGGCGCCGGCATGTCGAGCACGGTGACACGCAGCCATTTCGACGCCCAGGCCTTCATCGAGTTCGGCACGCCGGGCAACAAGAGTGGTGCGCAGGGCTGGATATCGCGCTACCTGGCGAACGACTTCGACATGCCCTCGCCGATGCTGTCCAACGCCTTCGGCTTCGGCAGCACGCTGCAGACCTCGCTGTACGGAAACAGCGACGTGATCAGCATCGCCAGCGGCGAGGATTTCCGCCTCGACGGTTTCCACTGGTCCTGGGACGACACCGATACCGGCATCAATGGACACTATGGCGCGCACCTGCGCGTGCTGCCGATGTGGCAGGGCGCGAGCGCACTGGAGCAGTCCGGCCATGCCGCCGCCGACGCGCTGGAATTCATGCGCGAGATCGATTTTGGCCTGCAGTCCGGCAGCAACACGGATGGTTATCTACCCGGCGGTGGAGCCGTCTACCCGACCAGCGGCAACGGCGTGACGCTAGGCAACCAGCTGCGCAACATCGCCCAGCTGGTGAAGCTCGACATGGGCCTCACCGTGGCCGCCGTCGATTACGGATTCTGGGACACCCACGAAAGCCAGGGCATGCCCGACCCGGGCAACCCGAACCACTACGACGCCTTCGGCAACCTCACCGAGGGCCTTGCCCGTGCGCTGGACGCGTTCTATATCGACCTTCATGCGGCTGGCCTGATGGATCGCGTTACGGTGGTGATCCAGAGCGAATTTGGCAGGCGCTTCCGGCCGAACGATTCCGGTGGCACCGACCATGGCTACGGGAACGTCATGCTGGCGCTGGGCAACCAGGTCAACGGCGGCTTCCACGGCAGCTTCCCGGGACTGGACGACCTGAGCCTGTTCGAGGGCCAGGACGTTGCGGTCACCACCGACTTCCGACAGATCATCGCCGAGGCGCTGGTCAAGCGGCAGGGCGTCAGCGGTGGCGCCATCGGCAACATCTTCCCGGGCTTCAGCTACAGCGCGGGCGGAAGCGGGGTGTTCAAGACCGGTTAGGACGTATCGCTACGACGGCTCGATGTCCTCGTAGCAGTCCGACGTGAATCGCAGCGTGCACAAGGCCAGGAACACCAGGTCGTCGGTCCCCGGGTTGTGGATGCGCTGGGCTACGCCAGCGGGTATCAGCAGCGTATCGCCCGGGATCAGCTCTCGCGGCCCGGAATCACCGATCTCGGCCATGCCGCGGCCTTCGAGCACCAGATAGCGTTCGACCACGCCATGCAGGCGATGCCAACGCGTCGTTCCACCCGCAGGAACCCGCGCCCGCGCGACCGATAGCGCCGGGTCGACGTCGCTGTTGGACAACTCCGTGATCCAGCAACCTTCCTCGAACCAGTACTCGCGTTCCATCCTGGTCATTCCCCGCTCTCGCGCCATCCTGTGCGTTGACTGCGAAACCAGAGTATGGCGACACACGGTACTCATGACACCCAAGCTGTCCATTACTGCGCATCACGCTCGCCGCGGAGATCCCGGCGAAGGCACGTGCTAGATTGCTCATGCCGCCCTTGTCATGACTCCAGGAGGGCCGATGCAGACACTGCTGATCATTGCTGTGTTGGCGCTGGGCGCGCCGACGGCGGAACCCGATACGACAGGCGCCACGGTCGCGCAGCCGTCGCTGATCGCGGCACCGCTCATTCCCGATTCGCCCATTTCCGATTCAACCAGCCCCGGCTCGACCGCCGACGACACCGCGCTGCTTCCCGCACCGCAGACCGCCACGCTGGATGACCTTCTGCGCATGCCGCCCGCGCTGCGGGAAGCCTTCCACCAGCAGGTTCTGGATCACCACCGCGCGCCTACCGACCGCATCGAGACCATGGTCGACTTCGTGTTCTCGGCCGCCGGAATGGGCATGCGCTATGACGAATCCGCCACCTACACGGTAGCCCAGTCCTGGGAGCAGCGGCGCGCCAACTGCATCGGCTTCACCCTGTTGTTCCTCGCGCTTTCCCGCGAGGCCGGGCTGTCCGCACGGCCACAGGAAATCCGCCAGACGCTGATCTGGCAGCAGTCCGGCACCACGCTTTACCGCAACAGCCACGTCAACCTGCGTCTGCAGGCCGGGCCGCGACGCTACACCGTCGACGTCGCGCGCGACTTGGTCATCGCCCTGGACGAACCCATAGCCATCAACGACCAGCAACTGCTGGCCCACTACCAGAACAACATCGCGATCAAGCAGATGGCGCAGGGCCAGATCGGTGCCGCCCTGGCGCGAATCGAAGCAACGCTGCGACTGGACCCGGACTACGCCATCCATTGGGGAAACGCCGGCGTGATCCGCCTGCGCAGCGGCGATGAAGGCGGCGCGGAGCATGCCTATCTGCGGGCGCTTGAACTGGATCCCGACGAATACGGCACGCTGTTCAACCTGGTCCAGCTGTATGACAGTCGCGGCGCCGCGGCAATGGCCGCACCACTGCGCGAACGCATGGAGTCATTGCAGAAGAAGGATCCGCTGTACCAGTTCCTGCTGGCCACCCGCTTCGAACGCGAAGGTGACTTCACCCAGGCCATCGAGCACTACCAGCAGGCAATCCGCCATCATCGCGACGAGCACCGCTTCCACGCCGCGCTGGCCCGAGCCTATCTCGCCAGCGGCGACCGCGATGGCGCCGAACGTGCGCTGGCACGGGCAAAGTCACTCAGTGATGGAGAAGCAGAAGCCAGCTATGCAGCGGAACTCGCGCAACTGCGCGGCGTGCCCGGAAACGGCTGAGATCGAACGACCCACGGGATCGTTCTGCTAGAGGTCCTCGGGCAGCACGAAACCATGCGGCAGGAGGCTTTCCACGCCCACCTCGGTCCAGCTGCCGTCGCCACCGAGAAAGCCAACAATGGCATCGGCACCGAACTCTTTCAGCACCTGCCGGCAAGCGCCGCAGGGCGGCACCTGCATTGGCTGGCCGTTCCGATCGAAGGCGCTGATTGCGATCGCGTCAAGGCGAAACTCCGGCCCCTCGGCGAGCACGGCTGCAGAAATCGCCGAGCGCTCGGCACAGGAGCCCAGCGACAGCGAACCGTTCTCGACATTGCAGCCGGAATAGGTCGATCCATTCCGCGAACGCAGCGCGGCCCCGACATGCAACCGGGAATATGGCGCGTAGGCCTGCTTTGCCGCCTGATCAGCCAGTGGGCGCAGGTTTGTTGTTGTCATCATGCTTCGGATGGCTCGTGAACGGGTTCTGGAATCGGACCGGTTACAGAATTGTTACCAACCGGCCAAGCCGCACTGTACAGCCTGAGTGGCTGCAGACACAGCCAGCAAGCCCATGATCAGGCAAGATCAGTTCGGCAG
>ERZ795053.1227-NODE-1227-length-32852-cov-9.539927_pt1 | contig 32852 bp, 32 predicted proteins | sample MGYA00375137_ERZ795053 | MGnify/ENA primary metagenome ERZ795053 (study PRJEB30182, sample SAMN05720284) | activated sludge metagenome | isolation source: Anaerobic digester | place: Hong Kong | collected 2014-12-17 ...
AAAAACATCCCCCTGTATCCCCCTTCAAAGGGGGACTGGTGATGCTGACAACACGAAGTGTTCGTCCTAAATAGAATGCTGACAACGCAAAGTGTTCGTCCCAATTAGAATGCTGACAACACGAAGTGTTCGTCAGTAGGCTTAATCATTACCAAACATGACCTGCATGCATACCTTCTTTCGGTAAATATTCCTTAATTTCCGAGTCCTTATAAACGCTGTAATCAACTGTAAAAATGTCAACTGAAGTGACCAAAATGTATTGGCGACAAAACATCTGGTATTTGTCCGTATTGCTCCTCATTTGGTTTATCGTATCATTCGGCTTTGGAATCTTATGGGCTGACTGGCTCAATCAGTTCCGGATCGGCGGCTTCAAGCTGGGGTTCTGGTTTGCACAACAAGGGTCTATCTATTGCTTTATCGCAATCATTGTGGTGTACGTCATCCTCATGAACCGCCTGGATCAAAAGTTCAAAGCTAAAAAGACGATGCCATGAGTCAAACCGTATGGACTTTCCTCATCGTCGGGATATCTTTTATCCTGTACATCGTCGTTGCATGGTGGTCGAGAGCCAAATCAACTTCGGAGTTTTACGTTGCCGGATCCGGCGTCCACCCTGTCCTGAACGGGATGGCCACAGCGGCAGACTGGATGAGCGCCGCTTCCTTCCTCTCCATGGCAGGACTGATCGCCTTTCTGGGTTACCAGGGAGCAGAATACCTGATGGGATGGACAGGCGGCTATGTGTTGCTTGCCCTGCTCTTAGCTCCTTATCTGCGAAAATTTGGGAAATTCACCGTACCTGATTTCATCGGTGAGCGGTATTATTCGCAGGGAGCGCGCCTGGTAGCGGTTATCGCGGCGTTGTTTGTTTCCTTCACCTATGTGGTGGGGCAAATGAAAGGCGTTGGGGTGGCTTTCAGCCGGTTCCTGGAGATCGACTTCAAATACGGAGTCATTATCGGAGTCCTGATTGTCTTCTTTTACGCAGTACTTGGCGGCATGAAAGGCATCACCTACACCCAGGTGGCCCAGTTTTGTGTGCTGATCTTCGCCTACCTGGTTCCGGCCATATTCATCTCGGTATTGATGGTCAATAACCCGATCCCGCAGCTGGGACTAGGCGGAAAGCTCCATGATGGGACATACCTCCTCGATAAATTGGATCAGGTGTGCCGGGATCTGGGCTTTCAGGAGTACACGATCTCGAAAAAGAATACCATTGACTTTGCCTTTATAACGGCAGCGCTTATGCTGGGTACCGCCGGATTACCTCACGTGATCGTGCGGTTCTTTACGGTTCCCAATGTGAAGGATGCGAGGAAGTCAGCCGGGTGGGCCTTGCTCTTTATCGCTTTGCTGTACACCACCGCTCCGGCCATTGCCGTGTTCTCCAGAACCAACCTGATCGATACCGTACAGGATAAACCCTACAGCGAGCTGCCGGCCTGGTTCAAGAACTGGGAAGGTACCGGTCTCCTCAAATTTGAGGATAAGAATGGCGACGGTAAAGTCCAGTATTACAACGATGCCAATCCGACCTTCGTTCAGGATGTAGCCAATGAGCGTGGTTGGAAGGGAAGTGAGCTGACGGTGGATCGCGACATCATGGTGCTGGCCAATCCGGAAATTGCCAACCTGCCCGCCTGGGTTGTCGCCCTGGTCGTAGCAGGAGGTCTGGCTGCCGCCCTTTCGACGGCCGCCGGATTATTGCTGGTCATTTCCACCAGCATATCGCATGACCTGTTCAAAAACTGGCTACGGCCAAAAATCTCGGAAAAAGGCGAGCTAAAAACGGCTCGTATTACCATCGCCATAGCGGTGGTCATCGCCGGATGGGCGGGAATCAATCCTCCCGGCTATGTCGCTCAGGTCGTTGCCTTTGCCTTCGGACTGGCAGCAGCCAGTTTCTTTCCGGCCATCATTATGGGCATTTTCTCTAAAAGAATCAACAAACAGGGAGCCATCGCCGGTATGATCACCGGCCTGGTCTTTACAACCGCCTACATCGTGTACTTCAAATTTTTAGGTGGGACTCCTGATGCCTATTGGTGGGGCATTTCACCGGAAGGGATCGGGACGCTGGGCATGCTATTCAATTTTATCGTGTCCATCGGAGTGACTTATCTGACTCCACCTCCTCCCCTGGAAGTACAGCAAATGGTAGAACACATTCGATTACCAGATGATTAAAACATATTGATATGAACATGCAAATTAGAACCTGGGAAGAATACCAAAACACCTACGAACGGAGCATCAAAGATCCGGAAGGCTTTTGGGGATCCATCGCCGAGAATTTCCTCTGGCGGAAAAAGTGGGATCAGGTTCTGCAATGGAACTTCAAGACTCCGGACGTCAAATGGTTTCAGGGCGGCAAGCTCAACATCACCGAGAATGCACTCGATCGTCACATTGCTGAGCGGGGCGATCAGACGGCTATCCTCTGGGTGAGCAATGATCCGGATGCACCGGCAAAACGCTACTCGTACCGTGAACTGCTCAATGAAGTCAATCAGGCTGCCAATGCCCTTAAACAATTGGGTATCCAAAAAGGAGACCGGGTCTGTTTTTACATGCCCATGGTCCCTGAATTAGCTATCGGCATATTGGCCTGTGCGCGCATCGGCGCGGTGCATTCCGTGGTATTTGCCGGATTCTCTGCATCCGCACTGGCGGATCGGATCAAAGACGCCAGTTGTAAAATGGTGATCACCTCGGATTACAATCCCCGTGGCGCCAAAAACATCCCGGTTAAAAAGGTCGTCGATGAAGCATTGTCTATGGGCTGTGACTCCGTCGAGCACGTGCTGGTCTATCAGCGTACCGGCGAACAGGTAAACTGGACCAGTGGACGGGACAGCTGGTGGCATGAACTCGTTTCGCCGCAGTCGATCCATTGCGAAGCCGAAACCATGGACAGTGAGGACATGCTATTCATCCTCTACACCTCCGGGAGTACCGGCAAACCGAAAGGCGTGGTGCACACCTGCGGAGGATACATGGTCTACACCTGCTATTCCTTCCTCAACGTATTTCAATACCAACCAGGGGACATCTATTGGTGTACGGCGGACATCGGCTGGATCACCGGCCACTCCTACATCGTGTACGGCCCTCTGTTAGCCGGCGCTACATCGGTGATGTTTGAAGGCGTTCCTACCTATCCGGACCCGGGTCGGTTCTGGGAGATCTGCGAACATTACCAGGTCAACCAGTTTTATACGGCTCCGACGGCCATACGCGCGTTGATGGCTGCAGGCGATGAGTGGCCCAACAAATACGACCTGAGTTCCATCAAAGTATTGGGGTCCGTAGGTGAACCCATCAATGCAGAAGCCTGGCACTGGTACGATGATAATGTTGGGAAGGGCAAAGCACCTATTGTAGATACCTGGTGGCAAACCGAGACTGGGGGCATCTTAATCTCGCCCCTGGCTGGCATCACCCCGCTTAAACCAACGTATGCCACGCTGCCATTACCCGGCGTTCAGCCTTGTCTGGTGGATGCCTCCGGCAATGAATTGACCGAAAATGGCGTGGAAGGCCTACTGTGTATGAAGTTTCCCTGGCCAAGTATCATCCGCACCACCTACGGCGACCATGAACGCTGCCGGACGACCTATTTTGCGACGTTTGAAAATATGTACTTCACCGGCGACGGGGCACGCAGAGATGAAGACGGCTTGTATCGAATCATTGGGCGGGTAGATGATGTAATCAATGTTTCCGGACACCGGATTGGTACGGCAGAAGTTGAAAATGCCATCAATCAGCATGATGCCATTATTGAGTCCGCTGTGGTAGGATATCCCCACCCCATTAAAGGACAGGGAATCTATGCCTATGTGATCACCAGCACAATGATTGATGATGCCAAAGCTTTCGAAAAAGAAGTTTTATCCGTGGTAACACGAGAAATCGGACCAATTGCCAAACCGGACAAGATTCAGATCGTAAGCGGATTACCGAAAACCCGGTCCGGTAAGATCATGCGACGCATCTTACGTAAGATCGCAGAGGGTGATACCTCAAACCTTGGCGACACCTCAACCCTGTTGAATCCGGAAGTTGTGGATGAGATCAAGGAAGGCGCCCTTGAGAAATAAGTGATCCGTATTACATAAAAACTGTGCAGAGCACTTCATCTTTGCAACACATTTACCATCGCAACTATGAAAGGAAGTGCTCTGTACAGTATTTTCAGCCTGAAGTGCCCCCGCTGTCACCAGGGAAAATTGTTTGATTCTTCCGTATTCGACTATGCGCATCCGTTGTCCATGGGATCTGCCTGTACGGTATGTCATCAGAAATACGAGTTGGAGCCGGGATTTTATTGGGGTGCCATGTTTGTCTCTTATGGCGTGAGCGCATTTATGATGTTTGGCTTGATCGCCTTATTTTTCTTTGGCTTAAACACGAGCCTTGAAGCCGCATTCGGATGGACGATTGCCATCATTGTTATCCTTTTCGTCTATATTTTAAGACTGAGCCGCAGTATCTGGATTCACTTATTCGTTAAATACAATAAAAACTGGCAGCATGAATAATTGGTTTTTTATTGCTTTCCTGACGCTTGGAGCTATTGCATGTGCTCATGCTCAATCCACTGAAACGGTTGTCCCGGGAGTAAAAACCACACCCGGAGTTGTTACGAATATTTCTGTTGAGCAACTCGCAGCTGCTCTGGCGGCTGATTCTGCCATTCATGTTCTGGATGTGCGTTCAATCCAGGAATATGTGGGCGGCCATATTGCCGATGCCATGCAGATCGATGTGCTGCAAAACGAAAAATTCAAGGCTGAGATCCAGAAACTGGATAAGAACCAAACCTATTGGGTGTATTGCCGCAGCGGACATCGCAGTCTCATTGCTGCCGATGAAATGATCCGGTCCGGATTTACCTCGGTAATCAATGTAGATGGTGGTTTTAACGCCTGGAGCGCCCGAAAGCAATAGCGGGTATCCGGGTGGTGACTAGTTTCCTGTTACCGAGGACTGAGCCCGATCCATCAGGGCCGCTTGATGATCTCGGTTTCTTCGCCAAAAAATTGTGCAAATTTCTGCATTTCATTGGCCATACGGAGATTATTGGTTGCGGTGGCATAAGAATCCGCCAAAGATCTCAAGGTCTGATAGACGAGCCGGTCCATTTCAATCACCTGCATATCCTTTGTCCACAAGTCTATCTTTAAGGTGTCACCACGCTCCATGTCAAAGAGCGAGAGGAGGACCGCCTTACATTCCTGTTTCCCTGCGCCGTCCGGATGATCCGATGCCTGCCAAAGGATTTGTTCCGGGATATTCTTATCATCCAATTGGACCTCCAATTTGATTTCAGACTTCTTCTGCATGTTTAAATTATTTCGCAGACAAAGGTAGGAAACGGATTCAATTTGGTTCTTCGACGCCGGCAATCTCCGCAATGATATGACTCTCATACGTGTGCGTCCCACCATTCAGTTTTTGCGCAATGCGGATCATTGCTAATGCTACGGTTTCGGCATGCACCGGCTTATACACCGTCATTCCCCCGCCGGTGACCTTATCCAGCCAATGACCGACCGATCCGGCAACCTTTTCACCCATGCGCAATTCTTCACGCTGACCTAATAAAACGGAGGGCTGAAAAATATGTATGCCCCAGAAAGGCAATTGTTTAATGGCTTGCTCAAGGTTTCCTTTGACTTTACTGTAAAAAAATAGCGCGTCCGGGTCGGCTCCGACAGAAGAGACCAATAAGATTTGATGGACTTTATTCTCTGCAGCCATCCGGGCAATTTTTAGATTGTACGTCAGATCCACTTTTATAAACGCTTTCCTGGAACCCGCTTTAGCCATGGTGGTACCAAGGCATAAAAAGAGATCATTCCCTTTTAATTCATGGGCGTAAGCTTCCAGGCGATCAAAGTCCGTCATGATTTCTTCCAGTTTGGGATGCTGAAAGCTGAGATGGCGACGCACGAATACTTTGACTTTGCTGTAAGCCGGATGGTTTAGTAACTGACGGACAACCTCATTGCCGATCAGGCCCGTGGCACCTGCAACGAGTGCGATTTTATTGCCGGCATGGATATCGAGCGGATCTTTCACTTTTCCGGGACGATTGCATCATAATACGCAACAGCATAACCTCCCCAAACACCCAGACCACCTTGTATGTTCGTACTTACCCGGACGTAGCTGGAGAACGGTCCACCACTGTTGCGGCTGGATTCGAAGGTATTCCAAAATTTGAAATGTTCGGCATCGATGTTGGTCCATTTTATTGAAATGGTATCCCCTCGATGAAAGAGGCCAAATACTTCCGGGTCATCATCCGGAGTGTCTTCCGGAGAATTGATTCGGAAATCGAGGGACTTCCCGTTGAATAATGCATCGTCAGATACGGATGCAAATCCGGGGTCGTAAATGCCATCGTTGATCCGGATAAATTGCCGGTAATAATTGGTTTCATCGGCCGGATCGGAAACAGTGGCTATGAGCTGGGCCAATGAGTCAATGGGCGTTCCGGGTGTCGGCTCAAATCGGAATGAATCCAATGGCACCAGTTCCGGTATGGTAGTAGTTGCCTCAAGCACCTCTCCTTCAGCTTCTACATGCAACTGATATTGTTTCCCAAACTGGCCCACGACCTGTCCGCTCAAATCGACGTACACACAGATATTGATCTGAAGACTATCCGGATCGAAACCAAACTCACGGGCTACCACCTCCCGCAACGTGGTATCAAGTTCATTCAAACAAATTTCCGGAAGGGTGGCGGTGATGCCATCGTAAGATACCTGGACCAATGCATTGTGGACATAGCTCCCTTCCAGATCACCCGGGTTGAGCTTTTGAAAAAATGACCTGGAACGGGTGAGAATGACATAAGCCGGCATGGGTTGGTCTCCCGCTTCTACATAACCTTCCACGACCAGCTTCGTTGGACTATCGATGGTATCCGGAATGTATTCTTCCTCACACCCCATTCCTGAAATGACAACCAGGCCAATCAGCCAGATGATCCATTTATTGCTTCTACGTGCCATTACTTCCATTTAAAATTCCAGGTTACTGAAGGGATAACCGGAAATATTGAAACTTTATAAGCTTTTGCCTGAGCCTCACCGGTTGCCAGGTTGGTATCGATATTGGTATAGGTAAAATATGGGTTACGATGGTTGTAAACATTGTAAACCGAAAATGTCCAGCTACCCTGAAAACGTTTTTGAGCGGACTTGGCCGGCACATAAGTTGCCGAAATATCCAACCGGTGATAGGGCTCCAACCTGGAACTATTGCGTGGGCCATATTCCGTCACCAGGTCCTGACCGATCAGGTATACGCCATTCACGGGCGTGTAGGCCCTGCCGGTGCCATACACCACTACCCCTCCGAAACTCCAGCGATCATTGAGCCGGTAATTGGCAACCACCGAAACATCGTGCGTTCTGTCAAATGTGGTCGGATACCATCGTCCTTCTTCAATCGCTGAAAAGGACCGCTCGGAGCGCGAGATGGTATAACCTATCCAGCCGTTGAGGTCCCCTTTCGATTTGCGCAGGAAAAACTCGGCGCCGTAAGCCCGCCCTACTCCAAACACAAAGTCATCTTCCACATCGTTAGAGAGGTTGTTCACGTAAGAATCACGATAATCAATTTGGTTGGCCAGGTCGCGGAAATACACTTCTACAGAGGTCTCTAACGAATTATCCTTCCAGTTTTTGAATACACCCAAAGCGTACTGGATTCCTTGCTGGGGTTTGACGACTTCCGTACTGGGCACCCAAACGTCCGTAGGCAGGGTGCTTGCAGAATTACTCACCAAATGGATGTACTGGTTGGTAAAGGTAACCGCTGCCTTTAGGGAGGCAGAAGGTCTCAATTGCCAGCGCAGGGCTGCCCTGGGCTCCCAGCCATCGTAAGTTGTCACCGGGCTCCAGGCCCCGTATTCGCTTCCGTTCAGCTTAGAGGTATAAGGGCCTACCTGGCTAAAACGCGAATAGCGCATGCCTAATTGGACGTTGAACTTCGATCCCAGCTTGATTTCATCCTGAATATATGCGGCTGTCTCCACGCCATATTTATCCGTAAAATCGGATCCGAATGTAACATCACCGCTGGACCCCTGTACGACATTCGGTACAAACCGGTGGTGAATGGCATTGATTCCAAATCGGATGGCGTGACGGTAATTCGGGTAATAATCGAAATCCAGTTTGGTATTCCAATCCCGCACCCCGGAGAACAGCTTAAATTGAAAGAGGTCCTGGCCTCCGGAAAAACTGAAATCGTAATCGTTGTAGATCACGGAGGTATTCATAAAAAGCCTGTCGTTAAACAGGTGGTTCCATCGCAGGGTTGCCGTGGCATTTCCGTAGGGCATCCGAAGGTTAAAATCCGACTGGTTGGAATTAAATGCAAAAACGTCACGGCCGAAATACCCGCTGAGGTATAGACGGTCTTTTTGAGAAAATTGATAATTCAATTTGGTGTTCAGGTCATAGAAATAATAATTGGTCCCCGCAAAATTGCTTTTGCGAATAAGCGGCTGAGCCAGATCAAGTGCATAGGTCCGGCGGGCTGAAACCATAAAAGAGCTCTTTTCTTTTACGACGGGTCCCTGGATGGTAAGGCGTGACGCAATAAGACCGATCCCCCCATCCACCGCATATTTTTGGTTGTTGCCTTCTTTCATCTGAACATCCACCACCGAAGACAAACGGCCGCCGTACTGCGCCGGCATGTCCCCCTTAATCAGCGTCGTATTTTTGATGGCGTCTGCATTAAATACCGAGAAAAATCCCAGCAAATGGCCCGTATTGTAGACAGGTGCTTCATCCAGCAAAATCAGGTTCTGGTCAGCGCCACCTCCTCGTACATAAAATCCTGAACTTCCTTCCCCACTCGACATGACGCCGGGTAACAGTTGGAGGGTCTTCAGAATATCCACCTCACCAAAAACTGCAGGAAGCAATTTGATATTTTCAATGGGCAAGTCTATTTTTCCCAATTCCGTGCTGGTCACATTGCGGTCGCGCTGCTCGGCAACCACGACCACTTCCTCCATGGAGACACCTTCATTCAAGTTGATATTTACCGACTGATTGGCCTGGAGGTGGATGGAGGTCTGCTGATCCCGGTAACCCAGGTAAGAAAACACCAGGGTATAGTCTCCCGCAGGCAAGGTCAGCGAATAGAAGCCATAGGCATTCGTGGATGTTCCCTGGCCCGGGTCAGCCTGATTATAGACATTTGCCCCAATCAGCGTTTCTCCACTGTTGGCATCTTTCACGTAACCGCTTATCGTGGCATTCTGCGCTGGCAAAATCGCGGCCATTAATATTAAACAGCAACCAATAATCAGGGTCAGTCTTGAGGTGTTCATAGTCAAGTATTCGAAAGGGCGTTTCGCAGGAATTAATTCCGAAAGCAAAAATAAGCTTGTACACCCTTGCCATGCTAGCCCTTCCAGGGAGATACTCGATAACCAGCCTGTTTTAATAGACGAATCAGTCCGTAGTTGCCCCAAAGATGCGCTGCACCGACGGCAACCAGCACAATTTGGTTTTCAATCAGATTTTCCATGGCGGAGAACATGGCTTTGTTCCGATCATACAACATTAATTTTCTATACGGTCCCAATTGCTTCTTACTGGACCGGTAAAGTTGTGGCAACCGCTGCAGCCGGTAGCTTTCCACCATTTCGCCTATCATGCGCTTGAATCGACGTGGAGAACGGGCAATGGACTTCAGGCTCTTAAGCTGCCAGCTCAAATCCAGGAGACCAGCTATCTCCATTTGTTTAGCGAGGGACTCCAGTCCGGTTCTGGGCAATTGTTTTCGTTCGGCCAGGTTCCAAATGAAGTGATCGATGGGACGTCCTCCGCTGGGCAGAATCTTCTCAATCAAAAACTGATAGATGAATAGTGGAGGCACCCAATCCCATTGCCGGAGGTCAATATCAAAGAAGCGAATTATTTGTTGGCGAAGCCGGTCATATTGGCGGGCAGGAAGTTGATCACTGAGGCCTTTCTCCATCACCGGCAATCCGGAGTTTTCCATCGATTGCAAATCGATTTCAGTGGCCAGCAGGTCTATTTGATCGATCAACTCATGGCAGCGGCTCTGCAGGTCCGGAAACAACCCACTATCCAGATGCATGGTTCCAAATAAAAAAACAGCCGGTTTGCCAGGTTGACGGGCAACCCATATCAAATGATCGAAAGGACCTGGCATTAATCTTCTTTGCCGTAATCAAACGGCAGAACCTTTGAATCTTTAACCGTTGACAAGGTCACCAAGGTTTTAAGCCGCTCTATCTCGCCAATCTGTGACAACGTCTTAAACAAGAGCTGCTCGTAGGTAGGGATGTCTTTGCAGACCACCTTGAGCAACAAATCCGCTTCACCGGTGATGATGTAGCATTCGGTTATCTCATCGATGTGCTGGATCTTCTCGATAAAAAGATCCAGCACATTTTCTTTTTTCCAGGCAAGGGAAACCAACACAAAGGTCTTGACATTCAAGCCAATTGATTGTGGATTTACCTCCGCGTGGTAACTGTCTATGATATTGGTTTGCTCCAGCTTCTTAACCCGTTCCAGAGTTGGTGCCGGAGAAAGGTTTATTTTTTTAGAAAGCTCCAGATTGGTAATCTTACTATTCTCCTGGAGTAACTTGAGTATTTTACGATCTATCTTATCCAATTTCATGATGTATGACCCATTTGGTGCAAAATAAACAATATAATAAAATAAGGATATTCCCGATGTGGCTTACGGGAAAATCCCCAGATTGTAATAATCCGAAGCGATTTTCTCCAGTGCAACTACAAATGCAGCGGTTCTCAGGTCTTCACAATTACGCTTGCGCTTGCGCACTTCGTTGATTTCGTGATATGCCGTCACCATGGTTTCCTCCAATCCGGAACGAACCAGGTCAATCTCGTCAGCGCCTCTGGTCAGAAAATCCTTTTCCTTGTTGCCGATGGACTTTCCAGTCTGCTTTTCAATCAAGCCCACCAGATTCGAATAGGTATTGTGGTCGAATCGTTTCTCCATGCGTCCAAAACGCATGTGCGAAAGGTTTTTTAGCCATTCGAAATACGATACGGTCACCCCGCCTGCATTGATATACATATCGGGAATGATCATCACTCCTTTTTTGCGCAATACTTCATCTGCTTCTGCGCTCACCGGTCCGTTGGCTGCTTCAGCAATGATTTTGGCCTTGATGTTATGCACGTTATCGATGTGAATCTGATTCTCCAGCGCGGCGGGTACCAGAATATCACATTCCAATTCGAGCGCTGCTTCCCGGCTGGGAAGGTTTTTGGCTCCGTTAAAATTCAAAATGCTGCCGGTTGCCTTCCGGTGCTTCAGCAATTTTTCAATGTTGATGCCATTGGGATTGTATATGGAGCCTTCGTATTCGGATATGGCAATGATCTTCACATCTCCTTCATCCTGAGAGATCATCCCGGTATACGATCCCACATTACCTAATCCCTGAATCACCATGGTTTTGCCGGCAAGTCCGGGCTCCAGTCCGATCTTTCTCATGTCTTCTTTGATCGAAACCGCTTCACGCATGGCATAATAAACCCCTCTTCCGGTTGCTTCTGTTCTCCCCCGAATACCGTTTTGGGAGACCGGTTTTCCGGTAACGCAGGCCACGGCATCGATATCCCCCCCCTTGAAACTCATGTAGGTATCCAGTATCCAGGCCATTTCACGTGCCCCGGTACCGTAATCTGGTGCAGGAACATCCAGTCCCGGGCCGATGAAGTTCTTTTTGATCAATTCGGCAGTATAGCGCCGGGTAATCGCCTGCAATTGTTCCGGCGTGTATTTCCAGGGGGTAATTTTTATCCCACCCTTGGCACCTCCGAAGGGAACATCGACGAGCGCACATTTGTACGTCATCAGTGAAGCCAATGCCATCACTTCATCCTGCGTCACCCGTGAACTATACCGGATACCGCCTTTAGTCGGTTGACGGTGCTGGCTATGCTGGACGCGGTAGGCTTCAATAACTTTGTACTGATTTCCAATCTTGACCGGAAACCGGAGCTGAAGTACCGAATTACATTCTCTGATTTGATGGAGCAGTCCTTTAGGGATCTTTGTCATTGCGGCAGCGCGGTCAAAATTACTCTGCACGCTCTCATAAAATGTTGACATATGTTTATTTTTGGTTAAGGTCTTTCTCCATTTTCCGCATACGCCGGTCCAGGTTGATTAAAAACAGGACAATACCCAGAAAGCTCAACACAATAACCGCTACGACGACATAGATTTTACCGGAATTCCGATAATAATCCAGTGTCTGCGATTGCCCCCACAACAGCTGTGTGGAGAATACCAACATTATGACGGAAAGGACTCTTGAAATACGCATCTTATAAAATGATCGAAAACCATTTTTTAGATGGGCCAAATATAATTCTAAATGACGAACCATTATTGCTTGGATTATTATTGTTCCGTTAAATTTCTACTGCGCATGAGATAAAGTATTTTCAGGTACCGGAAGGTAAGTTGAGCGACCCAGGTTCCTAAAAGCGTCCAACCAATGATGGCCGGATAAAAAACCAGCCGCATGGTATTGTCCAGATCTTCACCACCCATTGCCGGATTACCACCACTTCCGGGGTGCAGACTATCCACCAGGCGCGGAACCACATAGAGGAGCGGTATTAAAGTGGCGAAAGCAAAAATGTTATAGGCGGCACCGGTCCGGGCACGCTTTTCCTGATCTTCTATCGATGACCGCAATACAAAATAAGCCAGGTAGATGAGCATAGCCACCGCCGCCATGGTTTGTTTGATGTCCCAACTCCATGCCTTTCCCCAGGTATTCGCCGCCCAGATCATCCCCGTTGTGATACCCAGGCAACCGATCAGGATCCCGACCTGCGCATAAGCGTTAGCTTTCAGGTCCCAATCCAGTAATCCGGAGCGCAGATAACGGATGCTGTACACCATGGACGCTCCAAGGATGAACATCATGGCAAACCATAGTGCGACATGAAAATAGGTGTTGCGGATACTTTCCATCAGAATATTCCTGTAAGGAAAATGCAAACTCGTGTTTCGGTCAAATGCAAATTGGGATTCCGGCACCCACGCCCCGGATGAATCCCCATCGCCCTCCTTCAGTGAAACGGCAGAAGGCAGGATCGCCGTACCGGTCCCCGCTGGGTAAATAATCAATGTAGCAAATTCGGAAGATCTGGCCCCTTCCGGAAGCGCTGGCAGATCAAAAATGGCTTTAAGCCGGTAATCGGAAATAACCTGGTATTCCCGTGCCAGAACGCAATGATTGTCATCCAGTTTGAGGACTACATTAAGCTTTTCGAATTGGCTAAACCGGGTATTGTATCCCCAGACTTCAAATTCCTGGCCGGGTCCGGTGTTCGTCTGGCTGGGTGAAACCTCTACAATGCCGGGCCCCAGAGGCACCAGCATGCCGAATAATAAGGTGTACAGCAGAATTGCAATTCCCAGATACTTCCACCATTCCAATCGCATGCTTTATTCGTTTAGTCCTTCCACAAAAATGGGAATAACCATAAGGATAATCCCAGTAACAACAAATCAATCGCGAAAAGGATAGTAAAATCACCCTCTATTTCACCGCCCATAGACATCCCGATCGTAAATGCGCTCATTCTTACGCCCGTAATCAGGACCGGGAGGAGTACCGGAAAACCAATGATGACGGCCAGCGTGGCGCTTTCTGCTGCCTGATTGGCAACAATGGAAATGAAGGTAAGGCAAATGCCAAAACTGACACTGACGGCGGCAACCGTCCCCAAAAACAACGCATAATGCTGAACCGGGCTCTCTATGAAGACCGATAACAGGAGGTAGATCAGGAGGGCAGCCAGGAATAATAGTACAATGTTATAGAGGGTCTTACTGATAAGTAATGTAACCGGGTCGATCAATTGCTGGAAATAATATTTGCGCTGTCCGCTCTCCTGCTGGTAAGACTTGAGTACCGCATTCATACCCACAAATAAAAAGAGGATCCAATACAGCACATTCCAAACCGGACCACTGATCTGCTGAAAAGATATAACAATGACAAATACCAGCGTTATTAAATAAAGCAACAGGCCGGAGAGGGCATATTTCAACCGCCATTCGATCATCCAGTCCTTGCGGATCAGGGACCATATCTGAGTCATCGCTTTCACCGCTCAAAGATAAGATGCGGTTTGCCTTTATTCCACTATTGTGATCAACCAATCGTCCTACAGATTAAAATGATTTATATACATGAAATAAAAATTATTATTTCAATTGATTATATATATCATATTTATGTAATTTGTGCCTCAAAACCTTCACTGAATGCGACGTCTGGGAATTTTACTTTTATTGGCACCTATTCTCCTTAATTTCAAACCGGTTGACGATGCAGGTTATTACAAAGTGACTGCCTCCACCGGAGACGGTGTCTATTCCATCCTACGCAAGTACGGGTTGCTCAATGATTGCAATCTGGAGCATTTTTACAACATCAATAACATAGACCCTGAAACTTACCTCGTGGCCGGCATGGAATACATGCTCCCGGTGTATATCTATCGGTACGATGGTAAAAGCATTGAAACGACATTAGACATTCAGGACGAAGAAAAAGCAAGGCGGATCCAAAGCTATAATGATTTTCTAAAAAATCAGGGCTTGCGAAGGATGACCATCGAAAGCAGCAGGATCATGTGGGTTCCGTTTCATGAACTCTATTGCATGGCCGAAAAAGTCACCCGAAAACCTGAGTTGGTCAACCAGACCCCCAAGACCAAATCGTCGGTCGCAGACGAGGCAGGCCCGAGAGTAGTAGCTGTCAGTTCGCGCTCAATGACCGTACCGTTATTCGGAAAAGAATATGCAGAAGTGCCCATTAAGAGCGACGCGCTTAAAAGAAAGGTTTTCTTCATTGTCGCTGGTCACGGCGGTCCGGATATCGGTTGCAACACCCTCAAAGAAGGGCACCGGCTTTGTGAAGATGAATATGCCTATGATGTGGCATTGCGGCTTTCCCGGCTGCTGATGGAAAATGGAGCCAAAGTGGAAATCATTATCGAAGATCCTAACGATGGCATCCGTGATGCCGAGCTATTGGAAAAAGATTACGATGAGCGCTGTATGGGTGAAAAATTGCCCCGCAACCAGAAACTACGCCTTCAGCAACGATCGGAGGCTGTAAACAAGCTTTACCGGGAATATAAGGCCAAGGGATACACCGATCAGAAGATGATCTCCATCCATGTGGATTCACAAAATGAAAACAACCGGCAGGATGTTTACTTTTTCCATGCTCCCGGGAGTAAGGCTGGTAGCCATCTCGCATTTAACATGTATAAAACATTCCAGCAGAAATACGATTATTACCAGAAAGGGCGAGGTTATCGCGGTTCGGTACGCCCCTACGAATATTATGTTTTGGTCAACACACTTCCACCTGCGGTATTGGTTGAATTGGCAAACATCCAGAATGAAAGCGATCACAAACGGATATTGAGTCCTACCAATCGTCAGTATCTGGCTCAATGGTTGTTCGAAGGCATTATTAAGGATTGACGGGGAGCTTTATCTCCTACCAATAGAATAAAGATTCCAGGGATTTTAAAGGTCCTGGACCATCAGATTACACCCGCGCCATTCACTTTCATCCAGACGTCCTTCAACGGTAAATCCATCGGCGCGGTATCTGCCCAGATCCTCTGTAAGAATGAATGAACAGGTCGCTACATTTGCCAGGTCAATCAATCCCAACCGGCCGGCTCTTCCCGCTCTGGTTTCCGGCACCAACGGGTCCTCCCGCTCGAACACCCGGGCTCTGATAGTGGCTGTGTTGGTAAAAGTCAAATCACTTGTCGCATAACTTTGTGATAATAATTCCGTCATACCGTATTCAGAATGAACATGTGCCGCCGACCGCCCTTGGATCATCTGATGCAGGGCTTCTTTGGTTATTTCTTCCCGGCGCCCCTTCATGCCACCCGTTTCTATGACATGTAATTGGGGATATTGCATCGGAAAGGCTTCAAAAAAATCCATCAGTGCAAAGGCTACTCCAAAAAGGACGGTAGGTATACCTTTCCGTTGGCAGTCCTGAAGCTGGCCAAGTAATTTTTGGTGGTCGTACAAATAAAAGCCGGACTCGGCAAATTTGGAGCGATGGATGAAGTAATCCACCATAGAAACCAAACTGCTGTGTTTACGCTCTAAATAAGAAGGCAATAAGGCAAGGATGCACCATTCAGCCGGGTCCCCCAAATGCTGTCTAAATGCGTTTAAACTATTCCGTTGATAAAAATCCAGGTCTTCAACAGCATGCCTGCTCGGCTGCTGCCCGGTGGTTCCACTGCTCTCAAACCATAATGTTGGAAGCCAGTCTCCGGTTTGAACAGTTCGGTATTTGAACAATTGAACCGGCAAAAATGGAATCTCTTCTACCCGCTGAACCTGTTCCGGCTCACAGTTTATCAGGTCGAGGTATTTGCGGTAAATGACATTGTGCTTGCTCTGGACCGCAAAGATCTCCAGGGCTAATGAATCAAAGTCGTATTGACCGGAAAGGATACGTTTTTTGATATGATCGATCGCTACCACGACAAAGGGTTAAAGGTGACATCAATAAAACCACCACCATCGTAGCCTTCACTCCATAAAAAAATCCAAGAAGGATTGATCGCTATCATTAGATGCCTTTTGTTGACTCCATGCATTAAATAATTGATTGCCATTTTGTTAGCGCACCTATTTAAGGTGCAGCAGGATCATTCCCACGAGCTAATGGCAAACCTTGTCCTCAATTCCAATAAAAAATATAACCAAAGCAGAAATCCGCACGTTATGATAATGGGCGAATTTCTATAATTTAGTCGAATGCGAAAGCTGATACCCGTCGTAATTACCTTGATGTACTTTCTGGCTTGCAAGCCTGCCACTGACATCAGCGTTGTCCCGGACATCGAATTCATTGGCATGAATAAAGATACCGTCGATCAAAACGTCAAACAAAATGACTCTATTTTCATCCTGTTGCGATTTAAAGATGGAGACGGCGATATCGGATTTGATAATAACGATGCCAATATCTTTATTGAAGATCTGCGCGACGGGTACGTGATTAAATATGCATCACCCGTTATTCCGGGAGGAGAATCGCTCAGCGATGTCAGCGGGACCATCCAGTTATTGATCAACACCCAGTTTAATGTGTGTTGCAAATATGCCAGTGGACAGCAACCTTGCACCCCTGCCCTGGGTGATCAGCTCTACGATAAAATGCGTTACCGCATCCACCTGGTTGACCGGGCGGGAAATGAATCCAACCGGGTTGAGACCTCGGAGATCACGATACGATGCAATTGACTTCGCCTGGACACATCCTTTAGGCATCCGGTCAGCCCTCATTAGCAGCTTTCGCCTCAGCTACCGTCGACTTTGCATTGCCAACATATAGCTTTCCGTTGATTTCAATGACCGGCCGCTTTAGAAAAGTATATTCGTCCAGAATAAGTTGACGATAATCTTTCTCCGTGAGTTGCTTTTCATGCAAACCCAAAGCCCTGTATTTCAAGGCTTTCCGGCTAAACAATGCCTCGTAGGATCCTGCTTTTTTTGCCATTTCATCCAACTGTTCCGGAGTGATCTTTTCTGTCTTAATGTCTTGTAAATCAAACCCCTCCGGGCCAATTTCACGAATGATCCGCTGGGATGTGGAACAAGTTGACAAATGGTATATCTTTTTCATGGAAGAAACATTATATCGTTTATTTACAATAAGTTTGAATCCGTGCCCATCCGGTAGATTGTAATCCTTGTCCTGAAAAAATCCGCTTTCCAGAAGGATCACCGAAATCAACCAGGTATTTTTGATCTCCCTAATAAATCGTATGACAACAAAAAAGTTTATCCCGCCATCCGAATTAATCATCACGCCACGGGGCTCCATCTATCACCTGGATGTTCATCCCACAGAATTGGCGACGACCATCATTACGGTGGGCGATCCTCAACGTGTCGAACGGGTAAGCAGACATTTTGATCGCCTGGAACATCGTCTACAGCACAGGGAATTCGTAACACATACCGGATGGATCGGGTCAAAGCGTCTTTCGGTGATCGGCACCGGAATTGGTCCGGATAATATCGACATTGTAATTAACGAAGCGGATGCCCTGCATAATATTGACTTTGATACCAGATATCCAAAGGAAAACCACACCAAACTTACTTTTATCCGGATCGGCACTTCCGGATCATTGCACGCGGATATCCCTGTTGATGCCTGGGTTGCCTCTTCACACGGACTTGGCCTGGATAATCTGCTTGCCTATTATGCGGGGAGCGACGGCTTTTTTACGGAGGGCAAGCGGCTGTGTGGTGAAGTTGTACTACCGGTTTCTCCTTACCTGGTAGCTGGCGATGAAACCTTACGAACCCACTTCAGCGGACCTGCTGTTCACACCGGGATTACGGCAACCAGTCCAGGCTTTTATGGCCCTCAGGGCCGTCAGTTGAGACTAGAGCCCAAAATGCAGGTCACTGATTTATTACGAGATGTCATCTACGGGGGACACCGCATTACAAATTTTGAAATGGAGACAGCAGCCATCTATGGATTAGCCCGCCTGAGCGGACACCGGGCATTAAGTCTTAACGCCATTCTGGCAAACCGTTTGGCCAATACTTTTAGCCCTGATCCAGCAAGAGCGATTGACCTCCTGATCACCTATACTTTAGAACGGTTGGAAGATTTGCCGGACCAGTTGTAAAATTCATCGGGTCTCGATGCGAAGGGCTTTACTCGGAAGCCCTTCGACCTGCTCTCTGTTTACGGAGGTGATGACGTACGTGTAGGATGCCTTACGGCGAATTTTTCGATCCACAAATTCCAGTTTTCGGTCATCAAAAGGGGTAATCTTGTAGATGTATTTCGGATCGTCGATGCCCTGATACTTTGTCCCGTCGTACCGGTAAATTACATAATAATAGGGCCGGTACCTGGAAAGACCGGACAACTCCCAGGTTAACCTCACATATTTTTTGCGCCGCTTGATCTTTGACCATTGGGGTGCTTGCAGTGGAGAAATGTCCGCGTCGGGAGGCACCGGAGTAAGCGCCGGGTACCGGTAAGAGACAGCCAGGGAGTCGGTCACACCCAAATTATTTTTTTCAAACCATTTACCGGAATAATAAATATTTCCTTCGATAGCAGGATTTCGCCTGGATAACCGGAGTTGATTGGGCAATTCCGCGGGAGAAAGCCATGCAGCATCCGCCTGTGAACCAACCCGATAGATGGCATGACCGATGTACAGGTTCGCCTGATTGCGATGCATGCTCCACCAATCCATCATGGTAGCAGGATCTACCCGTTTAAATCCCAAAGGCCAGTACAGTTGAGGCGCTACATAATCCATCCAACCCTTGTCCAGCCATAACAGGATATCAGCGTACAAGTCATCGTAGCATGTTTGTCCAGCCTGGGTAGGCGAACCCAACTTGGGGTCTTTGTCCTGGTTTCGCCACACGCCGAAAGGGCTTATACCAAGTTGGACATATGGTTTGGTATTCTTAATAAGATTGTGCAACCTGAAGATGAAGGTATTGATGTTATTTCTGCGCCATTCATCGATGGATGGAAATTTCACGGGACTGCCGGCATAGGTTGCAGCATCATCAAATACCGCTCCGGCAACCTTATAGGGGTAGAAATAGTCGTCCAGGTGGACCGCATCAATATCGTAATTCTGAACGATCTCCTGAATGACCTGCAGCACATAAGACTGAACGACCGGCATCCCCGGATTAAGATATAGTTTGCCATCGTACTCGATGACCCAATCCGGATGTTTGCGGGCTACATGATCTGCTGAAAGGCTTTGTCGCTGATTGTTATTTGCCGCTCTGAACGGGTTAATCCAGGCGTGAAATTCCAATGACCTTTTGTGCGCCTCCTGGATCATGAACTCCAGTGGATCATAGAATGGATGCGGCGCCTCGCCCTGGCGACCGGTCAGAAAAGCGGACCACGGCTCGATGGTTGAAGGAAAAAAAGCATCACAAGCGGGCCGGATTTGGACCACTACCGCATTGAGGCCGATCCCTTTCAGTTGATCATACAGCGAGGTTAATTCCCGTCGTTGTTCCTCGGTGGACAGCCCCGGCCTGGAAGGCCAGTCAATGTTTTCAACGGTGGCTATCCAGGCGGCTCTGAATTCCCTCTTTTTGGTTTGGGCCGTCAGTGACTTATTAAAGCAAATGGATAAAGCGACCAAAAGTAAAAACCAACGTTTGGTGTTTACCATATTACTTCTTTGCTTTTGCTTTGGCGTGATCGGCAAGGAATTTTTCCAGACCGATATCAGTCAGTGGGTGGTTCAGTAAACCCAGGATCGCAGAAAGCGGGCAGGTCACCACATCAGCACCAGCCTTAGCCGCTTCTACGATGTGCTTGGAGCTGCGAATGGAGGCGGCCAGAATTTCGGTTTCGAAACCTTGAATTGCATAGATTTCTGCGATTTCGGAAACCAACTGCATGCCATCCCAACTGATGTCATCGATACGCCCAACGAACGGAGATAGATAATTGGCACCTGCTTTGGCTGCCAGGATGGCCTGGCCGGCCGAAAATACCAGTGTGCAATTGGTGCGGATATCGTTGTCGTAAAAATATTTCAGGGCTTTGACTCCATCCTTGATCATGGGCACTTTCACTACAATATTCGGAGCTAGTTTGCTTAAGGCGATGCCTTCCTTGATGATCCCTTCAAAGTCGGTGGCTATCACTTCTGCTGAAACGTCCCCGTCGACCAGGTTACAGATCTTTTCATAATGCTTGATGACCGCCTTATCGCCTGAAATGCCTTCTTTGGCCATCAGAGATGGATTTGTAGTAACGCCATCGAGAACACCCAAATCTTTTGCTTCCTTGATTTGATCGATGTTAGCTGTATCAATGAAAAATTTCATGAATTCTATTTTTTGAGTTCGTAAAGGTAGGTTGTCAACAGCACATTTTACATATTGTGAAAGAATATAATCTTATCCTTAACGCTGGCACCTTAATAAGAAAATGCAATACGAATGGACTTGTTTAAATCTTTTTCACTGGGCCAGATCCAGGTAAGTGCTAGCTGCTTGTACCAGACCAATACAACCCTGGTATTTGGAAGAGAGACCGTCCTGGTCTGTGATCCGAATTGGTTACCTCATGAAATCGATGCCATTCTGAACCGCATCCATCCCTTCCAGGAAACGCATGCTTTTTATTTTTTATTCACCCATGCGGATTACGATCACATCATCGGATATGGGGCCATGCCTCCCGGACAGGTGGTGACCAGTCTGGCTATGCAGGAAGAAATAAACCCAGAAAAAGCCCTGGATCGAGTAAAGGAATGGGACGGTCAAAAATACATCAGCCGCAGCTACCAACACCGCTTTCCGAAGGCAGATCATACCGTCCGATATCCCGGCCAGGTTATGAACCTGGGTGAATTTAATGTCCGTGGTTTTCCGGCCAGGGGCCATACCATTGATGGCGCCATGTATTTCATTGAGGAAGCCAAAACCCTGCTGATGGGTGATTATCTGAGTCCGCTTGAATTTCCATTTATAGAGGACAGTTGGATCGCTTACCAGGAGACGCTGCAAAATATGAAACACCTGCACACCGTACTAAACTGGGAGATCTCCGTTCCCGGACATGGACCGTGCTACCAGGATCCGTCAAAGTTGGCAGAACGCATTAAGATCGACCTGGATTATTTAGACAAACTGGGAGCTATGGAAGCCATTGAATCCTGGGTTGAAGTATATCCATTTGCGTTGTACCTGGAAAATGAGCATCATAATAATTATCGCAGGTACCGGATGGAAAATAAAACGTGAGGAATCATATCGTACCGCTACGACCTCCTACCCTTGCTGTGTTTCCACCCTGGGGGAGTTCGGAGGGAGCTGGTCATATGACCCTCACGGATTGCAAAGGTAACAGGAATTTTGTGATTGGCAATACCTGCTAGAAATAGGTTGTTTCTGTCGTGAAATTATTAAATCGCAGCCAGGGTTCTTCTGCCGGCGGTGGAGCGAACAAAGCAAGCCGTTCTCCTTTGACCGGATGATCGATTCGCAATTCGCAGGCATGCAGGGCCAATGAGCGGGTGTATTGACTTTCGGTCCGGTTCCCGTATTTCTCGTCCCCTACTATTGGGCTTCCGATATGAGCCAATTGGGCGCGAATCTGATGTGATTTGCCGGTATGGAGTTTGATTTGCACTACCGCCATACCCTTAACGATCGCCACCGTGCGGTATTCCATCCGGACTTTCACCGCATCCTGATGCTCGGGCTGATCCCAAATAAATACCCGGTTAAGATTCCGGTCTTTCCAGTGGTAATGCTCCAGATAAGCTTGATCCCGGTCGGGAGCAGGCTCCACCAGGGCGAAATAAAATTTTTCCACGGTGCGCTTACGGAATTGTTCCTGCAATCGTTCCAAAGCTTTACTGGTGCGCGCCATGCAGAGAATCCCTGAGGTAGGCCGGTCCAGTCGGTGTACCAATTCCAGAAAGACATTTCCCGGCTTTTGGTACTTCTCTTTAATGTATGCTTTCGCCAGATCAAGAAGGCAAACATCACCGGTGTGATCACCCTGAGACAATAGGTTAGCCGGCTTATTTGCTACCAGCAAATGATTATCTTCGTAAATAACTTGAAAATCCTGGTTCAACATTGCATATGAAGCTGACGCTTGGTTACTCTCCCTGCCCAAATGACACCTTTATCTTTGGAGCCCTGGCGACCGGTAAAGTTAAGCTATCCGGCATAGATTGGGAAATCCGGTTAGCAGATGTCGAAACACTCAATGAATGGGCGTTAGAAGGCAAGTTGTCTGCGAGCAAAATCAGTTATCACGCCTACATCTATGCACAGGACCGATATGTATTGAGCCGAAGTGGCAGCGCTCTGGGCAGAGGCTGTGGCCCCTTGCTTATAACTACACCGGACCACGCTGACAACCTGGATATGCAAAAGGCCACCGTGGCTATGCCCGGCAAATTAACGACAGCTCACCTACTGAGCAGACTTAAGTACCCGACGATGAAACATGTCCAACAAATGGTTTTTTCGGACATCGAACAAGCAGTATCGGAAGGCAATGCCCAGGCAGGTGTAATAATCCATGAAAACCGGTTTACGTATCAGGACCATGGGCTGGTCTCCTTACAGGACCTGGGAGCTTTCTGGGAAGAACAGACCGGGATGCCGATTCCTCTGGGTGGTATTGGCATCCGACGGGATCTTTCACCGACATTACAGCGCCAGATCCAGCAGGCTATCCGCGCAAGTCTTGAATATGCTTATGCACACCCGGATGAAATCATGCCCTACGTGAGCGAATATGCCCAGGAAATGGACGTAAAAGTGATGCGACAACACATCGATCTGTACGTCAACGACTATTCGCTAGATTTGGGCGAAGAAGGCATGCTTGCTGTTCAAATCCTATTGGAAAAGGCGAAAAATATCGGGATCACACCATCCATAGTCGAACCAGTCTTCGTACAGTAGTCCACGTGTCTTTAATGGGCAGGTGATTACAGAGAAAGACAGACCTAGTTAAATGTTAATCAGATGAACCACCTAATCATCTCGATTCATTCCATTTATACATATGCAAATAAATATATGATTGATTAGTGATATTTATTCCAGAAAACATATTGAATATATTCCTAATGCGTATTATCTTTGCATTGTGTAAGTTTTGGTTTTAATAGTGTAAAATTCGTCTTGCTCGTGAAAAGTCGCGGGCATTTTTTTTGCCCTGAACTTTCCTACGTTACGGAGCTTTGGTGATGAATATCATTCAGAGTAATGAAAATGCTGCCGATCAACTGTACAATTAGTCAACAATTTCTACTTTTGTCCGGTTAATGAAAATAGCCATTTAACCGGCAACAAAAGTTTTTCCGATCATGATAATTGGTGTTCCAAAAGAAATCAAAACCAGCGAGAATCGCGTGGCCTTAACGCCTGCTGGAGTCCGTGAATTTGTCAAACGTGGACATACGGTGTACATTCAGTCTACTGCCGGGGAAGGCAGCGGATTCCCGGACGAATTGTATCAGGACAGCGGCGCTAAAGTGCTTCCTTCGATCGAAGAGGTTTATGGAATAGCCGAGATGATCATAAAGGTCAAGGAGCCGATTGAAAAGGAGTACGGGTTGATCCGCAAAGATCAATTGCTCTTCACCTATTTTCACTTCGCATCGTATCAGCCGCTGACGGAAGCAATGATCGAAAGCCAATCCATCTGTCTCGCCTATGAAACGGTGGAAGCCATCGATGGCAGCCTGCCCCTGTTAATTCCTATGTCGGAGGTTGCCGGACGTATGGCCGTTCAGGAAGGAGCCAAATACCTGGAAAAACCGCAGAAAGGACGTGGCGTTTTATTGGGTGGTGTCCCGGGGGTCCCTCCCGCTAAGGTAATGATCCTGGGAGGCGGCATCGTCGGCACCCAAGCCGCCAAAATGGCTGCGGGACTGGGAGCGTCGGTCTACATCATGGATATCAATCTATCCCGATTGCGGGAACTGGCCGATATCATGCCGGCTAATGTGACCACCCTGTATTCCAATGAGTACAACATACGGGAACTGCTGCCCAACATCGATCTGGTCGTTGGGGCCGTCCTAATCCCCGGTGCGAAGGCACCACACCTGATTACGCGCCAAATGCTTTCCATCATGCGCCCCGGCACGGTGTTGGTCGACGTGGCGGTCGATCAGGGCGGATGTATCGAAACCTGCAAACCGACCACGCATGACGATCCGACCTTTATCATTGACGATGTGGTCCACTATTGCGTGGCAAACATGCCTGGGGCAGTCCCACAGACCTCAACCATCGCACTGACAAATGCTACTTTGCCCTTTGCCTTAGCCCTGGCTAATAAAGGATGGCAGCAAGCTTGCCGGGAACATCCCGGATTGCGAAAAGGTTTGAATATTGTACGGGGCAAGGTCGTGTATCAGGGTGTTGCGGATGCATTTAACCTCCCCTATGTTGATGTAGAAGAAGTTCTCTAAAGCTGTCTTTGGACCTGAGAAAATTGACCGAAATAATGGCACTTTTCTTGATGCATATTTAAGGAATTTACTACATTGAATATTATTTATTTCCTAACCTTAAATCTGATCGACCATGCACATTACATTCAATGAGCTACGTCAAATCAAACATAGCTTGCCAACCGGCAGCGTAAGCCGCATTGCCAAAGAGTTAGATATTGATGAGCAAACCGTTCGTAATTATTTCGGCGCAAAGAAATACGAGAATGGCGAAATCGTTAACGAACATGTTCAGCCCGGACCGGATGGAGGCATTGTTTACATAGAAGATACCACCATTTTGGATCTTGCCCGACAGATCATCACCGAAACGGGCAGTTCCAGCTCGAACTAGCAAGAATTCCAATTGTAATTTTCCACCTCTTTTCCCACCGCACGCTACTACCACTACTGATCAGGCCGAAAGATGGGTTGTTTCCGACTTATCTTTCGGTTTTATGTAGCAACCGTGCCGCCAATCCCTACAAAAGACAACCCGGTCAATTTTCAGGAGCGTCAGTGGCTCTATACGTCCGTGTATGTAATAAACCTCGGTTTAGAAGCTACCAAACTCAATCGTTGGGCATATTCAAATAAAACGCCCTGGTCAGGCTTATGTATTCCGGGGTATAGTCATGGCTGGCGGTACTGTTCTGAATGACCAATTCTTTCTCTTCCAGCTTGCCAGGCTCCGGACGGAACCGAATGAGCAGTCGCTCCACTTTTTTGTCAGCCAGGCTTCGGACCAATACTTGTTGGTCGGCGTGGAGGTTGTACATCCCGGCCAACTCGATCAGTCGCAAACCCTCTAACAGCGGTAAGACCACTGCAAAAGCGCCTGACGCAGATAACAAGGTGCGTACCGATCGCAGTAGTTCATTATGGGATAATTTGATGGTATGCCGCATGATATCCCTGCCTCCTTGATCCGTTATGGCACCTCCCGTAAAAAAAGGAGGATTGCTGACGATCAGGTCATAGGGACCACCCTCTTTTTTAAAAGCCTGCAGCGGAGATAATACGCCTGTCATCCGGTCCTTGAAAGGACTATTCGAAAAGTTTTTTTGAGCAAGTTCAATACTTGCCTGCTCAATATCGATTCCTGTAACCCGGGCGTGGGGATACCGTTGCGCCAGCATCAGGGCAATAACTCCACAACCTGTTCCAATATCCAGAATTTGTGTCGGAGCAGGATGATGTGCCCATGCTCCCAAGAGCACTGCGTCCGTCCCGACCTTCATTACCTGGGAAGACTGGTGAATGGCAAATTGTTTGAAGTGAAATGTTTCTCCTTTATCTACAATCCGGACAGTGTTCTTCATAACCTGGTTGTACTATGCAGTGAACTTATGGTTTTACCCTTATTTTAGCATTTGAAAATTGACCGCCTATGAATCCCGACACGAAGCAATCATTAATTGATCGACTTCGCGATCGCAAAGTTATACCATATTTCATAACCTATGTAGGAGGTAGTTTTGCATTTATCCAGTTTGTGGATTGGTTTACCACCAGAAATTTTTTCTCTCCGCTGTGGACCGATTTTTTCCTCTATGTGTTGATCCTGCTCATCCCGGCAGTGCTTATTGTACTCTACGCTGCCGGAAATCCTGCTGGGTTTAAATTTACCAAAACACAGGTTGCCCTGACGGTAGCTAATCTCCTGCTGGCGGCCACCGTCCTCCTAAGTAAGTTTACCGGGACCACTTTTGCCGCAACCATGCAAAAGGTGATGGTGACAGATGAATCGGGCCAGGTGACCCGGCGTAATGTGCCAACTGCTGATTTTACTTCCCGTATTGCCGTCTTTCCATTTGAGAACTCGAGCAATAGTCCGGATACAAATTTGTATTCGCAAATGCTGCCGATGCTGCTATGTTACGACATCAACCAAAACAACCGGCTTTACGGTCTGGACCCAATCTATTTCATTGATGAGTTGAAGGTGTATAATTACACGCCCGGAAAACCAATTACCGTATCTGCCGCCCGTAAAATTGCCGAAGATAATTTCACCGATTTCTTTTGCCTCGGCAAGTTTTCCGCAAGCGACGACTCACTACGTGTTCATTTTCAGCTTTATAGCACTCATGACGGTAAACTTCTGCATGAATTCAGCCAAACCGGCAATGCCCCAGCCAGCATCATCGATCACATCAGCCCCGAGCTCGTTGGAAATATTTATACGGAAGATTTCAAGTTTAATCTGGAGGATTACATTGATCTGCCCGTTGCCGAATTGATTTCCACCAATCCCACCGCCTTGCGTGATTTCGTACGTGCTATCTATGTGTCACAATGGGATAACGATCTACCCGCAGGCATCCAGGCTTTGGCAAATGCCATCCAGGCAGACCCAAACTGTGCAGAATGTTTCCATTTTCAAGCCAAATTACTTGCCGGTCACAATGACATCCAGGAAGGCGTTCAGGTCGCTCAAAAAGGACTAAGCATCATTGACCATCTCCCGGAAAGACAGCAATTCCGCATTAAAAGCGATTACTTTTTATTAGGTAATAATACCGATCAGGCGATCAACTTACTGGAGATGTGGCGTAAACTGTATCCTCAGAATATTGAACCTTACAATCAGTTGATCAGGATTTATGGTATGATGAGCAATCTGGAACAGGCCAAATTAGTCGGGCAGGAAGCCATCAACAATCACCTTCCTGGAAATTATTTGGTAAAACTGGCTCAACTGGCTTCCGCACAGCAACAATTTGCGGAAGCTGAAGACTATCTAAAGCAGTATGAAAAAGCCTTCCCCGATAAGGCGAAGGAGTCCCGGGCCCTGGGTGAATTGTATCTCCAGCAAGGGAAATTTGCAGAAGCAGAAAATTTTTTTGAAAGCCTGTCTCTGGTAAAAATCAATGATGTCGATGTACAGATAGGCCTGGCTAAAAGCAAAGCCGGTCTCGGCAATTTTGGGGAAGCAGAATCTCTGTTAACAAAGTCGCTTTCCTTTGCAGCGACCCCTTCAGACAGTTTTGCCACCTTTGTTGAAATTGAAAACTATTTGGCTGCTCTCGGTCAGATGAATCAATGTTTATCCACATTTGACCAGCGAATTGATCTTTGCCACAAACGTTTCCCTCCCATTTACACGCTCTTGCTGTTTTTGAATTCACAAAATATGCAGCGTTATGTTGATGCAGGCCAGGAGGCTAAACTGGAGAAAGAAGTAGCAACCATTACTGCCACAACCGACGAGCCTACCATCAAATGTGGTTTCGAGATTAACCTTGGGTTCGTGACTAAAGATACCAGCCGGATGGGCGAACACTTGCGAAAATGCTACCAGGAAGTCGTGAGCAGTTCCGGCGAAGCCAATGCAATGCTGTTAAAAGGATACCTGGAATACATCAAAGATCAACCGGAAAAAGCACTTTCCCTTTTCAATACTTTTCTGGAAGCGACGAAAAATAGTCCACAAAGTCTTGGCTTGTACTACATCCAAGCTATGATGCAAGCGGAACAATGGGAGGAAGCTCGCAAGACAGCATACGAATTCCTGGCGACCAATCCCCTGGAAGGAAGGGTTTGGGTTATGTTGGGTGATATCAACTGGCAATTGAACGACAAAGAATCGGCAAAGCAAGCTTACCAAAAAGCAGAACAGCTGTGGCAAAAAGCGGATCCCGATTACTTGCCTGCTCAACTTCTTAAAGACAAACTAAGATCCATTACAATTTGATCCAGCGCTTGGTATAGGATATGTCTTCCTGGATAACCCGGAAGAAATAAACACCAGGCCTGAGCTGTCCAATCCGCATATCCATTTCCGATGTCGGCTGAGGGTTTATGATGGCCTGAATTACCCGGCCTTGTGCATCCAAAAGCTGACCGATCGAGAATGATTTCTCGTCCGCCATCCGCACGTGTAACAAATCAACAGCAGGGTTTGGATAAAGCAATAACGATATTCTTTCCGGGTCAACGACAGGGCGGATGCTGGTGGACTGGCTGTAAATGGCATTAAATGCCTGATTATAAATATTGGCCAGCGGGCTACTGTGAATAATGAGGAGGTTTTCATCATTATCCCTTTCTGCTGCCGTGGTCCAATTGTGAGAACCCGTTATCACCAGTGGATCGGATTCCGGGTTTTCATAATCTATAATGCCCAATTTGTGATGAAATAATGCTTTATCCGGAAAAGCGTGCATGGCAATTCCGGATTGAACCAAACGGTTCCATTCAGAGCCCTGGTCGTCAATATTTTCCATGATCCCGCGTACGTCCCTGCCCTGCTGAAACTGCGCAATGACCGCATCTGCAATATCATCCCGGGTAAATGATAAAACGCCAAAAGACAGGGTATGGTCCACCGTGTTTATTGCCCGGATGATGGCTGCCGTCGTATGATCAGATGGACTGAAATACGACTCGCACCAGGTACCCTGGATATTAATCCAGTGCGGTGTATTGTCCAGTTTTTTCGATCCATAAAGTGATCCTGACCCGGGCAGGTTTGCGGCCCCACCCCACAATTCATTAAATTCAATCGTATAAACCCGCGCCAGGGATTGGTCGTGGATCAGCAGGCAATCGTTCGGGTCGACCAGCATTTGTTCGCCGGTAAAGTTGACCGACCCGGTCCAAACGATCGATTGACCTGGAATATCCGCATCAACGACGATAAACTTATTATGCATCAATTCCGATGGATTTACGAGACTGACCGGAAAATCCAGTTCTTCATCCAGAGAGGTATTTGATGTTCCTGCATTTCCAACATACCGGACGATCACACCCCGCTGAACGGCCTCATTCAGCGCCTGGACAATCCAGTCCAGATTGATGTTGTAAGCACAGAAATCAATGGTTTTGGTAGCTCCCTGAATGAGCGACAACAATCTGGCCTGCATTGCAGATCCGGTCGTTCCCGAAGGATACCATCCGGATGCAAAAGATGAATCCACTCCATAATTGAAGTAAACTTCGATATTTCCGGAGCTCTCCGATTCGGTGATCCAGAGGCTGCTGCTTCCATAAATTCGCTCAGCTCCCAGATCGATGAACGGCTGACACTCGTATAAGGTTGCCGGCAACAGTCCGGTAATCTGCAATTCCTGGCTGCGCTGCTTGACCGCTGTTCGAATTTCAAGGAAATCACTGTTTGGCTGGCGATAACGAATGCCTCCGGTGGCTGCAACATTCGAAGCAAAGGTGAAAGTAAAACCCTGGCGATCGATTGCTATCGGGCTTAAATGTTCCGTCAGATATTCACAGGTGGTCACGGAAAAATCATCCAGATTTCGGGGCAATAGTTGAGGAAGATCAAACCTGGATGAAATACCCACGATATCCAGCGTCATTCCGGGCACCAGGCTACCAACTACAGGATGTCCACTACGCAGGTAAACAACCGATTGGGTCCCTTGCTGATCGAACACCTCGGTCTCCCCGGCTCTAAAGAGCGATTCCATAGGCCAGGATATGCAGGTTATTCGGACCAGCTGGCCTTCATTGGCAGGCCCCAGTTCTGCAAGCGTAATGGGCAAAGGCTCTGGCAGTGGATTTCCTGTACTTTTCAGAATGAACGAAGTCACTGGGTTGATCTCAAGAAGTCCATGATAACTTGACAAGGTTCCGGTCACCTGGATGCGATCACCCGGAGAAGCTCCTCCCACCCCTGTGACAGAACCATTACCGGGAAATACACCGATACCACCCGTGGAGTCCTGGATGTAACGGATACTTCCCAATGCATTATCGTTAAGTACTAATCCCTGTACGGTCACCTGAGATCCCACCGGCAACTGCCGGACGATAGAAATCACATCCTGTGCTTTGGCAGACGGGCAAAGAAAAACAAGGATGACAGCCAATGCGATGCTATGACTCGTCTTAATCTTCATGGCACAAATTAAATCAATACATTCGTTACACGAACATATGTTTTCCCAAAGTCTATGCACAGCAACGGGCCATTAATTCTAGACCAGACTTTTAATGATATCCTGCATGAACTGGAATATACCGAACATTCCTTTTTTATAACCGGTAAAGCCGGTACCGGAAAGTCTACCTTGCTTCAGCTCTTCAGGCAAACGACAAAAAAACAAGTGGTGGTATTAGCGCCAACCGGAGTCGCTGCATTGCACGTGCGGGGACAAACCATCCATTCCTTCTTTGCATTTCCTCCCAACCTGATGGATGTCCGTACCATCAAAAAAAGACCTAAAAATCAGATTTATAAGCGCATGGAACTCCTGATCATCGATGAGATTTCCATGGTTCGGGCAGATATCATTGATCATATGGATCTGTTTTTACGCATCAATCGCGAAAATGAAGCCCCTTTTGGTGGCGTACGTGTTGTTTTTTTTGGCGATCTGTTTCAGCTTCCTCCGGTTGTCAGTACTTCTTTTGAGAAAGCGTATTTCAGCGAAGTTTATCATTCGCCCTATTTCTTCGATGCCAAATTATTCAGGGAAAATGGATTTTTTCTCCGGTGCATCGAAATGGAAAAAATTTATCGCCAGGATGAACGCGCATTTATCCAGCTGCTCAATCAGATTCGGCTAAATGATATGGATTATGAAGACTTGGAATACCTGAATTCCCGCTATCAGTCAGAAATGCCATCCAGCGAGTATACCGTAACCTTGTCGGCACGAAATGCGCAGGTGGACGCAATGAACCGGATGGAGCTAAATCGCATCGAACAGCCGGAATTTACTTTCAAGGCTACCGTACTTGGCCAATTTGATCCGAGACTATATCCTACAGAAGCTGTCCTCACTTTAAAGACAGGAGCCCAGATCATGCTGGTTCGAAATGATTTGCAGAAACGATTTGTCAATGGGACGATCGGAAAGGTCGAAACACTGGATGAACGACACATCGGTATTTCTTTCATGGATCCTTCTGGGGAGAAACAGTTTTTGGAATTGGAACCAGCCGATTGGGAAATTGTTAAATACAACCTGCCGGAAGGAAAGAAAGGACCCATTGAGGCCGAGGTAGTAGGCGTCTTCAGACAGTTTCCAATCAAGCTTGCCTGGTCCGTCACCATCCACAAAAGCCAGGGAAAAACCTACGATCGTGTGGTCATCGATCTAGGCGGCGGCGCTTTTGAACATGGGCAAACCTATGTCGCCTTAAGCCGATGCAGGAGCTTTGAAGGAATCCATCTTAAGCGCCCCATCCGATCACAGGACATTCTCGTCGATCCCAGAGTTACAGATTTTTACCAGTCTATTGTGCGGAATGGATAAATCTTATTACTTTTCAGAAGCAAGAAAATGGGATATGAGTACTACAAAAAGAAAACTCAAACTGGCTAGGCAACACCGCAAGCAAGAGAAAAACTTCTTCGTTTGGACTATCGGGGTACTGGTTGTCCTGATCATTATCCTCTATCTTGTCTTCCGCACCACCTGACATCAGGTTTCGCGCTTTTGATTGCTACCTCCCCGATACCGAAAGTTGAAATGACATTGGGTTTACAACCAATTCTCCCGGCGTATCAAGTTTTGTCGTAACGTTTAAGGAAGACGCATTTCCTTCGTCCAGGGTATTCAGGTCATGCGCTGGGGTCGTAGGCTGTCTGAGGCATAAAAAACGAAGGGGCTCCGTCGAGCGACTTCACCCCTTCAAATAATACTACCCACTAAATCTTTGCTCCCGTATTTGGAAGCTGGGAAAGAACCAAACGAAGGGGCTCCGTCGAGCGACTTCACCCCTTCAAATAATACTACCCACTAA
>ERZ795053.1228-NODE-1228-length-32836-cov-6.086330_pt1 | contig 32836 bp, 22 predicted proteins | sample MGYA00375137_ERZ795053 | MGnify/ENA primary metagenome ERZ795053 (study PRJEB30182, sample SAMN05720284) | activated sludge metagenome | isolation source: Anaerobic digester | place: Hong Kong | collected 2014-12-17 ...
TGTTTGCTTTTGATGCTGTTACTACAAACATTCGGATGGATGCCGAATTCAATTTCATGCTGATTGCCGGTGCCCTGTTTGCATTTGTGGGAGCCTTTGGGAAAATTGAAATTTGGTGGATGCACGTGCTCAATCAGCCAAAAAAAACCTGGGTAATTACTTTAATGACTCTTTTCGCTTTAATCTTTTTTATGGTGTGCATCGGCTCTATAACCTCCTCCTCCTTCAATCCGTTCATTTATTTCCGCTTTTAGCATGAAAATAAATTTTAAACATATCCTTTTTATTCTGCTTATCCTTTTATTGGCTTTGCCGCTGATGCAGCATGCCTTTAAATGGATTCCGGTCAGGCCGCTGAACGGAGATTTTGTGCTGGTTCAGCGTCCTGAATATTCATGGGCAAAATGGATGGATGGTTCATTCCAAATTCAGTTCGACAGATACATTGAAGACCACATTGGCTTCCGGCCTTTTTTTGTCAGGTTAAATAATCAGCTCGATTTCACACTTTTCAGAAAAGCAAATGCCGAAGGCGTGGTAGTGGGAAAAAATAACATGCTTTATGAATACGATTACATCAGAGCCTATACAGGTAACGATTTTATCGGAAAGGCAACGCTGGACAAAAAACTAAACCGTTTTCTCTTTTTACAGCATTACCTTAAAACCCGGTCTGATATAGATCTGATTCTCGCACTCGAACCCGGTAAAGCACGAACTTATCCTGAAAACATTCCTGACAGCTATTTGAAAAAAGGGAAATCGCTTTCCAACTATGAATACATAAGCCAAAAAGCCAACGAGCTTGGGATTAACCTGCTCGATCTGAACCGGATATTTGTTAATGCCAGAGACACAGCCACCTATCCGTTGTATCCGCTTTACGGGATTCATTGGAGCGAGCACACCATGCCTTTTGTGGCTGACACCCTCATCAGTTTTATGGAAAATATCCGAAAGATTGATATGCCGGATTTTTTTGTCAAAAAGATCATCATCAACGATTCGCTGGCCGACAGCGATTATGATATCGGAAATACAATCAATCTATTGTTTGATCTGCCTCATCAGCCAATGCCCTATCCGGTTTTCGGATTCAACACTGATACCAGCAAAACAAAACCAATGGTACTTGCCGTAGCCGACAGTTATTACTGGAATTTTTTCAATACCCGCATACCAGCACATTTATTTGCCAACGAAGCTTTCTGGTATTTCAATGCCAGGGTGTATCCTGATTTTTATTTTCAGGAAAAGTGGACCAGCGATCTTGATCTGAAAACCGAGGTCGAAAAGCAGGACATCATCCTGCTTAGCGTCACCGAGCGCTTTTTATACAAATTTGACTGGAATTTTATTGATCAGTTGTACGAACTTTATACACCTGAATATACAGGAGACATTGTGTACAACTATGAAAACCAAATCCGACTGGATGCCGGTTGGTTCGACAGCATTGTATTAAAGATTGAAAATCAGGGAATTTCGCTCGGGGAAGCTATCCGCAAAGAAGCTTATTATCAGTCCTGGATGCAGGAACCGGAGATTTTTCTCACCTGGTATGGCCGTGACCATTTCAAAAACGTAATCAGTAATGATGTGAACTGGGTAAACGATATCAGGAAAAAAGCAGAGAACCAGAAAGTTACTTTTGAAGAGCAACTGGAAAAAGATGCGGATTACGTTTTTGAAAAAGAGTATCCTGAAATTTACAAGCTCAACCGGCTTATCGAAAAATTCCGTGAATCCATTTATGCCGATTCAGCATGGCTCAGGCAGGTTATCGAAAAAGCTGATTATTATTTAATGCCAGTCGACGAAATGGTTAAGGTGGATGCTGAATATCTTGCACGGCAGGAGTTGTCTAAATCACCTTTGCGCGAAGACAGAATCCGGTATTATGAGCAACGCATCATGGATGATCCGGAATGGCTTGAATTAGTGAAGGTAAAAGCAAGTGAACAAGGGAAAACCCTGGAGGAAATGATTCGTGAAGATGCTGTTTTCATGACAGATCAGGAAAAAGAAACCAAATAATCATTATCCCCCACCAAGATAGGTTTTCAAAACCTGGCACTGCACACTATCCTTTAGTTTTTTGATTGCTGTTTCTTTTATCTGTCTCACTCTTTCACGTGAGAGATCAAAACGTTCACCGATTTCCTGCATGGTCATTGGATAGCTTTCGTTGAGCCCAAAATAACATCTGATCACATCCGCTTCGCGGGGGGTGAGTTGCCCGATAACACTTTCTATTTCTTTACGAAGAGATTCGCTGATGAGTCGTTGTTCCGGTGAAGTCTGGTCTGGAGAATTGATCACATCAAGCATGGTACTCTCCTCGTCATTCACCAGAGGAGCATCCACCGAAAGATGTTTTTCCGCAAAACGCATCAGTTCTTTGACTGTTCTGACAGGCACTCCAACATAATCGGCAAGTTCGCTCAGTTCGGGTGATCTGCCAAGTTTTTGTTCAAGATCAATCAGGGTTTTCATCAGCTTGTTGAGCAGAATCACTTTATTGAGTGGTAAACGAATGAGTCTTGAGTGCTCGGCCAAAGCCTGTAAAATTGATTGACGAACCCACCAAACCGCATAAGAAATAAACTTAAATCCGCGGGTTTCATCGAATCTTAGAGCAGCTTTAATCAATCCAAGATTTCCTTCACTGATGAGGTCAGGAAGGCTTAAACCCTGATTTTGATACTGTTTTGAAACAGAAACCACAAAACGGAGATTGGCGCGAATGAGCCGGATCAATGCTTCGTGGTCCCCCTGCCGGATACGCATGGCAAGAGCAACTTCCTCTTCGGCAGTAATCAGGTCTTCTTTTCTGATTTCCTGAAAATACTTATCCAGAGATACAGTCTCCCGATAAGTAAGCTGCCTGGTGATTTTGAGTTGCCTCATGCCGTTTGATTTTTATGATTATTTTAATCAGATAAACATCTGAATAAAAATCACAGAGGCAAACATAAACAAAATATTTCGAATGATTTATCGAAATACTTTGCTATAAAAATTTATCTTCTGGGTGGTCTGTCCGGTCGGTTGCTGCGATTTTCATCGCTTCCGCCTCTGTTGTAATGCTCTCTGCTATCACGGTGATCTTTGCCATGGTAATCCTTATTCCCCCTGTTGTCGCGTTCACGATTGTTTTCCTGGTAACCTTCCGGTTTAGGGAGCAACTGCTTACGTGAAAGCTTCAGTTTGCCGGTTTTGCCATCCACTTCAAGCAATTTGACATCTACTTCATCTCCGACTTTGAGCACTTCTTCCACGTTGGCAATTCGCCGCCAGTCAATTTCCGAAATATGAAGTAATCCTTCTTTGCCCGGTAATATTTCCACGATGGCACCAAACGTGATAATGGATTTTACCTTTCCTTTGTACACATTACCGATTTCAGGTATGGCAATAATGCTTCTTATACGGTCTTTAGCTGCTTCAATCGCACTTTTATTTACAGCGACAATATCCACTACTCCAAAATCTCCTACTTCTTCTATGACAATCGTAGAATTGGTCGTTGCCTGTATGTCCTGAATGATTTTCCCTCCTGGTCCAATAATAGCACCGATAAATTCTTTGGGAACGGTCATTTGCTCGATGCGTGGAACATGAGGTTTGTAATCTTCACGCGGTTTGCTGATGGTTTTTTCGATTTCATCGAGTATATGCAGGCGTCCTCTGTGAGCCTGCTCCAAAGCTTCATGAAGAATTTCATAGGACAGACCGTCAACTTTAATATCCATCTGGCAGGCAGTGATTCCGTCGCGGGTTCCTGTAACTTTAAAATCCATATCGCCCAGGTGGTCTTCATCACCAAGAATGTCAGAAAGTACGGCATAGTTATTTCCATCTTTACTGGCAATGAGTCCCATGGCAATTCCCGAAACAGGTTTGGAAATTTTTACACCGGCGTCCATCAGGGCGAGTGTACCACCACATACTGTAGCCATTGAGGATGAACCATTGGATTCGAGAATATCGGATACAATCCGGATGGTATAGGGATTGGTTTCTCCGTTAGGAATAACAGGTTTTAATGCTCTCAATGCCAGGTTTCCGTGTCCGATTTCACGGCGGCTTGTTCCGCCCCTGAATCTTACTTCTCCGGTTGAGAATGACGGAAAGTTATAATGAAGAATAAAATCACTTTTACCTTCAATAACAGCACCGTCAATAACCTGTTTATCCAGCTTTGTACCAAGTGTAACGGTAACCAGTGCCTGAGTTTCTCCGCGGGTGAATATTGCTGAGCCATGCGCTGCAGGCAGATAATCCACTTCTGACCAGATCGGACGGATTTCATCGAGTTTACGGGCATCAATTCTGCGCCGTTCGGTAAGCACAAAATTCCGTACAGCTTCTTTTTCGATGTTATGGTAGTAGCGTTTTATCATTGCAGCTTTTTCTTCGGCTTCTTCAACCGGGAGAGTGGCAATAAACTCTTCGAGGATGGAATTAAAAAGATCAGAGCGCTCATGTTTTGCTGTTCCCATTGCAGCAATGTTGTAACACTTATGATAGAGTTCGTCCTGCATTCTTTTTTGCAAAACTTCGTCATCAGTTTCATGGTTGTATTCACGCTTATTCCGGGCTTTTTCAACCATTTCAGCAAGTTCAAGTTGTACCCGGCATTGCATTTTAATGGTGTCATGGGCAAATTTTATAGCTTCAAGCATATCTGCTTCAGAAACCTCTTTCATTTCACCCTCCACCATCATAATATCTTTCTCGGTTGCAGCAACAATAAGGTCAATGTCAGCTTCTTCAATTTTTTCAATAGATGGATTGATAACCAGTTGATTATCAACACGGGCAACCCTTACTTCAGAAATAGGTCCGTTAAAAGGAATATCCGAAACGGTGATGGCTGCTGAAGCCGCAAGAGCTGCCAAAGCATCAGGAGCATCATTTTTATCTCCCGAAAACAAAGTAATCTGAACTTGTGTTTCGGCATGATAATTTTCGGGGAAAAGCGGCCTGAGCGCTCGATCCACTAATCTTGAGATTAGGATTTCATATTCTGACGGTCGTGCTTCACGTTTAAAAAATCCCCCCGGGAATCTTCCGGTTGCAGAGTATTTTTCCTGATATTCTACTGTCAGTGGCAGGAAATCAACATCTTCTTTGGCCTCTTTACTCGATACAACAGTAGCAATCAGCATGGTATTGCCCTGTTTAAGTACTACTGCACCATCGGCCTGGCGTGCAAGTCTGCCTGTTTCAATGGAAATTTCTTTCCCGTCAGGCATCTGAAAACTTTTTACAATTGCATTATTTGACATAATTCTTTATTAATCAGTTCATAAATAATAAAATACAAAAAAAGGCAATTCGAAAAAATTGCCTTTCCCCTCGTTCCTTTGATAAATACGTTTTACACAAATCGTTATTTTCTAATGCCCAAATCTTTGATAATCTGCCTGTATCTTTCAATGTCGGTTCTTTTCAGGTAATCCAGCAATCTTCTTCTTTTGCCTACCAACAAAACCAGGGAGCGCCTTGTGTTGAGGTCTTTTTTCTGATTTTTCAGGTGTTCGGTCAGATGTTGAATACGGTAAGTGAAAAGGGCTATTTGTCCTTCTGCTGATCCTGTATTCTGTTTGGATTTTCCGTAAGTTTCAAAGAAGCCTGATTTCTTTTCGCTTGTTAAGTACATGTTATGATGATTTTTACATTTTTAAAACGGGCTGCAAAAGTAGATCAATAATTTGAGATGGCAAAATTATTTTTCACTATTAATCATTTTTTTAGCGGTTTATCTGATTTCTTTTATCAAACCCTTTCGATAGGCAGCAAGCAGCATTTCAAGATCGGTGATTTGTTGCCGTAATATTTTACCGCTGTCAGTATCTGCCACAGTTTTTCGTCTGGGGTTAGCTTCAAGATGAGTGATATTGGATAAAATATCGGTTTCGTCTTCAATGGCTTTCCGGGTTGTGTCGAATGCCTGATGAGCCACCAGCACAAGGCCGTAGGAATTATAGATCAGGGTATATCCGGAAATTCCTGTTACTTTTTGATAGGCTTTTGACATTCCTCCATCAATCACAAGCAGTTTCCCATTGGCTTTAATAGGACTTTCTCCTGCCTTTACTTTTACAGGTACATGACCATTAATCAGGTGGGCAGTTTTTGAGTCCATTCCAAATTCATCAAATATTTTATTAACTGTTTCTTCGGTATCATTTAGTTTGTAAAATGGATTTTTTTCTTCGGTGTGGGTTTCTTTTTCAGAAATAAAATAACGTTCAAAAGTGGTCATTTTCTTTTTGCCAAAAATCGGTGAATTTTTCCCACACCAAAGATACCAGGTGTGGTCACGGGCAACAGTGTCCACTTGTTTATCGTTGCGGGTAAAATAGGCTTTTCGCGCGTACTGGTCAAACTGGTCAACAAGATTTTTTCCTGCAAGATGTTTATCCCCGAATTTCATGGCTGTAAAACTGCCATCTTTTTCCAGCGGCACACAACCATGCAGAAGAAGGTTGTTGTTGTATTTCAAATACATACTTCCTTTTGAATAAAGGAATTTTACATGTTTTTTGAGTAATTCGCTGTGCATAAAGGAAATTCGCAGCTTATCCATCACATCCGATTCTTCCCGGGTGAGTTGATAGGGATTCGTCGGATCAATAGTAGGGAAATGGGTATCGCGCAACTTATAATTGACACCATCAATTTCAACAGTACCATTGGCAAAATCAATCCTGTGCAGCAAATTGCGGTCATCCATTTCGAACTGAGGGTTTCGGGCAATAATATCAGCTTCGTACTTAAACTGAATGATTGTAATAGCCTTGTGCATTTTTTTAATCATTTCAGTTTGTCGCGGGCTTAGCTCAATTCCTTCAGGTATTTTTGGCATGAATACCTCGCAGGGATCATCTTTGTATGTTTCCATTGCAAAAGTAGCCAGCGGTAAAAGACTAATCCCGTAGCCATCTTCAATAGTGTCGAGGTTCAGGTAACGGGCAGATATCCTGATAAGGTTGGCAATCATGGCGCGGATTCCGGCAGCGCTGCCCATCCAGATTATGTCGTGATTCCCCCACTGAATATCCACAGAATGATAGTTTATGAGCATTTCCATCACCTTCTCGGACCCGGGGCCACGATCGAAAATGTCACCGACGATATGCAGTCTGTCTATTGCCAGGCGCTGAATGAGTTTACAGATTGCAATGATAAATTCTTTGGCACGATCAATACGAATGATGGTTTGAATAATCTCTTCGAAATACTGTTCCTTGTTTCGTGTATCAGGCCGCTCATGCAAAAGTTCCTCAATAATGTAAGCGAAGTCAGCAGGCAGGGATTTTCGTACTTTCGAGCGGGTATATTTTGAAGCAGTAACACGTGTAACTTCGATAAGTCTTTGCAAGGTCACAGCATACCATTCTTCAATATCACTTTCACGTTTTTCGATCAACGAAAGTTTTTCTTCCGGATAATAAATCAGTGTGGCAAGTTCGTCTTTGATAAATTTGCGCAATGTATTCTTAAATACATCCTCTATTTTCTGTCTTATCACCCCTGAACCATTTCTCAACACATGACTGAAGATTTCATGTTCTCCGTGGATATCCGACAGAAAATGCTCGGTACCCTTTGGCAGTTTCATAATGGCCTCAAGGTTTATAATTTCGCTGCTTGCTGACTGAATAGTTGGAAACTGCTGCGAAAGTAGTTTGAGGTATTTGATCTCTTTCTCAATGTCAGCATTGAGAAACATGCTGTCAATCGTTTGATGTTTCATAAATTTTGCAGGTGAAGTCTTAAAGTCGCAAAAGTAAGCCAATATTTATGGGTAGAAATATTTCCGGTTCTTAAGAATTGTTAACCCGACCTCTTATTTTACCGCAAAAACAATTGCTTCCCTTACACATGAGGCTGCTGATTGATTTTTGATTTAGTTCAGAAACTGGTTTTGGCCAAATTAAATTGTGTCTTTTATCTAAAAACAGCTGAAAGTTACCCTTCGTAAAAAAAACCCGGAGCACTCCTGGAAAGTGGTCCGGGTTTCTAAGCACTTAAAATTCAGCCTATTTGACGATCATTTTTTTGGAAATCATTTTATCGTCAATTTGGACATTGTAAGTATATATGCCAGAGGGTAGTCCTTTTGTATTCAGGCGAATCTGATGTTTTCCGGCCTGAAGACTAATTGGACTGATATGGCGGACATTCTGCCCGAGAAGATTGGAAATCGTAACAATTGCTTCTGCATCTGTGCCGGTATTTATGTCAATGTAAGTAAAATCTCCACCTGGATTGGGGTAGTTTTGCGAAACACTGAAATTATAGGTGTTCATATCCTCAACATCCTGAATCAGGCCGAGATCGCCATCGGTAAGAATAAAATTGTCAACAAACCAGAATTGTACCGGGTCAGCTACGTTGAGCGGATTGAGTTGCTGATAAACAAATGGCACTTTGTAGGAACCATTGCCAAGATCAAGAACATATTTTGAACCTGCTGCCATGAAGGAACTGTACCAGGCTGCTGAGAATTGGGTTACGATGTAAGTATCAGAATAGGTGTTATTAACTACATTATAGCCAACGCAATAGATATCGGGCTGATCGTTTGCAGTATAATCTTCAATATTTGTGTCAACCCAGTTGAAGAAGAGTTTGGTACCATCAGGTGTTGATGCTATAAAAGGACGGTTATCCTCGGCAACCGGATCACCACCACTGTATGGAAATTCACCACGGAAATTTTCCAAAAGGGCAACCTGATTAGCCAGCCAGTCTTCACCACCATTGGGTGACCAGACATGGAACATGCCAACCAACCCATCGCAACCCGTTGAACCTGTATATGAAGTATAAATTGACCAGTCCTGGCTACCAACACCTACATCAAACAGAAGGTGTGGATTACCTGAAAAGTCAACCGATAATCCAAGTTCAAATGCCGAAGTAAACGGAATGTCTTCTCTTGCCGGTAATGGTGGTTCAAACATGATTTCTATCAATTCGTCAGTCAGGTAGTTAAGAATTGCGGGCAATCCGTCAACGCCACCAAGTTGGACATTGTATGGACCTTCCCATGTTTCGCCGCCGTCAATGGTTTTGTATAGAATAGGATGATAGCATCCTTCCGATTCGATGGTATTTTCACCATTATTTGACAAATAGGCAATGTAACCAATTTGTCCGTCCGGTGAGAAAGCTACTTTGCAATCAGCTACCCCGGCTGCAGAGCCTGATACAGGGCTGACACCACCGGCAGGCATGAACTCAAGATAACGATCCATTTCAAAATCGCCAATTTCAGGATTGAAATGCCCCTTTGTCAGAATCATGTAATCCTGATAGGGCTGTCCAACGCCATTGTTGGTCGGGTCAACACAAATTGCCAATCCCTGGCTGGTAATGGTGTAGGCTTCGGGCACTCCCTGCAACCAGTCAGGAGTAGCAGCTACATTGTGTTGTGTAGGAAGTTCGGTTGTGCCAAACTTGTGGCTGCCATATCCATAACCTCCCCATGTTCCACCGTTTGAACCATCAAGTACGGCAGCAAAATAACTGAAATAGGCATTGGTCGGCTCAGTATTTCCGACAGGATTATAAAATGCTCCCTGAGGATACCTTGCGTTAAAAGTAGCAGTCGGAGCTTCATAAACCTGAACATTATTGGTCCATGTTTCTCCGCCGTTGATGGAATAGTCGTAGGCAAGATAACCAGAACCGGGGCCGTTGGGGGGAACATTCATTCTGTGGACAAAAGAAATACTGTTGATGGCTGCATCTGCCCAAAGGTACTGGCGTACACCGAGAAAACCGAATGCATTTCCTGCTGTTCCGATCATACGTAGTACGATTGCTTTTTCTCCTCCGGACTGTATCGGTTCAATAGGTGTTGGAAGTGGTGCAGTGCTGGGTTCAACTGAAAAGACCCGGTTAGGAACCCTGCAGTCTTTCAGCCCATCCCTGAATTTTACTGTCTGTTGCCCAAAAATCATCAATGATGCGGCAACGGCAAAAACAAAAAGTAGTGTTTTTTTCATAATACTGCTGTTTAAAAATTAATGAATTTGATTGTGTAAAAGTATGAATAAATTTCAATTGCAAAGTAAAATTCTTTCAAGTTATTTTATTCCATATTCGCTGAGTATATCATTAGGGCTTGCAATACAGTTCCTGAGCCTGTAAACAAAAAAATTCTGTACATGCTTTTTTCCTTTAAAACCCTTAATGATTTCCGGTTCCTCAATGCGGGAGAAAAAGGGGGATAATTCCCCTGTCGGGTCAATGAAACTGCGGCTTGAAGTAATATAATAAGCATCAGCCATCGGATATAAGCCAGGTCGCTCACGGTTGATCCAGGCATATTTGTGAAGATTATTCAATTGGCCAATGGCAATAACCTTCTGACCAGTAAGCCGGGCTACATAATAATCCAGATGTGCTCCCGGAAACCAGCGAGTAATGATGATTGGTGCAGAAGAAGGCATGTTCCCGGATGCAATATCCTCATTCCTTAGCTTATTAAATGCTGTGGAAAAACTTCGCCATCCCGACATGTCCAATGTCACATCATTTCTTCCAAGACGTCTGGGGTCATCGGTTGACGGCTGCCCGGTTATGCCCAGCTTAATTTCTGCTACCGCCACACTCAATCCTAAAACCAATACCAAAATACTGGTTTTAATCAGTCCGGGAAAAAACACAGGCATATTTTTATGTTTCTCTGCAAAAAAAATTCCGGAAAGTACAATTAGTGCCAAATATCCTGGGCCGCTCCAGTGAGGCAATGTTTGCCTGAAAAGCGCAACAAAAAGAAAAATCCCGATCAGCGGAAGAGAAGACAGTAGCAAAATCCTTTTAATTTCATCATCTATAGAAAATTTCTTTCTGGCCAGAGCAATCAGTACAATGATGATGATAATAAAATTTACGGGATTGTTATATAAAATCTGCCCACCCAGTTCTGTAAAAAAATAATCAGGGCGAAAGCCCGGTTCGAACAGGCTGACCCGGCCTCCATGAAAAGTAAAGCTGATAAAGTTATGCTGATAATTCCAGAAAATGACAGGAGAAAAAATAATAATGGAAAGCAGAACAGCAAAGTACAGTTGCCATTTGTTGAGCCAGGTGCGGTTATAAAAAAGGATGTAAAACCCTGTCGCAGCCCATAAAAAAACTGTAGTGTATTTGGAAAGCATCCCCAAACCGATGGTTATGCCAAGCAACAGCATTAGCCAACCGTCTTTTTTTTGAATTTCTTTTGCGGGCAGAATGGTGACCATGATCAGCAAGCTAAGCAACCAAAAGGTCACCTGCGGGGTGTCGGGCAGGATGAAAATTCCACACAAAACAAAACAATAAACGGAAGCATTGTATAAAAGTGCGGCATAAATACCTGCCTGACTGCCACTAATCCTTCGCGTAATATGAAAAATGAGTATTGTATTTATTCCTCCCAGCAATACTGCTCCCAACCGGATAAAAAATTCGTGATCCAACCAAAGGTTCAGTGTAGTTAGCTGAATTAAAAATCCAACCATAGGAGGATGATCAAAATGACTGAGATCAGGAAACAAAGCATAAGTCCAGTAATACACCTCGTCATTTCCCAATTCCAGAAAATAAGCCAAAAAACCTCTGATAATCAATGAAAAAATGATGATTAAAGAAAGGTATTTCTTGTATGGCATCACTTCTTGATTATATTTTACTGTTTTAAATTCAGTCGGTTGCATCCCTGCATTTTTTCTTCCAAAAATAGTAACTAATCCTGTATGCCGGATAAGTTAACCTGAATTGTCTGCTGAGAACTGTCAGGTTTTGATTAGTTTATTTAACACATGAACCTGACATTCAGATTATTATTCTTATCAGGTTTTATTTCATGTCCAAAAACAAAAAAAGAAATTCGTTTAGTTATTGACCAATCAACGAATTAGTGAAAAGGGAGAAGGATAAAAACCAAAATATCCCAAACAGTATGGCTTACTATGTTGATTAACAATGACTGATACTTTGTGTAAAGCCAACCCCAGAAAACACCACAGGTAAATGCCGCCAGCACAAGAATCGTATTCCCGGTGAAAACATGAACCACAGTATAAACACCCGTCGCCACAAGCAACCCACTTAAATCGCCAAAGTAAACCTGCAATTTTCGTTGCAGGAATCCTCTCCAGAAAATTTCTTCACCAGGACCTATGATAAGCAGCATCAGTACTACGATCTTCCACTCCTGAGCATTTTGTTTAAATCCGTAAACAGCTCCTATCTCGTTACCTGCCTGCCCGAACATTGCCCTGACAAGAATGTTTCCGACGAAAAAAACCAAAAAGAGAAGGCCTGCAAAAGCAAGCCCGCGTATAATTTTTCTGGCAGGGTTTATCTTCAGGTCGTGCTTTAAAAGTCTGAAGTTTTCATTTTCAAAATAAAAAACAAGCAGGAGAATAATCGCAATATTGCTGCTCATCCAGTACCAGAAATCAAAAATGCCGGCTTGTTTGAAGATAAACATCACCGAAAAAAGCACAAAGGCTATTGCAGTGATTAACAATGTGAATTGCCGGTCAGACAGTCGTCCTTTTTGAGCAAAAAGAATCATTACAACAATCTGATAACCGATTCCAGAATCAAAGCACCGGTGCTCAGCAGACCAAAAACCAGGTTGTATTGTCCGGTAGCTCCGTCAAGTGTAATGAAGTCAATCGGATTTTTGGGCTGTTTGCGGTTGAGTGCCTTCTGCCAGAGTTTCAGCGCCATTGGGAGCGAAAGAAGAACAATGGCAAAACTAAAGGGCATAAACGGATATCCGGGAAACAAAAAGTAGGGAATAAGAATGAGTGCCAGCACCATGAAAAAAGGAGCAAAAATCAGGAAGCCATAGTACCTTAGTGAATTTTTATCGCCAAGCAACGAAGCAATGGTGTAAACATGCCCCTGCTGATCACTGGCAATGTCCCGCCAATTGTTGGCATGCAGAATTGCAATGACAAGTGTGGCAATCGGAACAGCCCATAAAACAGGTATCCACGACAGTGAACCGGTTTGAACAAACCATGCACCCAGTGACCCCAATACCCCAAAATTCAGGAAAACTGCAAGATCTCCCAAAGCACGATATTTCAATGAATACTTGCCTCCTTTGGTATAAAAAATTCCAATAAGCAAGCCGGGGATTCCAATGAGAAAAAGTATCGGGCTTACCATCCAGGAAAGAAGCAAACCAAGCACTGTCCCCATTCCAAAAAACAGATACACCGCTCTCCAGGCCTGCTTCATCGAAATAATTCCACGAACTACTCCTCCGCTGACAGGAGTCGGTAGCTTATCCAGCCCGTTTTTAAAATCAAAAATATCATTGAGAATATTTGCTCCCGAATGCAAAAAGACCATTCCGAAAAAAGCCATTAGAAACTTCAACAGGCTGAAGTCTCCATTACCAAAGACAAAAGCCAGCACTGAACCAAAAATTACCGGCATGGTAGATGCAGGTAACGAAAATGGCCTAATGCTTATCCACCATTTTTTCACAAAACCTGACACAGATGAAATTTTCATATTGAAAAGACTATTTAGTTTTTAAAAGAATGTCAAATAAACAATCGCCTGGAATTTGCGTTTAAAATTTTCCCGATTCAAAAACATTTTTTTTGCAAAATTAATCACCTGGAAATAATATGCTTAATTTATTCCGAAAATCTTGTTCAGGAAGTCGCCAAATGAAAAATTATCACCTGCCGGTTGGGATAAATTTACTAATTTGCGCCCCTTTTTACAATAGCCACAGTCAGTGAAAAAAGATCTAAAAAACATCAGAGAAGCATTTCCGGTGCTCAGCAGAGAGATTTACAAAAAGCCGTTCATTTATCTGGATAATGCCGCCACTTCCCAAAAACCATTACGGGTAATCAACCGGCTGAAAGATTACTATTCGAACGAAAACAGCAATATTCACAGGGGGGTTCACTTTTTGAGCCAGGAAGCCACTTCAGCCTATGAAGAAGTTCGCAGACAAGTAGCACACTTTATCAATGCAGCTTCTTCCAAAGAAATAATTTTTACCAAAGGCACCACAGAGTCAGTTAATCTTGTTGCAGCTACATTTGGCAGTGAATTTCTGGACAGGAATGACGAAATCCTCATTACACAAATGGAGCATCATAGCAACATTGTCCCCTGGCAGATGTTATGCAACCGTACCGGAGCCATTCTGAAAGTATGCCCGATGCTGCCATCCGGCGAATTGTCCGAAGAAAGCTTCCGGCAACTGCTCACCGAAAAAACCAGGCTTGTGGCCGTTACTCACATAAGTAATGCGCTGGGCACTGTTAATCCTGTAAAAAAAATGATTGCCGCTGCTCACCAGACCAAAGCTGTGGTACTCGTTGACGGAGCACAGGCAGTCCCGCATCTCAGCGTGAATGTTCAGGAGCTTGACTGTGACTTTTACTGCTTTTCGGCTCATAAAATGTATGGACCAATGGGAACAGGTGTTCTTTACGGCAAAGAATCACTGCTCGAAAAAATGCCACCCTATCAGGGTGGTGGTGAAATGATTTCAACAGTAACTTTTGATGCAACAACTTTCAATGAACTACCGTTCAAATTTGAAGCCGGAACACCCAATGTAAGCGGAGTGCTCGGCCTGGGAGAAGCCATTAAGTTTATGAACGAAACAGGAATAGATTTTATCGGTAGGCATGAACACACTCTGTTGGATTATGCAATCAAAAAGCTAAGCCGGATCGAAGGAATTATCTTTCATGGCCAGGCTGCTGACCGCGCCGGAGTAATCTCTTTCAACCTCAAAGGAATTCACTCCTACGATGCAGGTATCCTGCTCGATAAACTCGGCATTGCACTCCGGACAGGTCATTTATGTGCCCAGCCGGTAATTGACTTTTATCATGTTCCCGGATTTATACGCGCTTCATTTGCCGTTTATAACACTCAGGAAGAAATTGACCACCTGGCTGAAGCTATTGAAAAAACCCGCAACATGCTAATATAGTTTTGATAAACAATGAACCATGAAAAGTATTGAAGAAAAAGGACAGGAGATCATTGCCGAGTTTAGTTTGTTTCCCGACTGGCTCGACAAATATAATTATCTGATCGAAATGGGAAAAGATATTCCCGCGATTGACCCAAAATTTAAAGTAAAAAGCAACCTGATTACCGGCTGTCAGTCAAACGTTTGGCTGAATGCCGAATACAAGAATGGCCTGGTTTGGTTCACAGCCGACAGTGATGCTGTGATTACCAAAGGAATTGCTCACCTTCTTATCCGGGTCTTTTCAGGTCAAAAACCCGACGAAATTATTAACGCTGATCTGCATTTTATCGAAGAAATCGGATTAAATGAACACCTTTCACCAACCCGATCAAATGGATTGGTTTCGATGATAAAACAAATGAAAATGTACGCTTTGGCGTTTAAAACCAAATACGAATCCTAAAGAATACTTTCATGACAGAATTAAGCAATAAAAAAGCACTGAAGGATGCTGTGACAGAAGTACTCCGGACAGTCTTTGATCCTGAAGTGCCTGTTAATATTTATGAACTCGGACTGGTTTATGAAATAAATGTGACCGATGATAACCAGGTACACATTCTGATGACCCTGACCTCGCCAAACTGCCCGGTTGCTGAAAGCCTTCCGATAGAAGTCAGCAAAAAGGTTCAATCCATTCCCGGTGTAAAAGAAGCAAATATCGAATTAACTTTTGACCCACCCTGGGACGAGGACATGATTTCGGAAGAGGGAAAGTTTGAACTTGGAATGCTCTGACAAATAATTTAACACTTAACAGGTTTAAATTTGAATAAAATGGATGAACAATCCTATAAATATTTATCAGCAATAAACAGCCCGTCAGATCTCAAGAAACTTGATGAAGCTGAGTTGCCGATGGTGTGCAGCGAACTGAGAGAGTTTATTATTGATGCTGTTTCCAACAATCCCGGGCATCTTGGCGCAAGCCTGGGTGTTGTTGAATTGACGGTAGCGCTGCATTATGTTTTCAACACCCCCGACGACAAACTGATATGGGATGTCGGTCATCAGGCATACGGGCACAAAATCCTTACCGGCCGTCGGGATGTTTTTCACTCCAATCGCAAGTTTAAAGGCATCAGCGGTTTTCCAAAAATGTCGGAAAGCGAATACGACGCTTACGGTGTAGGTCACTCCTCAACATCCATTTCGGCAGCACTCGGAATGGCTGTTGCAGCCAAAATGAAAAACCTGAACAATCGCCATCATATTGCCGTCATTGGTGATGGTGCCATGACCGGAGGAATGGCTATCGAAGCACTAAACAATGCCGGAGTAAACAACCCGAACCTGCTGATTATCCTCAACGATAATGGTATAGCTATTGACAAAAATGTCGGGGCAATTAAGGATTATCTGGCCAACATTGTTACTTCCAAAGCTTACAACAAACTCAAGGACAAAGTCTGGCATCTGCTCGGAGGAGGCACAAAATACGGAGCAAATACGCGAGCCATCGTCAAGCAGATCGGGAATGCGGTAAAAGGCAGTATTCTCCGTCGAAGCAATCTTTTTGAAACTTTCAACTTCCGCTATTTCGGGCCTGTTGACGGGAACGATGTTCTCCGCCTGACAAAATTGCTCAGAGATATAAAAAACATTCAGGGTCCCAAACTTTTACACATCATAACCGTTAAGGGCAAAGGCCTTGAGCTTGCTGAAAAACAACCGGTGATTTATCATGCACCACCCTCCGCTTTCAATAAGAAAACCGGAGAACTGATTACTAAAGAGCCATGCGATCAGGTTCAGCCACCAAAATATCAGGTAGTCTTCGGAAAAACCATTATTGAGTTGGCCGAAAAAAACAAAAAAATACTCGGCATCACCCCGGCAATGCCAACCGGCTGCTCATTGGATATGATGATGCTCAAAATGCCTGATCGGACTTTTGACGTAGGTATTGCCGAACAGCACGCCGTCACTTTTGCGGCAGGTCTGGCCACCGAAGGCTTTATCCCTTTTTGCAATATCTATTCAACCTTTATGCAACGAGCTTACGATCAGTTGATTCATGATGTCGCACTTCAAAATCTGCATGTGGTTTTTTGTCTCGATCGGGCCGGACTGGTGGGAGAAGACGGTCCGACCCATCATGGTGCTTTCGACCTTGCCTACCTCAGAAGCATCCCGAACCTGACCATTTGCGCCCCAATGAATGAACAGGAATTGCGAAACATGATGTTTACCGCCCAGACCGAAAACAAGGGACCCTTCGTCATCAGGTACCCCAGAGGACGTGGTGTACTCACCAATTGGAAAACTCCGTTTGAGGAATTGGAAATTGGTAAAGGAAGAATAATCAGGGAGGGCAAAGACCTTGCAATTATCACCATTGGTCACATTGGAAATGAAGCTGCGAAAGCCTGTGCCACACTCGACGAACAAGGAATTACCGCTACCCATGTTGATATCCGTTTTCTTAAACCTATTGATCAAGCCCTCCTAAAAGATATTTTAGCCCGTTTCGACCACATCATCACCGTTGAAGATGGCGTCATCACCGGTGGACTCGGATCAGCATTGGACGAGCTGGCAACAGATCTGGGAATGCATTCACAAATTATCAGACTGGGCATCCCGGATCGGTTTATTGAACAGGGAAGTCAGGAACAACTCTGGCATGAATGCGGTTATGACGCTGAAGGGATTGTAAGCACTGCTCTTTCATTAATCAGAACAAAAAACTAATTTTTAAGGTATGACCTGGTTCGAAATCATTTCGCTTACTGTAGCAGGAATATTGGTTGGTTTCATCAATACTCTTGCCGGCGGAGGGTCCATCATTTCCCTTGCAGTGTTGATGATGCTGGGCTTGCCACCCAATGTTGCCAATGGTACCAACCGCATTGGTGTTTTTTTTCAAACACTCACCGCGGCTGTCAGTTTTAAACAGAAAAAAGTGCTCGATCTGCGTAAGGCTTTCTGGCTTTCGGTGCCTGCTGTGGTAGGTTCAGTGATTGGTGCATGGATAGCCGTCGACATCAACGAACAAGCTTTCGAAATTGCTGTTGGCATCATTCTCATCATCATGATGTTTTTTATTTTATATGATCCTTCCCGTTGGATCAGTGAGCGCAAAGAATTGATTGAAGCCAGAATTAGCGTCAAACAAATCCTGATCTTTTTTCTGATCGGACTTTATGGAGGATTTATCCAGGTGGGCGTGGGTTATTTCCTGCTTGCAGGAGTGGTACTTGGCGCCGGCTATGAACTGGTAAAGGCAAATGCTATCAAAGTCTTTGTGATCTTGCTTTACACACCGTTTACCATAATTGTTTTTCTGATTAACAATCAAATACACTGGGCTTATGGTTTAATGATGACCGTTGGAACAATCGCCGGATCATCCATTGCAGCGCACATAGCCGTAAAAAAAGGAGCAAAATTTGTCCAATGGGTAATTATTGTGGTTATTTTGCTTACCGCTGCCGATTTGTTCGATTTTATCAGCATCAAAGGAATAATTTTATCTCTAAAAACATAAAAATGAAGACTCTTGCTTTTGTCCTACTGACCATCTCTGCGATGATTGTCACTTCCTGCAACCAAAATGAAAAACCCGGCAATAAAGCAAACACCGCAACTGCGACCTGGGCTATCGTTGTGCATGGAGGTGCAGGGTACATGAATCCTGAAAATTTCCCGGCAGATCAAGAAAAAGAATACAAATTACACCTTGAAAAAGCTTTACTTGCCGGAGGTAAGATACTGGAAAACGGAGGGTCCGGTCTTGATGCAGTTGAAACTGCTATCCGGATTCTTGAAGATGATTCGATGTTTAATGCTGGTCGGGGTGCCGTATTTAATGCAGACGGGGTTAATGAGCTGGATGCCTCAATCATGGATGGAAATACACTCAAAGCAGGCGCCGTAGCCAATGTTACCACCATTAAAAATCCTATATCAGCAGCCCGAAAAGTTATGGAAGAGTCACCGCATGTGATGCTCATCAAAGACGGAGCTGAAAGATTTGCACGGGAAAAAGGTCTTCAACTCGTCGATCCTTCATACTTCTTTACACAAAATAGCTGGAACGCCCTGCAAAAAGCAAGAGAAAATGAGCAATCAAAAAAGACAGGAACTGTCGGCTGTGTTGCACTGGACAAACAGGGAAACATTGCCGCAGGAACATCAACCGGCGGAATGACCAATAAAAAATTTGGCCGTGTGGGTGATGCCCCCATCATTGGGGCCGGCACTTACGCCAACAATGCTGCCTGCGGAATATCTGCCACCGGTCATGGAGAATACTTTATCCGCAATGTGGTGGCTTATGACATCGCTGCCAGAATGATGTACCTTAACCAAACCCTTGAAGATGCAGCAGATGATGTCATTAACAATAAATTAAAAAAAATGGGCGGTAACGGCGGAGTAATTGCGCTGGATAAAAACGGAAACATCGCAATGCCATTCAATACTACAGGAATGTTCAGAGGGTTTTTAAAAGCAGGCGAAAAACCGAATGTTTATATTTTTAAAGAAAAATAATATCAAAAATCTGAAGCAATCCGTTCCGACAGGTCAGCGTTTTAATATATATTTGTATTCATCGAATTCTCTATGAATCATTCAAAATAAATATTATGGAAAGACAATTTCAATGTCCCTACTGCTTTGGTGATCTGTATTTGAACGAAAGAATTTTTTTCTCCGCACAAAAACAAGACGGCACAAGGGGAATCATTCTACTGACTCCGGATTTGGGAGATTACAGAGCAATCAAGCACCCATCTTTTAAAGTCAAAGCAGGTGAGCATCTTGATTTTTTTTGTCCTCTCTGCCATGCAAATCTGACCGTGGAAAAGAACAATAAAAAATTTACACTGGTAACCATGATTGATATGGGTGATGAATTTGAAGTCCTTTTTTCGCAAATTGCCGGTGAGCACTGCACCTATGTGATTGGCGAAAAATACTTCAAGGCTTTTGGCGAAGATGCTGACCAAAATATCAACTTTTGGGGAGCCACCCCTAACTATTAGGAAAGTGAGGTGAATCATCTTCAGGTTTCAACTGTCATCAAAAGGATGTTGCATAACCTGTTACTTCGAAAATTAATAAACCAACATTTCAAAATATGAAAACGGCCCTTATCACAGGTGCTACATCCGGCATAGGAGAAGCAACAGCACTGGTTCTTGCAAAAAACGGTGTCAACGTAATCGTAAGCGGACGTCGCCAGGAACGGCTGAATGAGATTTCAGCAAAAATAAACCAGGATGGAAAAGCCGGCGTACTCACGCTCAAAATGGATGTAACCAGCCGAAAAGATGTGGAACTTGCTTTTCATTATCTTCCCGACGAATGGAAAGCAATAGATATTTTAGTCAATAACGCCGGCCTGGCTGTCGGACTTGATCCTTTTCAGGAAGGGAATATTGATGACTGGGAACAAATGATTGATACCAATATCAAAGGATTACTATACGTATCACGCGCTGTTGTACCTCTCATGATCGCACGTGGCAAAGGACAGATCATAAACATTGGCTCCATTGCAGGTAAAGAAGTTTATCCCAAAGGAAATGTTTATTGTGCCACCAAGCACGCCGTGGATGCCATAACAAAAGCCATGCGTATTGACCTGATCGGAACCGGAATAAAGGTATCACAGATATGCCCGGGACTCGTCGAAACCGAATTTTCAAAAGTACGATTCAAAGGCGATGAGGAGCGCGCTGCAAAAGTCTATCAGGGCTACAAACCACTGGCAGCCGAAGATATAGCAAATATTGCGTGGTATTTGACTACCCTCCCCGAACACGTCTGTATTAACGATCTGGTGGTAACCCCTCTGGCACAGGCCAATTCGACGATTGTGGACAAAAACCAGCAATCGGCTTAATTGGGGATAAACCAGAATTCTTCCCTTAATCTGTGAAAAACATTTTTTTTATAAATTTGTTTTTAGCTGGTTTACTGTGTCTAATCCAGGAAAAATTTACGCTTATGAAACAAAAATATCTTCGCATTACCCTGTTCATTTTTTTAATGTCAACAATATCCGGTTTACATGCCCAGGCTGATATCATGATGCAGGGATGGTACTGGGATTATCCAAAAACGCCTGATAACGCCAACTGGGCAGATACACTCCGACTAAAAGCAACCGAACTGGGCCAGGCAGGATTTACCTTTATCTGGCTTCCTCCCCTGAGCAGGGCTGCATCGTCGAACTGGAGCAATGGTTACGACCCAAAAGATTTGTTTGACTATGGCGAATTCGGTCAGGGAGCTACCGGATTTGGTACGCGACAGGATGTTGATGACCTTATCAGTGCCTTGTCGGCCCAAAATATAAAAGCTGTTGCTGATTTGGTTTACAATCACAGAGATGGCGGCAGCATTGAAGATAATCCGGGATTAAAGAACTATATCGTCAATTTTTTTGATGCGGACAAAATCAACACTTATCAGGCAAATCCTTTCCCCTACGATAGGATGAGGGTAGTGTTACCGCTTGGTGGCTCATCGGGCCATGGAGCCGGAGACTACTACTTCAAATTCAGGTCAAAATCCCAGCACAGCAAATTTTACAACTGGGAATATCAACTATACATGTGGACAGATAAGGTTGGCTGGCAAAATCAATCTGCAATTGTTGAATCAGAACCAAACGGAGGATCAAATTGTAGCCAGACCTTTAATACGATTTATCTTGGACGGCATATTCTTGGCAATATTGACACTGATGTATGTGGAATTGATGAGTTTAAGCTTACACTGACCGAAAATGATTTCAATGCTTCAGGGGACGCTGTTTATATAGAGTTCAACGGCCGCAACAGCGGTTATTCCGACCTGTACATTCATGGAATATGGTCGGCTGCTGAACAGGCAGACATTGTTGATGAATTATACTACCAAACCTACACAAACTTTACCTGGGTACCAAGTGGACGTGGGAAGATGGACTGGAGTTATTTCAAACCCAACAGCAACAATACCACCTACCTTGCCGGTGATTGGGACTGGATGTACTTTTACTATGATTACGATCAGTTTCAGCAAAAAACCCGCGACAGTCTTTTCAGCTGGACCAGATGGAACTGGTCAGATGCAGGGATACGGGGAATCCGTGTGGATGCGGTTAAACACTTTTCAACTGAATTTATAGGGGACCTGCTCGACAATTTATATGATTACAATATGATCCCTCAAATGGTTGTTGGTGAATGGTATGATGCTAATCCACAAACACTGGCAAACTGGGTGAACAATGTATATTTATACATGGACAACGATACCAAACAGGCTATTGCCCCCAGGATTTTCGACTTTTCACTCCGTGATGCACTTCGAAATGCCTGTGATACCTACGACTACGATGTCCGAAACATCTTTAATGCGAGCATTGTTGACAACACCAGTCTTAGTGGAATTAATGTGGTAACATTTGTCAATAATCACGATTTCAGGGGGGAAAATCCATTTTCATCATTAATCCAACAGGATGTAATCCTTGCTTATGCATACATACTGACCAACAATCAAATTGGTGCCCCTACTGTATTTTATCCTGACTATTTTGGCTATCCAGCTCAGGGTCAACCTGGCTACCAAACCTATCATCCGGCCGATAAAGCACCTCATAAAGACCAGATCAACCAGTTGATTACCATTCATAACGACTACATTTTCGGCGCTTCCGGACGTAACTACCTGAATAATTTTACTGGTGGAAAACCAAACAGTCTGGGGGATAATAACAAATATGCCATTGTATATCAATTGCAAGGAGAATCTGGTTTTAAAGACCTTGTAATTGCCCTAAATTACATGGGCCAAGAAATCGGATTTAGTCAGGAACTGGACGGGATAGCTATGGGTACTTACATGGAAGATTTAACCGGTAATGCCCTACACAAATCTCCAGTGGTTGAAAATGCCAACGGGATTAATAATTCGATCTGGATAAATATTCCTTCCAGATCTTATGCAATTTACCGTATCGGCTTGTGGGGACTTTGGAACGCCACACGCAGTTATGGCGGCTTTAACGTAAACGGCACTCCGGTAACAAAAACATTTTGGGATGAAACTGCCGGCGATATTCAAAATTATGATTTTGGTACATTTACCGGAACGAACAGCCTTGAACTAACCAGTTTTGACATTAAGACCTGGAAAAAAAGTGGTGCTGATGTAACCGGCGGGAGTTTGTTTTATTCCATTTACCCTAAAGGTGAGCGACCAGCTTCTCCGGTATTTACGGAAATCAATCTTAACTGGCTGGAAAATATCGGTGGAGAAATTACCGGCGATCAGAAATGGGGTTTTGAAAACTTAACTGTCAATTTACTTGAAAACCTGAGTTCCGGTGAATATACCATTGAATTTTATATCCAAATGAACGGAAACGATCCCAACAAATCAGAATATGACAGTAATAACGGAAGTAATTATACAGCGCATTTTCGATATAATTATGTTCGCTCTGCGGCTGGTGGTAAATGGAATAACCCTTTAACCTGGCTGGATGGAAAAGTTCCGTCGTCAGATGCGGTCAGCGTAGAAATTCTTCATGATGTTTTAGTTGATGATTCCAGAATTGTCAATGACCTCTTTCTTTATGAAGGATCATTGACTGTATCCCCAACTTTCTCATTAACTGCTGAAGGTATAGTTACTTCTACACTGAATGAAAGTGGTCTTATCCTGCTTTCCACTGCCTCCGGCACAGCTTCCTTCATTCATCACAGCGAGGAAGTTCCGGCCACTGTCCAGCGTTATATCACCGGCGCAAACTGGCAGGATAAAAATAGCGGGTGGCATCTGATTGCTGCTCCTGTTTCCGGTCAGCAGATTTCTGGTACCTGGACACCATCCGGCACAGGGAATGATTACGATTTTTATACCTGGGATGAATCGGAAAATTTGTGGCTGAACCAAAAAGAACCAACAAATGAAATTACAGAGTTTCTCCAGGGCAATGGCTACCTGGTGGCCTACCAAAACACAGACCTGAAGGAATTTAAAGGCAAAATAAATGTCAATAATCTGACTTTTGAAGATTTATCCTTTTCACCATCAGCAGGAAAAGGATGGCATTTAATGGGAAATCCTTTTGCTTCAGCATTAAAATGGAATACAGCATCATGGAATTTATACCATATTTCCGGCGTTGCCAAAATTTGGCATCGGGAAAACAGGAGCTATATTGATCTGCAGCCCGAAACCATTATCCCGGCAGGACAGGGTTTCATGGTCCAGGCAGGGTATTCGGATAATTCAATAACTATTCCTGAACAGGAACGCCTGCACGATGCAACACCTTTCTTTAAAGAAAATGAAGCGATTACCATTCTGCTCGCTGCCCGCGAAGCCTCTGGAAAACAGGTTCAGGAAAGCTATATAACCATTAATCCATTGGCAACAGAAGGATTTGACTTTAACTTCGACAGTCGCTTTCTGGCCGGTTACGCACCCTGGTTCTATTCTGTTGCTGATGGCGAAAAACTCTCAACCAATTCTATACCTGCTATTACCAAACAGATTTCCATACCTTTTGCTTTTATCAAAAATCAGGCTGATGATTTCATTATTGAGCTTAAAGAAGCACCACCTGAAGCCGATCTCATTCTGACTGATCTCAAACTGAATAGTGACCATCGTCTTACAATTGGATTGCCTTACACATTTTCTTCCGAATCGTCGGATATTCCGGAAAGATTTATCCTGCGTATAGGCTCCCTGGGGATCAGCAACCATCTTAACCAAAACCAGACAAAAGTCTGGTATTTTGCCGAACAACTTTTTGTTCAGACAAACGGATACCACTGCCTGCTGAATGTTTATGACGGTCAGGGCCGTTTGACCAAAACAGAACTGCTGACTGAAAAAGGATTAAACCATATTCCTTTCAGGGCAAAACCAGGTATTTATTTCGTTACCCTTACGGGCAACAGCGATACCAGCCCGGTCAAGCTGATCATTCCATAAAGAAATGCAGATTTCGTAACTCCTTTAAATTTCTCGGTTCCATCAGGCTGTTCCTGTATTTTTGCCCTTAATTAACAGCGGAGTCAGTCATTATATGGATTAAAAATGTAATTTTGAGCGTTTTCAAAATAGTATCTAATCCATATGAAAACCATCTACATTCTTCGCCATGCAAAGTCATCATGGGAATTTCCCTTCCTCAGCGATGAAGAACGTCCGCTGATTGACAAAGGAATAAAGCGTACCAGACGTATCAGCAAATACCTGACAGAAAAGAAAATCCGAATTGATCTTATTCTATCAAGCCACGCAGTGAGAGCTTACGATACTGCAAAAATTGTCGCTGCTGCCCTGGACTATCCCATCGGTAAAATCCAGATAAGCAAAACGATTTATCATTCCAACGAGGAAAACCTGATTGACCAGTTTTATGAAATTTCGGATGAGATCAAATCGGTAATGCTTGTCGGCCATAACCCTGCCCTCACCGGATTTGTCAACCGGTATCTTGACCAGAAAATAGACTGGCTCCCCACTTCAGGACTTGTCAGCATCAGCTTTGATACCGAAAAATGGGCAAACCTTTACCAGGCAAAATATCACCCTGATTTTATCATCACTCCGTCAAATCTTAAAAAGAAAGATTGATATGCCCAAAACCGAAAAGAAATACCCGATGATAAACCGGGAGATCAGCTGGCTGCATTTTAATGACCGGGTATTGCAGGAAGCAAGCGATGATTCTACTCCACTGATCGAAAAGCTAAAGTTTTTGGGAATTTTTTCCAACAACCGGGATGAATTTTTCAGGGTACGGGTGGCCACCCTCAACCGAATGCTGAGAGTGGAACAGCTCGATTATAAAATCAAGCAATCACCGGCCGAGATACTCCAACAAATTTACAAAATTGTTGCCGACCAGGAAAAGGTGTTTACCCTGACTTACCAAACCATCGTTGAGGAACTGAAGCAGGAAAATGTTTTCATCATCAACGAAAAACAACTTCTGCCTGAACAGAGTGAATTTGTTACCGAATATTTTCTGAACAGTGTCAGGCCTTTCCTGTTCCCGATTATGATTGATAACCTGGATGCCAACGACGACATCGAAGACCGGTCGATCTACCTGGCTATACACATGCAGTCGTCGGGCGAACCCGACCACGAGGATCATGCAGTTATAAGACTTCCTACCGACCAGTTGTCAAGGTTCCTGATCCTGCCCGAAAAAGATGGCAAAATCTTCATCATGCTGCTCGACGATGTGGTTCGGCACGGATTGAACTACATTTTCTCCATTTTCGGCTACGACACTTTTCAGGCTTATACGTTCAAGATTACCCGCGATGCCGAACTCGATCTCGACAATGATGTACAGAAAAGCTTCCTTGAAATTATGGCTGAAAGCATTAAGCAACGCGAACAGGGATGCCCGGTGCGTTTCGTTTACGATAATGCCATTCCGAAAACATTTCTTAAAAAGATCAGGACCAAACTGCATCTGCTCGACGACGACAACCAGCGCGGCGGGGGCAGATACCACAATTTTAAGGATTTTATGGACTTCCCGAAAGTAGGATCATCCAAACTGGTCTATCCGCCCATGCCACCCATGCCCCATCCGGGGCTGACCATTCACAGCAGCATTCTCAACGAAATTCGCAAACGCGACATCATGCTGCATTATCCCTACCAGTCGTTCCAATATATTGTTGACTTGTTGCGTGAAGCATCAATTGATCCGGATGTCCGCTCCATAAAAATGACCTTTTACCGCGCAGCCAGTAATTCCAATGTGATGAATGCGCTGATGAACGCTGCCCGCAATGGCAAATCAGTTACGGTTTTCCTCGAAATTCAGGCCAGGTTCGATGAAGAAGCCAATATTTTCTGGGCTGAGCGGCTTCAAAAAACCGGAGTAAAAATACTGCCAACCATCCAGGGACTCAAAGTGCATGGCAAACTCATCCTCATCCGCCGGAAAGAAAACCAGTCGAACGTCTATTACGCCAACATCAGCACCGGCAATTACAATGAATCCACCGCCAAAGTGTATGCCGACAAAAGCCTGCTCACTGCCGATCAGGACATTGCTACCGATGTTTACAAAGTCTTTCAGCTCTTCGAATCCAGATATTTCATCCCCAAATTCAAAAAACTTATTGTTTCTCCCTTTGAAACCAGAGATTATTTCGTGAAACTCATCAACCGTGAAATCAAAAATGCAAAGGAAGGGAAGGAAGCCTGGATGGTGCTGAAACTCAACAGTCTTGTAGATAAAAAACTTACCTACAAACTCTACGAAGCCAGCAATGCCGGAGTAAAAATCAAAATCATCGCCAGGGGCATCTGTGTGCTGATCCCGGGACTGAAAGGAATCAGCGAAAACATTGAAGCATTCAGCATCGTCGATCGTTTTCTGGAACATTCGCGGGTATATGTTTTCTGCAATGGCGGCAACCGGGAATTTTTCATCTCTTCTGCCGACTGGATGCAACGAAATCTCGACTACCGGATTGAAGTTACCACCCCTATCACCGATCCCAAAATTCAGGATGAAATCTGGAATGTCCTGCAGATTCAGTTGCACGACAACACAAAAGCCCGTCTGATCAGTGCTGACAATGTAAATCAATACCGGAAAACAAGCGAATCCATTCCGGTCAGGTCACAATTTGAAACCTACCGGTATTTCAAAAAACTGCTCGAGCAAAATGGGAGGCTGAAAACAGATTAACCTGCTCTTTTACAGACCATTCATTCTTACTGTTTGAAAAATAATACCGGCATTTTGGAGAATTGCCCGTTTTTTTGTAATCTTGCCATGCATTCGCAAACGTTCATTTTTTAACCCTAATCATTTTTTTATGAAATCAAAACCCTCACCAAACGTGCTTTTCATCATCCTGCTCGTTTTACTGGCAGGAATACATGCCTCGGGACAAAACGATTTTGAAAAATGGAAACAGCAACGGCAACAACAACTGCAGGACTTTGAGCAGCAGCGTAAAGCACAGATCGCCGGACTGGCCGAAAAATTCGACCGCTACATCAAACAACAGGATGAAGCCTATGCAAATTACCTCACCGAACGATGGAAACAGTTTCAGGCATTCAAAGGGATTGCACGACCAGCAGCACCCAAGCCGGACATCATCCCTGTGTACCGGGAACCGGAACAGAAGAAACCTCCGCAACAGCTTCCCCGCATCAAAGACATCATAAAAATTGATCAGCAAATCCCTGCCAAACCGCTGTTACCAAGACCTGTAAAGCAGGAACCTGAAAATTTTCCGGTTTATTCCGGCGAAATCATTTTTTATGGCAATTCACTTCCTTTTACCTACGACCGGAAGATGAATATCAGGGTGAATGAACCCATTGACGAGAACAGCATCAGTGACTATTTTGAGCAACTGAGTCTGACCAGTTACAACAGCCTTCTTGATCAGTTGCAGGAATACAGCAATCAGATGAACCTCAACGACTGGGGTTTCTACAGGCTGATCCGACAGGTTGCAGGTGCCATTGCCGGCCAGGAGCAAAACACTTCAAGGCTGCTCACCTGGTTCCTGTTGCTGAGATCAGGTTATCAGGCCAAAGCCGCGTTCTATGAAAACGAAACCTTTGTTTTGCTGCCTGTGGTAAATCCGGTGTACGGAACAACATTTTTCCTCTTCGACAATCAGAAGTACTACCTTATGGAAGGAGAAGCAGATCAACTCCGCTCCTATGAAATGGATTTCCCGGAAGCTCACCGCCTGTTCGACCTGAATATTTACAAAGTGCTTAACCTCGGTGGTGAAAATACTGCAAAAACGTTCACCTTCGGTTATGAACAGACGAACTTCGACCTCCAACTCTCCTGCAACAACCAAATCATTAACTTTTACAAAGACTATCCCCAAAGCGATATTGTCATCTATTTCGATGCGATGGTGTCCAACGAATTGAAACTTTCGCTGATCGGAAACTTTGCTCCGCTGATCGCGGAAAAACCGGAATTGGAAGCCGTGAGCCTGCTGCTGAAGTTTGTTCAGACCGCTTTCAGTTACCAGACCGACCAGGAGCAGTTTGGCTTCGAAAAATTCTTTTTTGCCGACGAGGTGTTGCACTATCCCTATTCTGACTGCGAAGACCGTTCGGTACTTTTTGCTTACCTGGTAAAAAGCCTGCTTGGCCTGGACGTGATCGGGCTGAATTTCCCCGGGCACATTGCAACTGCAGTAAATTTCAATGAACCGGTCGAAGGCGACTACATCGTTTTTGACGGCAAAAAATTCACCATCGCCGATCCCACTTACATCAATGCTCCGGTAGGACTGACCATGCCCGACTACATAGACAAGGAAGCTGAAATTCTGGTTTTGCACAATCCCTTTGGTGCTGCCCGTAATCAGCACAAAATCTGGGATGAGCTGATTGCTGCCGGAGCCGGTCGCGGAGACAACAGAACCGATCTTTTAACGGTCGGTAACGAACAAACGCTGGTCACCGGCTATTTTTCCGATACCCTTAATTTCAAAGGCATTCGCGAAACGTCCACCGGAAATCCGGCCATGTTCACCATGCTGCTCGATCACAACAACCGGCCTGTGTGGTTTAACCGCAGTACCGGCAACGGCAAAGCGCTGGCTTACAGTGCAGCCGTGGATCAGGCCGGTAACCTGCTGACCGCAGGTACCTTTTCTGGCGAGTTAAAGCTGGGAAATTTTACTTTGGAAAGCAAAGAAGCCAGAGATATCTTTGTGGCAAAATTTGATAAAAACGGCCGACCGGTCTGGCTCTCAAAGGCAGCACTCAACGAAATCACCCCTGACAATCTGCTGAATTTTGTGGCAAAGTTTTCCCCTGACGGAAAGCATCTGGGAAATGATCTTTATTTTGAAACCCCCGGTTTTGAGCATTCCGGACTGAACATCAGCAGCACCGGCGAGGTTTGTTTTACCGGATCATTCAACCGCACCACAGGCATGAACATCATGGAGGAAACCTTCGCCGCCGGCGGGGAGTTTAACATCATCGAGCAGCTCAGGGACGAAAACGACAACCTCATCCGTCAAAACTACGAAAAGACCATTGCCGGACTGTTTGCGGCTGTCCGGATGATCCACAAAAGCAACGTTTCCATCCCCGGCAGGGATATCCAGAAGCTTTTCGACCGGTACAATCCTTCCTTTAAAAACGAATTTCCCAATATCTACACCACCATTGGCAGCATCCTTTTTATCAAAAACCAGGAAGGCATTGTTACCATCCGTACCGAAAGCAACAAAGGGATTTCCATTGACATGATGCGCGTTGACAATGATGCAAAAATCAAAATCGTGATGCTCGACTCAGGCGATGCCCGCCTCGACGTGATTTCAGGCATGCGGGTCGGAAAAGCAATCTGGTGGTTCACGCTGAACTACGTGATGCTTTACCACCAAAACGGGAACCTGCTGTTCGACTACGACACCGACAATACACAAGCAGTCAGGAATTTACGCAACGACATCCTCTATTAATTTACCCTAAAACTCTATAAAAATGAAAAGAAAAATTGTTTTGGCCCTGCTCCTGTTGCTGGCTGTGTTAAGGTTGCCGGCACAGATCGACAAAATGCGTGATCTGCTCGATGACGAAATGGATACCGAAAATTACACCCTGCGATTTCTGAATGCCCTCGACGGAAATCCGGTACAGGACGCCAATGTGGAGATTACTGACATTGGAAGCTTTACCACCGATGTTCAGGGAAAAATTAAGTTCCCCCGAAATTTTGAAGATGGATGGCTGGAAGTCAAGGTTAGCGCCACCGGCTACATCCCCGTCCTGTTGCCGGTTGAGGTGATTGCCGGAACCATCTTCAACAACCGGATTTCACTCTCACCGGTCATGGCCATCGAATGGCTGAGGATCGTCCTCGACTGGTGTCGTAGTCCTAAAGACCTGGATGCCCATTTTGAGAAAAGCGGACAATACCATGTTTCGTACCGCAACATGAAAGTGGCGCAGGACGGTGTCTGCCGGCTCGACCGCGACGACACACAGGGTTTTGGCCCCGAAACCATCACCGCAGAGACTATCGAATCGGATGCGACTTACGAATACCGGGTGCATGATTACACCAACCGGGATAACGAAAACTCCCGCCACTTGTCCGGCTCAGGCGCTACAGTCAAGGTTTACGGCAACGGTCAGCTGCTCCGCCACTTCACCGTGCCGGCCGATAAGCGCGGCAACGTGTGGAAAGTGTTTGAAATCAGAAACGGAGAGATCATCCCGATTCAGTAAAGCGATAGTATCGCTCCAGGCGATGCTATCGCTACTCACTATCCTATCGCTTCCAGCAACAACATTCCAGTCAGCGTCTGTTCCTAAAGTCTTTCATTTGATTTTTTAGCATTATTTAACCTTACTCCGCCAGATGGCGGAAAGCATTGAATATCAGACTCCCGAAATTTATCCCGGGTAATCAGGAGGAAAAGAAACTCCTGATTTATAAAGTTTTATGTTAAATCCGGAATTTTCATGAAAGCAATGTTATCGCAGGGATAGCGATAGGATCGCCTGTAGCGATACTATCGCTTTGTAAAGTCATAGTATGGCTCCCAGCCATGCTATGACTTAAAGAAGTTAAGCGAGAGAATGACTGAAGGGAATATTTTAGCGATAGGATCGCCTGGAGCGATGCTATCGCTTTGTAAAGTCATAGTATGGCTCCCAGCCATGCTATGACTAAAGGAAGGATTATCGCTTGGAGCGATACTATGACTGAAGGGAATATTTAGCGATAGGATCGCCTGGAGCGATACTATCGCTTACTTTTTTTATTTTGTAAAGAATATTGATGTAATTTTACCAACTAATGAAAAAATAGGCATGTAATCCTGCAAAAATGTGGAAGAAAGTGCGGGAGCCATTGCAGGTATGACCTGACCGGCGATTTTACTCACTTTAAAAAATACCTGATTATGTGTAAAAATTTATTCTTTTCACTTTCCCTGGCAGTGCTCCTTACTGCCCCCGCCGTGCTGCATGCACAGCAACGTGCGGTATCCGTTTCCGGCTTTTGCTACCTCGAAGGCCAGACCGACCACAGCGGCAGCAAAGTGTTGTTTACCGCCGTTTCCCCTTCCGCTGTTACCGACAGCGTGTTTACCGCCTTTGACGGCGCTTTTACCGCCGGACTCAATGAGGGGATTTACACCATCGAATATTCCAAAACAGGTTATGTAACGCAGACCCTGCCCGGCACCTGGTCATTCTTCGAAAATGACACGCTGCCGGATGTTACCCTGTTGGAGGGTTTCTCCGGTACGCTTGAGGTTTCCGGCCCGCAAAGCGGAGTATGGGAAAGCGGCTACCTGGTAAAAGCAATGGGTGATCTTACTGTGGCTGCCGGCGATACCCTGCTCATCGAACCCGGTGTTACCGTGCAGTTTATGGGGTATTACAAGCTCGAGGTTTTTGGTACGCTGCTGGCCGCCGGTGCTGAGGAAGATTCCATTGTCTTTACTTCCGGACAGCCATTTCCTGCACCTGATGACTGGCAAACCATTTATTTCCAAAATGCCACTTCCTCCGGCAGCGTGGTATCCTACGCCAGCATACAATATGGACAATATGGAATTTATTGCAAAAACTCCTCCTCCCCAACCATTCAACAGAACCAGATCAGCTACAACAATGATTACGGGATTTATTGCTACTCCTCCTCCCCAACCATTCAACAAAACCAGATAAGCTACAACAATGATGACGGGATTTATTGCTACTCCTCCTCCCCAACCATTCAACAAAACCAGATCAGCTACAACAATGATTACGGGATTTATTGCTACTCCTCCTCCCCAA
>ERZ795053.1231-NODE-1231-length-32783-cov-6.951662_pt1 | contig 32783 bp, 22 predicted proteins | sample MGYA00375137_ERZ795053 | MGnify/ENA primary metagenome ERZ795053 (study PRJEB30182, sample SAMN05720284) | activated sludge metagenome | isolation source: Anaerobic digester | place: Hong Kong | collected 2014-12-17 ...
CATCGGAATATTTTGGTCTACTGCCCGATCACTATGAATGGGCGGAGCCGCAGGGAAATAACCTGGCTTTTTTAGTTGGCGACCAATGGACTGATTTGTTTGTTATGAAGTCAACAGACAATGGTGAAACCTGGTCTAAAACAGTTATTTGGGAACATCCCTACCCTATGTTCGACCAGAATAATCCTGTGCCAACAGATACCTTTTATTGTGCAGATGGGGCACACAGTATTGCCTTTGACAACACAGGTAAAATCCACATAGCATTTGGAATTACGAAAGCATACGCTGAAGGAGCAGCCACCTATTATGTAAAAGAAACGGATGGGGTTGGTTACTGGAATGAAGATATGGCCTCATTTTCAAATAATCTGAATGCTCTGAATCCTTTAGGAGGGCCTGGAAGCGAAATGATTCAGGATTACAACCTGATCGGTTGGTCGCAGGATATCAATGGAAACGGAACTATTGATGTTTTCAATGATTGGGGTGATTATTATCTGGGTATGTCAAGTATGCCCCAACTTGTCATCGACGATGAAAACCAGGTTTTTCTTTTCTATTCATCTGTTACCGAAGGATATGATAATGGTATTCAAAATTACCGGCACATCTGGGCCAGAGGATCAGGTGATAATGGAAATACATGGGGTGATTTTGTCGATTTAAATTCTGACCTGGTATACATTTTTAGTGAGTGTATTTTCCCAACATGTGCAGCTCGCACCACCGACAAGGTGCATCTCATTTTTATGGAAGATCAGGAACCCGGTCTTGCAGCAAGAGGTGATATGGATCCATGGGGAGACAATAGTATTAGATTTACCAATATCTTAAAATCCGATTTGATCAATTTGCCGACAACTGGCACATTAAGCGGTACAGTTGAAAATCAATTGAATGGAGTTCCTATTCAAGGGGCTTTAGTCGAAATTAACGGTACAGCTTTCAGTGCTACAACAAATGCATCAGGATTTTATACTATTGATAACATACCGGCCGGCTCTTACATTGTTACTTGTTCGTATGCCGGTTATTATAACAACACAAAGACCGTAGTCATCGGAGCGGGTGCCAATACCACCCAAAACTTTGAATTGCAAATGGTGGTATATCCGAGCGACGAACAGATTGGGTTGACCTATTACGATCTGCAATCAAATGCCAGTATGCCTAACAGGATTTACAGGTATCCTGATGGAACCATCGGAGCAACATTTACTTATGGCGAAGATTATATGGCATTTCCCGACAGAGGAACCGGATATAATTATTTTGACGGCATAAACTGGGGCCCCCTGCCCATTGATGGCATAGAGCCCGACAGAACAGGCTGGCCCACCTATAATCCCTGGGGAATGGAAGGCGAAATCATTGTTTCACATTATTCAGGTGCCTCAGAAGATGGATTGATTATCAGTTCGAGGCCGCAAAAAGGAACCGGTAACTGGGGTTTCCAGAATTTTTACGGTCCGCAATCCAACGCTCATTATCTATGGCCAAGGTCGGTAACGGGTGGTAATAACCACAGCGATTTGCATGTAATTGCACTTACTGCCCCTACTTACAATGGCGGATCGGTTTACCAGGGAATGGATGGTGCATTGTTATATTCAAGATCATCCGACGGCGGACAAACCTGGGATTATGAACATGTGTTGCTGGATGGATTAAATAGCGATGATTACATTGGATTTAGCGGCGATACCTACGAAATTATTGCAAGGGATAACCAGGTTGCCTTTTTAGTTGGCGATGAATGGACCGGGCTTGTTTTGATGAAATCCGATGATAATGGAGCTAACTGGGAAAAAACCGTAATTTGGGATCATCCTTACCCCATGATTGATCCGAGTAACAGTTTAACAGATACTTTTTATTGCGTTGATGGAGCCCATAGCCTTGCTTTCGATAATTCAGGAAAAGTACATGTAGCCTTTGGAATTATGCGGGCAAAAGCAGAATATGCCAGCTATATTTTCCCTTTGGTAGATGGAATCGGTTACTGGAATGAAGACATGGAAACATTTTCCAGTAATCTTAATGCACTGAATCCACAGGGTGGACCAGGATCAGAAATGATCCAGAATTATAATCTAATCGGTTGGATGCAGGATATTGATGGCAACGGTAGCATAGAAATTCTGGATGATTTTGGGACTTATTATTTAGGCATGTCTTCAATGCCCCAGCTTGTTATAGATGAATATAATAATGTTTTTCTTTTTTATTCATCACTTAACGAGGGTTATGATAACGGTATTCAAAACTACCGGCACATCTGGGCACGCGGATCAAATGACGGAGGGATCACCTGGGGTAATTTCATTGACATAAATTCAGATTTGGTATTTATTTTTAGTGAATGTGTTTTCCCGTCATGTGCTACACTAACTGACGATAATATCCACTTGATTTTTATGGAAGATAATGAGCCGGGCATGGCCGTAAGAGGCGATGAGGATCCTTATGGAATTAATTATATTCAATATATGTCCGTCCCAAAAAGTGGTTTTATAACTATAAACTATGGCATTTTCCAGGGTACGGTCAGTGACGGTGATACTGGGGATCCATTGGAAGGTGCTACTGTAGAAATTGAAGGAACCGCTTTAACAATGATGACAGGTGATAACGGGCAATTCTTCTTCCCTTACGTATATCCTGGAAACTATGAAGTTATTTGTTCGCTTAGTGGTTATGCTACTCAGTATATCGACATTGAAATTGAGGAAGGGGGAACGACCAATTATAATTTCGAGCTGGTCCCTATTGGAAATCTTCCGCCACCTACAAACCTAATAGGTGGTGTTCAGGGAGATGATGTTCTGCTGGTTTGGAATCCTCCTGATACAACCGGATATAATTGGTTGCATTGGGATAACGAGGAAAATTATGATGCGGTAGGCCTTACCAGTGGAGGTACCTTTGAAATTGCTTCACGATGGGAACCATCCGATTTGCAACCTTATGACGGATATTATCTTACGAAAATAAATTTCTATCTCGAAGAACAACCGATCAGTGTTAAACTCCGGGTATGGACTGGAGAAAATTTCAGCAACCTTGTTGTCGATCAGGTGGTTTCGAGTTATTTTGTCCAGTCCTGGCAAACTGTAACCCTTGACAATCCTGTATTGATCGATGCGAGTGAAGAATTGTGCTTTGGAATTGAATATAACCATGAAATCGGTTATTTAGTGGCTGGTATCGACGGAGGCCCTGCTATCCAGGAATATGGTGATATGGTGAATGCGGGAACTGGTTGGTCTTCTTTGTATGTTCTTACCAGCGGAAACCTTGATGGGAATTGGAACCTGGCCGGTATGGTGTCGACTGATCCAGGTGGAAAATCTCCAGCTTTTACTTTGTTGAAGGAACAAAAAAATAGTTTTAATCCTGATTATTCTTTTAGTGGCAAACCTTGCACTAAGAAAACAAAATCGGTTAAGTCCACCCTTGATTTTCTGAATTACAATATTTACAGGAATTCAGAATTTCTGGCAACTTCTCAGGAACCTACCTACCTGGATGAAGATATACTTCCTGGTGAATTTTCATACTATGTAACAGCATTATATGATGATGGTGAATCTGAACCCACCAATACTTTTTATATAATGGCTCCCTACCCTTGTTATCCACCTGAAAGCTTACAGGTTAATTACATAGCACCTTTTATCATTGAGATTATCATTACCGGCCCTTCAGGTGGTGGGCCAATAATTGGTTATAATTTGTACAGAGATGGCAATTATATAACTTCGATCACAGGGACAACGTTTTGGGAAACGAACCCCCTTGTTGGTACATATGAGTATTGCGTTACCACATTGTGTGAAGATGGCGAATCGGATCCAACTTGTATTGAGGTGATAATTGAAGACCCGGTTTTACCTCCGGCAAATTTGAATGCAATTGTTCAGGATGAAAATATTTTGCTGGAATGGACGGCACCGGAATACGGCTCACCTGATGGATACAATATCTACTACAGTTTTGAAAGTTCTGGATTTTCCATGATCGCCTTTGTGGTTGATACAGCCTTTACTCATCTTGGTGCTGCTACACTAGGACTTCATGAATATTATACTACCACAGTAATTGACGGTGAAGAATCGGAACCCTCAAGTACTGCAAGCGTGCTTATTGATATTACCGGTAAGGTTCTGGAGAATAACCTACGGATATTCCCTAACCCTGCAACCGACAAACTCTACATTAAATCCGATCTCAATCTGATTTCTGTAAAATTATTAGACATGCATGGGAAAGAGGTTTCGAGTTCGGCTCCTGCTTCAATTCAATATGAATTAAATACCACCCCGTTTGATAATGGGCTCTATCTCATACAAGTTATTACGGCAGAGGGTGCTATAACAAAGCGAATTATTATCAGGTAATATAAAATAAAAGGCGATCTGCCAATTGGGGGATCGCCTTTTTATATGCTTTAAAAATATTTTACTCCAAAATCATCTTCTTCGTAACCACGGCCTCGCCTGCTTTTACGGTGTAGAAATAGACACCTTTGGTCAGGTTTTCGGCATGGATCGGAAGCCGGTATGAACCTGCTGTGAACTCTTTTTCTGCAATTGAATAAACAAGCTGTCCGGTAACATTGGTAACATCAAGACTTAAATTGCATGTTTTAGCAACCTCCACATTCACCCAGGAAGTTCCGGTGAAAGGATTGGGCATATTTTGTGAAACCGACTGCCCGGTAATCGGCATGGTTGTTTCCGATACACCAACGGGGATCAAATCGCCGCGGCTTACCTTCATGAAATTCATCAGGTTATCGGTATAGGGATCTTCGTCACCACGAACTGCCAGTCCGGGTTCCTGATCGGTTTGATAGATCAAATAAAAATAATCATCGGTTGCCGATGCGGCTGAAGGAAATACGCACTCATCAAAAATGTGGATCAGATCGCCGGTGAGGTGCACAAAATCACCCCAAACGCCATCGCCCCAGGAGCCACGTGCCCATAAATGACGGAAATCCTGAACACCGTTGTTGTAGGATTCTGTTACTGATGAATAGACCACATAAATGAAATCCTGATCATCAATTACGATTTGCGGCATTCCGGAGGCGCTGATGTAATAAGCCCCAACTTCTCCGAGGATATCCCATTCGCCATTGTTATTCAGATCCTGTGCCCATCCAATCAGGCTTTCATCTTCCACTAGTTCAGTTCCTTCTTCGCCGTATGGATTCAAGGCATCCAGTCCATTGCTAAAAGTAGGCATATCCTCATTCCAGTAACCTACACCATCTACCAGCGGGAACCAGAATGTTCCTGATCCATCTGAATAAGCGCGGTTGATACCAAATACAACATGCGCTTTTCCTTGTGAATCAAAAGCCAGGTGATGTGCACCGTCAACGCAATAAAAAGTATCGGTAACAGTAGGTGATGCGGTACTAAAAAACGGATAGGGATGTTCCCAAATCACTGTTTTTTCCCAGGTATCGCCGCCATCGGTTGATTTCATCAAAATAAAATCGTACCAACTGTTGCCGGCCAAAAAAGCGATGTTATCACCCTGTGAGGCAGCCCAATCGTAATCGTCGGCTGAGAAGCCTGTATAAAAATCAGATGAAATTCCATCCAAAACAACATTTTCGGGATCCCAGGTTGAACCGCCATCCGTAGATCTTGAATACAATAAAGCTCCATCAAGGCCTTCATAAACCGGTCCGCCATTGGCAGTAGGCCATGTTATAGCAAGCACTTGCATTACGCTGTTATCAATGCCTGAAGTTGTTGAACGGTTCCACGAAATCTGAATACCTCCCGGACCTGCCAGGTAGGCTTCAGTCCAGTCGCCCGTGCCTTTTTCCTCACGGGTGAGGTACATCAACTGACCGGCACTGAAATCATGCGAAACAACCAGTTCGCCGTTTTCTCCATAAGATGCGTAGGAAGGCCAACCTGTACGGATGCTTTCAATGCGTTCTTCGGGTTGATCACCCCAGCTTGAACCATCGAAATAGTTGTAACCGGTTCCACGGCCGGAAAAACCAGGATCTGCAAAACCCATGGTCCAGGTGGCACCGATGGTTCCATCTTCAAATACATGGAGGCGGTTTTGAACGGATGAATTGGATTGTAAATCGTAACGGGTTCCGCCAATTACCTCTTCCTCAATGCTTGCGGAAGATTTTTGAGCAGGAGTTCCCGGAGTTTTTTCAAATCCGTTTTCAAAATGTACGGTTTCACCTTTACGCACGGCATAATCACGCATTGCCTTGGTTGGGACAGCACGTTGCTGCGCATAAACTGAAAACACAAAACTTAGCGAAAAACAAAAAAGTAGCAGTTTTTTCATAGTATTGATTTTTAATGATTCGAAATGTTAATCTTAAAACCTGCAAAGGCAGAGAGGTCCAAAATTACGAAAAATAAATAAGTGTTATAAAGCAGCAATGCATCTGCAAATACATTTGTGAACCTTAAAAATATTTGTGCTATTTTCGTACTGGCCGCTTCGGCCACAATTTTTATTAAAAATACAACACCAGATGAATAAAGTCAAATTACTATCCTTACTCCTGCCTGTTTTCTTCCTTTTAAATTGCTCTGCACCCAACGGACTTATAACGGGTACCTACGATAAGCAGGTGACACTTTTGAATGCAAGGCTTACTGATATGCTCGGAAAGATGTCAGAAAATACCGATCCGGCCCAGCTCACTTTTGTGCATGTATTCTTTCTGAACTATACCGGCGACAACTTAAAAAACGACCTGGAAAACAATACCATTTTTAAGAACCTTGAATTTACAGAAACCAAAGAATCCGGAGAGGGCGCTGCCTATATAAAAACGCATTCCTACGCTTTGGATAAGGATTCGAATATTTATGCCTTTGGAGACGCAACACAAATGTTGCTGGCTGCAAACTACGACCGGCCAATGATTACCGATTATCAACTGATTAATTCATTTAAAAACAGCGATTTTGAAATGATCGGGCAAATAGCCGGAACAGAAGCAGGCAAGTTCATTTTTATCAAAGATAAAGCTTATAAGCTGTATGAACATAGCTCAAGCAGCATGAAGGAGATTGGCGTTGATGAGTATGTGGGGGATTAACAGTCAATAAACAATTTAATGGTCTTTTCTTCCCAGATTTTAGGGTTTCGGTCGGTACTGATCACTACTAATCCTACTGGTGCCATTCTTCCAACCATGGCATGGGCATAAGCATGACTGGTGACAAACACAATCTCATCCTTTAACATGCTCATCTGTATTTCAAAATATCAGGTATGTAAAAACGTCAATAAAGGATGATGTAAAGTTTGATTTAAAATGAATATATTTGTGTTGTACGCACGAGTGAGGCTATTACAGTGGCTTTTAGGGAACACTCGGGCAATTGAGGTATATGCAGCCTCCCAAAAATAGATTTATAAGCATGATGAAGAAAAGCTTTACAATCATTAAGCGAACATTAAGTATAATTGGCTTGATTTTATTAATATATGCTTTTTATTACGCTATACAAATAAATCAAAAAAAGGATAAACTACTTGCAGAATTTGGGAAAGAAACCTATTGCGTAGTGTCAAAAAAATATAAAGGAGCGAAGAGAAAAAAATACATTGTTTGTTATTTTACTGCTAAGAATAAAGGATATAAAAGTCACCATCGTGTTAACAGCAGTGACTGGTGGGATATTCAAATAGGTGATACCTTAAAATTAATATATTATCCAGAAGATCCTGAGATTAATGAACTAAATACTAAACCTGACATAAATATTAAAGCAATTACACCCCAAGGGTATCCCACTAAAGAAAGTAAAACTCAAGAATGATGTTAAGTTCCATTCTTTCTCGTTTGCAACGAGGGCGCATCTGCTAAATGCATTTGCAATGCAAGTACAAACCAACTAGCGCCAGTCTTCAAACCACGGCATGGGCAAAAGTACGACTGCTGAAAAACACAATCTCATCCTTTAACATGCTCATCTGCATTTCAAAATATCAGGTATGTAAAAACTTCAATAAAGGATGATGTAAAGTTTGATTTAAAATGAATATATTTGTGTTGTACGCACGAGAGACACTATTACAGTGGCTTTTAGGGAACACGCGGGCAATTGAAGTACTAACATGATTATTATTTTTATTAAGCCAGTTGCTTATGAAGTCTAAATTGTTAATTATAATAATAGTAAATAGCATAAGTATCATCCATGCTCAAAATGTTATAGAAGTTTCCTATAGTGATACTTCCTACACTTATATCTTATTTGAAAGGTGCCTAAAAGATTCGTTACCTGATGGTCAGTACATGTTATATTTTCCAACAGAAAAACACAGCAATGAATCTAAAATAAAGGAGATTGCACATTACAAAAATAATGTACGTGATGGAATTCATATCGAATATGGAATCAACGAGGATATATATTATTTACATAAATTAGAATACTATAAAAATGGAATTTTGGATGGACAATCACTGGTCTTTTATCTTGATGGTTCAATCATATTAAGTGGTTTTTTTCATGATGGAAAAAGAATTGGTAAATGGCAATGGAAGCGGGAAAAAGGTAATTACATTCTAAATTATAATGAATTTGGAAATATTACAAGTTGGCAATGTTTTGATGATTCGAATAAATTATTATCTGAAGGTGAAGGATCGCCGGGGTTTATATTTCCCTAACTTTCCCAACCAGGCCAGTCTTCCAGCCCCAGCTTGTGCTTAAGCGCGACTTGTGCAACACTTCAATTAAATTTACTGGTTCTTTACAACAATGGAAATACAAAAAGGATAAAATTAGATGATGAACACCTGAGGTTGATTTGAAATGAATATATTTGTGTTGTACGCACGAGTGATGCTATCGCAGTGGCTGGCCGGAACACTCGCGCGATTGAGGGGGTTACGATTAGTGCAGTAATAGGAGTTGTATATAGGACTACCGTTGAAAAGAAAAATTAAAGGAAAAGTATTTCAATAAATGATGAGGTCACAAGTTTTAAAAGGTAAATTTATATTCTATTTAAACGCATTATTGTTTCTTATAAGCATTGGTTATCATGAATATCTTGATGAGTTTTTGCCTGATATATTACAAATATTAATTGTTTTAACTTTCGTTTTTTCAATTGTAATAGAATATAGAGTATTAAGGAATAAAAAAACCAGGGATAGCTTTCATCTATATAAATATAGTGTAATTAATGCAATGCGATTATTATATGGTGTTTCAGTTTGTTTATTATTCATCAATTCGGTAGGCAAGAATCCGCTCGTTTTTAATTTGTTAATTTTTTCCTATGTATTGTATCTTTTCTCTGGATTACGCATAATTAAAAGATAAATGCCCAAATTAAATATTAAGAATACTATCTTATAAAACCAGGCAGTTCGGGGTTTTCTTTTACTCTATTATTTTCAACAAACCGGCACCAGTCTTCCAGCCCCAGCTTGTGCGCTGGCGCGACTGGTGACAAACACAATCTCATCCTTTAACATGCTCAACTGCATGTCATAATATCGGGGATGTAGAAACGTCAATAAAGGATGATGTAAAGTTTGATTTAAAATGAATATATTTGTGTTGTACGCACGAGTGATGCAATCGCAGTGGCCTGGCGGGAACACTCGCGCGATTGAGGAAACATATGTTTACAGATGGTTTTTTTCACCCTAACGAAAAATGGTATAATATTGGATTTGGACCTGTAGCAGCTTTTGGGCTATGGGGCGGTCTACGGTTTCCTTTAGAATTACAAGATTGGTTACAGGATAGTGATTATTATCCGGCTGTTGTTTTTCCTTTTTTGTTGAATTTTAAAAAAATATAATGACATGAGAAAGATATTCCTCGTATTAAGCCTTATATTATCTCATTTGATGCCAAGCGTCTGTCAGGACTATTCAAGTATTAATATAGATACTTTAAACAAATACGATAAAAATGGTAAAAAAACCGGATACTGGATAGAATACTTGGATGAAAAGCTGAAAATTCGGAAAAATGCTAGTAGTGCTTCTTATTTATGGTTTGTGTATTATTTGGAAGGCAAACGTGTTTCGATAAAATTATCATCATTTATAAAGTATTCTATTTTTAAAAAAGATTATTTATACGAATCGAATTCTGTAAATGGAGATTCTATCATTATCTTAAATGGAACTATTTTAGCTAAATTATTAAGTAATAATAAAGTAAGCCAACAGTTTGTTTTTGCCAATGGCAAACTAATAAGCATTAAAGAATATAACAATAATTCAGGTAAAATTGAATGTTATTTTGAATTTACTGAAAACCCTTTACAATATTATTTTTCAATTTTTAATGAAAATGAAAGCCTATACGCAAAATATACTTATATGTTTAGTAAAGGTAATTGGAAATCGTATATATCAAACACTTCTCAATAGTGTATTAAATCAAATTATTAAATGTCATCTAAATTTGGACATACTAAAATGAATTTTTTGTTTCAAATAAAAAAAAATAAAACTTAAAAATGAGAAAAACAATAATTATAAAAATTCTACCTATTTAGCAAAATGTATCTTATTAACCAACCAATCATAACTGGCATGAGTCTAAATGTAGCATGATGTGAATGCAGGACTCGTGCTAGCCAATCAAAATAAGAAAATAAAAATAAAACAATCAAAAATGAAAAAACAAATAATTTTAATGATATGGCTTCTAACTTGCCCTCACTCGCCCTCGTTTGTAACGAGGGCGCATCTGCTAAAAGCGTAAAAATCGTAACTTCCGAAGGATAAAAATACAGATTAAAATTTGCCCAATCCAAAACAAATACCTGCATAATTAAAGAGCAAAGAAAAGGCCGCCCTGCCGGGCGGCCTTATCACCTAACTTAGTTAATGTCTGATTATAAGTTTCTTTGTAATTGAATGGTCTTTGCCTTTCACGGTAATAAAATAAAGACCTTCATCCCATGCTGCAGTTTTTAGGGTAAATTCATTTGTGCCGGGAGTAGCCACATACACCTCCTGACCGATGGTATTGTACACCGAAACATTTGAGATTGCTTCCTGCGCCGACAGGATTACCTGCTCATGGGCCGGATTGGGATACAAACTCAACAGTTCGTTCTCAAACACAGGATCGATCCCGGTGGTGGTATTTTCAGGTTGGGGATACACACATTTGGAACTGTTTTGCCATTGTTCGTAAAAACTTTGCCATTCCTGTGTAAGGGTTTCCTTAAGGCTTCCATCTTCGTAGTATTGGTAAAGGGTACGGTATGTATCCATCCACATGATGTAAAAAGACTGCGTTCTGTATTGTTGCAAAAGTCCGTCTTCATTGTAAGCAAAAATATCGCGCTGCATAACTACTGTATCCCACACATTGTTAAAAGGATCCCAGTTTTGGTATAAAACCGACAGTGGTTGCCCATCAGCATTCAACTCCGTAAATGCATGATCTTCATTTACCCAGGTGTTCAGGTTATAATACTGGTCAATTTGATCCAGCGTATTTTCTTCCGTGTCTTGAATATAGATGGTCCGTGTATTAAGCACATAGGTCCCTTCCAGGTTATTGGCCCAGTCGGTATATGATTCAAGCAGTTGCTGATCCTCATCATACACATACCGGTAGCGATATGAGTAGTACCAATCATTTTGAATGGTATTCCAGTACTGATAAATAACGGTGTCCTTCAGATCATACATGTTGTATGTGTAAAATTCCTTGCTTCCATCGCGCCATTCCGGGTCCTCATAGGTCGAAAACCAGGTAAATGTGAATACCAGCCTGCCATCGGTATCGTATTCGTGCAATTTTTTATTCAGTGGATCCCAGCTACCTCCATTCATTTGTGGATTCCAGAATTCATAGGTATCAAGTTCCACCTGTCCGTTGGCTGTATATTCATAAGCCTTCCGCGTTGAAGGAACATACATTTGCTGATCTGCATCCCAGGTTTGGGCAATTGAAAGGGTCAAATGGCCAGCCTCATCATAGGTGTTGAGGGTAATGGATGATTTTTCCCAGTCGTTTGCCTGGAAAGGCCAGGTATAACAAAAAACGGTATCGGTACTCAGCGCTTTGTCCGGAAATACTTTCAGCGGGTCGGCACAATTACAGGGTTGTTCATCAATTTCAGTATTCACCGGTAAGCTATTTTGCGCTTGTGAAATACCGAAAAGCAAGCACACAAGAATAACAGGTATAGTGATTTTTAGAAAAGTAAATGGATTTTTCATTCGGTTAAATTTAGCATACAAAAGTAATGGCTTAACTGCCTTTACGGGAATATACACAAGCCTTTAACATATATTTAACAGAATTGCATATAAAGTGTAGGAATTGACCTGCAGAGAATTCTACCTGCTGAATCACGAAGGGTAATCGCAGGTAATTAGTCAATCGCGGCCGCCAGACTTTTTACCTCACTTTGTAATGAGATCACTAAAAAAAGATTTAAATCGGTCCCTGGTTGAGGGTTTCATGGCTGTTTTGCTAAAGGTTAAAAATCAGATAGGGTTTTAAGCCTCTTGCATGATCGGTACAATAATACGAACAGAAAATTCTGAAAACAAGCGTTAATAAGTTAACGGCGGACATTAATCAGTTAACGGCGCAATAATTATTTGTCCAGTTTTTCCCTGACTTCAATTACGGAAGATGCTTTTTTAAATTCCTGTTTTTCTTCAAACAGTTTTCGGTAAGTGATATGGATTTTGCCGGGATCGGCTCCAATGGCCTCCAAAGTTGCTTTCATCTTGGGGTTAAAGTCGCCAACCCAAGATATTTCAAGTTCTTGATAATGGGGCCGTTTGGTAAGTAAAGGCTCCTGAAGATGCCAGAAAATGGCCGACTCTACTCCTGCACCCTGGAATTTAGGAACCACACCCATGATGGTCACCCTCGACCGGTTAATCAGTTTCGTTTGTTTGAGGAATAAAAAACGGAGTTTATTCCACAGATGGAGTTTCCCATTGAATTTTTTAAAGATCAGGTTCACATCCGGGAACATCACAAAAAACGCAATGGGTTTTCCTTCGTGATAAACGAACCAGATAAAATCCTCCTCAAGGATGGGTTTGGCCTCCTTAAAGCTTTTATAAACCTTTTCGATCGTCAGCGGTGTAAAATGCTCATGATATACCCAGGCTTCATTGTGAATGGCCACCACGTCCTTCACATATTTATCAATATTGTTCACCTGAATATGCTCAAAGGTATAACCCGGTTTGCGCATCACCCATTCGGCAATTTTCCAGAACCGCTCCGGGAAGGGCTTTCGCAGGTTCAGGTGTTTGGATTCCTGCTCGAAGAAAGGCTTAAATCCGTATGCTTCAAAAAGGGTTTTGTAATAAGGCGGATTATAATTCATACCAAAAGCCGGAGGGGTAAACCCTTCCACCAGCAAACCCCAGTAATTATCGTTTTCACCAAAGTTAACCGGGCCGTCCATGGCGCCCATACCCTTTTCCTGAAGCCAGTTTTGGCAGGTATCAAACAACAGGAAAGCAGCCTTTTGATCGTTAATGCATTCAAAAAAGCCCATGCCCCCAACAGGTGGATCATATTTTTTAGCTTTTTCCCGGTCATAGAAAGCAGCCACCCTGCCAATCAGGTTGCCTTTATCGTCGTGCAAAATCCATCTCCGGGCCTCCCCGTTCAGAAAGTAGCTGTTTTGAGCCGGGTCAAAAATCGCCTCAAGGATATTATCCAATGGACAAATCCAGTTGGGATCGTTACTGTAAATTTTTCTGGCAACATCCAGGAATAATCTGGCACTTCGTTTATCTTCTACCTGAGTTATCTTCATCTGAAACACATGACTGACTGCAAATATAGAATTTTAGGCTATATCCGCCACCTTTTTGACTGTTCTTGCATCTACAAAAGTATATATCATTCAAGGATAAATTAACGTTAGTAGCTATGCATTTTGAAACATAAACGGCAAGCGCGAAGAATGTGTTTATCTTTGCCAACGAAATTTAACAATTGGTGTGAAAAAGATTTATTGGCTGATCATAAAATCCTACCTGGGACCCCTGGTCTTCACGTTTTTCATTGCCCTTTTCATTTTGTTGATGCAGTTCCTGTGGAAATACATCGACGACCTGGTAGGCAAAGGCCTGGAGTGGTACATCATAGCCGAATTGCTTTTTTATGCTTCCTCCACCTTTGTTCCGCTGGCACTACCGCTTGCTATCCTGCTTTCATCGCTGATGACTTTTGGTAACCTGGGCGAAAACTATGAACTGGTGGCCATGAAGGCTGCCGGCATTTCTTTGCGTCGGGTGATGGCTCCGTTGATGGTGATGTCGCTGATCATCAGCGGAATTGCATTTTATTTTTCAAACAATGTATTGCCGGTAGCCAATCTAAAATTTAAGTCGCTTTTGTATGATGTGCGTGAACAGAAGCTGGCACTCGATATCAAAGAGGGTGTTTTTTACCATGGGATTGATGGTTTTGTGATCAGGGTTGGTAAAAAGGAAAATGATGAGCAAACCATCCGGGATGTTATAATTTATGATCACCGCGAGAAAAAAGGCAATATTAACATTACAGTGGCCGACTCAGGAAGGATGGAACTCACACCTGATGGAAGATACCTGATCTTTAATCTTTACAGCGGATATAATTATACCGATAAAACAGATACCCGCGATTATCGTGAAAAGGTCCCTTTTCAACGAACGAAATTCAGGGAGAATTTCAGAAAGTTCGATTTGATGGACTTCGAAATGTCACGAACCGATGAAGACCTATTTAAAAACAACTATTCAATGCTGAATCTTACCCAGCTTACAGAAGCTGAAGATTCGCTGGTACGGAGTTTAAACGAACGAAGAGCAGGTATACCGGATTTGCTCATGCGCACCTTCTATTTTTTTACGGGAATAGACTCCACCAGGGCAGCACGTTTTGAACCAGATAGTAATTACAATATCAATTTTCTGGCTACTTATTCCAAAGTACAGCAGGAAGAGATCATAGAGGATGCGATTCAAAAATTCAGGCGCTCCCGCGACAACATCCGGTATTACAAACAGGAAATAGAAAGCAGGGAAGAGATGATTTATAAACACCAGGCAGAATGGCATCGAAAATTCACACTCTCGGTGGCGTGTTTTGTTTTGTTTTTTATTGGCGCACCCATGGGTGCAATCATTCGCCGGGGTGGACTTGGACTGCCGGTGGTGGTATCGGTTTTATTTTTTGTGCTTTTTCATATCATTTCCATTACCGGTGAAAAATCCGTTAAATCAGGCGCTATTGATGCAAATATCGGCATGTGGATCGCCCCGGTAGTTTTACTTCCTCTCGGAATTTTTCTCACCTTTAAAGCTACAACCGATTCGCCCCTGCTTGATGCTGAATCGTGGAAAAAAACCTTTTCGAAATTATTTTCCAAAAAGAAAAAATGATGCGGATCCTTTTTCTGTGCAACAAATCACCATACCCGGCGTGGGAAGGAGGACCCCTGGCGATGAACGCCAACATTCTGAGTATGTTAAAGGCCGGTCATGAGGTGAAAGTGCTGGCCATGAACACCAATAAATACCAGGTTGACCCAAAGGAAATTCCGAATGATTACCGGGAGAAAACAGGTATTGAGTTTGTTTACGTTGACCTGGCCATAAAACCACTTGCTGCTTTTCTGAATCTTTTTTCAAAAAAGTCGTACCACGTGGAGCGGTTTATTTCAAAGGCCTTTGAGCAGAAGCTCATCGAAATCCTTCAGACCGGTGATTTTGATATCGTTCAGCTTGAAATGCTTTACATGACGCCCTATGTGGACGTGATCCGCAAGCATTCAAATGCAAAAATAATTCTCCGTTCGCACAACATCGAACACCTGATCTGGAAGCGGGTGGCTGAAACCACTAAAAATCCGCTCAAATCCCTTTACCTGAAACACCTCACTGCCAAGCTAAAGAATTATGAATTGGGCAAGCTGAATACCTACGATGGCATTGCCTGTATCAGCTCTAAAGATGCTGAGTTTTTCAGCAATAATGGCTGTAAAACCCCCATCACAACAGTTCCTTTTGGAGTGGACACCGAAACATATCAAACCGGGGATTTGAATTACGAATTCCCTTCGCTCTTTCACATTGGTTCAATGAATTGGATGCCAAATGAAGAAGGAATTAACTGGTTTCTGGAAAACGCATGGCAGGGCATTCATGATAAATTTCCGGAGCTTAAGCTGTACCTTGCCGGCCGCGAAATGCCCAACTGGCTAACCAATCTTAACCGAAAAAACGTAGAAGTTTTGGGCGAGGTGGACGATGCGCAGGTTTTCATCCATTCAAAAGCCATCATGGTGGTTCCCCTGTTTTCAGGAAGTGGTATCCGCATAAAGATCATCGAAGGGATGGCCATGGGAAAAGCGATCATTTCTACAACCATCGGTGCAGAAGGCATTGGTTATACCCATCAAAAAAATATTCTCATTGCAGATACCGCCGAGGCATTTCTGGAAGCAGTTCGAGTTTGTATTTCGGACCAATCAACCTGTGAACAACTCGGACAGGAAGCCAGAAAGCTCATAATGAAAGAATACAGTCATGATGCTGTAATCAAGGCACTTGAAGAAATTTATTCCATTGTTTTAAAGAATTGATTTTACGATTTACTGCGAATTATTTTCCCGCCTTAATCTTTCAATTATTTTGAAAAAATGTACATTTGACCGCTAATAATCCGGATTTTGGCTGCATGAAGATTTTTGTTCTCTTATCGCGATTCCCCTACCCGCTCGAAAAAGGCGACAAGCTGCGTGCATACCATCAAATCAGGCATCTGGCCAAAAATCATGAGATACATTTATTTGCCCTGAACGATGTAAAAATAAAACCGGAACACCGGAAAGCCCTGGAACCCTACTGTAAATCAATCCATGTTTTTGATCTTTCAAAAGCGGCATCTGTGTGGAACATTGTTAAAGCATTTTTCACAGGAAAACCGCTACAAGTGGGTTATTTTTTCAGTGCTTCGGCTAAAAGGCAAATCAGGAAGATCATCAATGAAATTCAGCCTGATCATATATTTTGCCAACTGATAAGGGTAACGGAATACGTAAAAGATTTTAAAATCCCGAAAACACTCGACTACCAGGATGTTTTTTCGAAAGGGGTGGATCGCCGTTGTGAAACTTCACCTGTTTATATGAAACCGGTTTTGCGCACCGAATATAAGCGGCTGCTCAAATACGAAAAGAACATATTTGATTATTTTGATCACAAAACCATCATCTCCATTCCTGATCGGGATTTGATACCCCATCCTGATAAAAATCAAATTGAGGTGGTAATCAATGGCGTCGACACCGATTTTTTCAGTCCGCTGGAAATAGAAAAGGAGTACGACCTGGTTTTTACCGGCAACATGGGTTATCCGCCTAACGTAAATGCCGCCAATTTTTTAGTAAAAGAAATTTTACCCCTTGTTCAGCAAAAACATCCTGATGTAAAAGTTATGCTCGCGGGTGCTACACCGCATCCATCGGTGCAGGCGCTGCAAAGCAAATATGTGAAAGTGACCGGCTGGGTGGAGGATATTCGTGAATGTTATGCAAAAGCCAATATCTTCATCGCACCTATGCAAATCGGAACAGGATTACAAAACAAGCTCCTGGAGGCCATGTCGATGAAAATCCCTTCCATCACTTCTGATTTAGCTAACAGCGCGTTAAAAGCAAAACCCGGCGAGGAAATTCTAATTGGTAATTCGGCGGAGGAGCTGGGCAGGCAAATTATCCTGTTACTCGAAGATCAATCATTAGCGAATAAACTCGCAGAAAATGGTTATAATTTTGTTCATCAAAATTACAACTGGGCTTCGGCAACTCAAAAACTTGAAAATTTAATGATCGAAAAAGGCTGACATGGATAAAATTGTGTTAATCGCTTTGGGTATTTCCGTTGCAGGATTTGTATTCGGCCTTGCAGCCAAAGCCAGGGCCATTAAAAGAAAGGAAATCAGAAAAAGTGAAATTTATGCAAAAGTTGCGGCAATTTCTTTAATTTTAATGTTTGTTTTTGTGATCATTCACCAGTTTACCAACTAAATAGTAAAAGATGGATCAAAATACGCAACAAATTCAGGACGAGCGCATGTGGGGCATGTTTGCCCACCTGAGTGCGCTGGCAGGTTACATTATTCCTTTGGGTTCGATCATTGGCCCGCTGGTCATATGGTCTATTAAAAAACAGGAGTACCCTTTTGTTGATGATCAGGGAAAAGAGGCCCTCAATTTTAATATTTCAATGGCAATTTATATGATCGTATCTGCAATACTAATTATTGTTGTCATTGGAATTATTCTGCTGATCGCCCTTGGATTATTTCAATTGATCATGATCATCATCGCGTCAGTAAAAGCCAATAATGGTGAATCATTCCGCTATCCACTTACCATCCGATTTGTGAATTGAGATGGCTGTTGCATTGATAAATTCACCACTTGGAACCATTCAAATAGAAGCTTCAGCTATTGGAATTACCAAACTTATTTTTACAGATGAGCAGCCGGAGAAAGCTTCCGACAATTCCCATATTTTAAAATGCATCGATCAGCTAGCAGCCTATTTTGAAGGAAGTCTGAAAGCTTTTGACGTTCCGCTGGATATGGATGGAACCGATTTCCAAAAAAAGGTTTGGGAACAGCTCCTGCATATTCCCTTTGGTAAAACCATTTCGTACCCGGATCTGGCAAAGCAACTTGGCAATCCCAAATCGATCAGAGCTGCCGCACATGCAAACGGTCAAAACCCCGTTTCTATCATTGTTCCCTGCCACCGGGTAATCGGATCCGATGGAAGCCTTACTGGTTATGCTGGTGGTTTATGGCGTAAAAAATGGTTGCTGGAGCATGAAATGCAGGGAAAGCAAGGACGCCTTTTTTAGAACCATTCCTTCAATTTCATTTTTCACCATTTCAAAATAATCCATTATCTTTAACAGGTTCAAGTGTTGATGGAATTAATTTCGATAATTACTTTTTACAAAACTCAACCTTCCGCTAAAACCCTTTGCAATAAATAAGAATGGGTAAAACTCTCATCCCTTGAATTAATCACACTTTGAACAGCTTGGTGATATATTAGTCGGATTCAAATTTTGCTTGTTTTTCTATTGAAAATAAACCCATTTTTTATTTAAGCATTAAAAATTATCATCTATGAAAAAGACTTTTACCCTCCAATTGCTAACGATTGTGCTGATCCTCACCGGAAGTATTATACACGCACAAACCGCTCATGAACCCAACAAAAAAAGTGTTTGCCTGCTCACCAATTATAAGGCCCCTGATCCATTTGACGGGATAAACTCAATTTTCTCCGAAGATTTTGCAAGTGGAGTTGTTCCTCCCACAGGGTGGACGGTTATGGGCGATGGACAAACCAACTGGATTTCTGCAACATCTGCAAATGCCGGAGGAGTCGCTCCCGAACTTGAATTTTACTGGAATCCGCAGTTTGATGGCGTTTCCAGGATGGTTACACCTGCAATCTCCACATCAGGATACAGCGCTTTACTTTTAAACCTGAAACATTTTCTGGATGATTATGGCGGAGCTAACTCCTACACGCTCTATGTTGAAACAACAAGCGATGGAGGCAGCACCTGGAATGAGGTTTGGTCGCTGACCGATCCGGGCGCAAATGTTGGCCCTGAAACACTATCCATCCTGATTGACAATGCCGATGTCGGCTCTGATAATTTTCAGCTTGCCTTTACCTTTGACGGAGATTCCTACGAACTGGATGGTTGGTTTATTGACGATGTTCTCCTGGAAGAAGCCCTTTCGCTGGATGCTGCGGCTATGGACATTAACGTGCCTTCAATAATTACCGCCGGCAACGCAATTACCCCCATGGGAACAGTAAAAAATATGGGCACCGAAACGATCTCTTTCAACGTCAATCTCACCATTGAAGAATCGGGTGGTTCTGTAGTTTACGATGAAAACCTTTCTGTTACCGATCTCAGCGCGCTCGAATCGATGGATATGACCTGGCCTGAGTGGACTTCCACGGCCGGACAGTTTACCTGCACCCTCACCACCGAACTTACAGGGGATGAAAACCCTGCCAATGATACGCAGGTTGCAGAGCTGGAAGCGGTTGCTGGTGTTATCTTGCTGAAACCCTTATATGAAGAGTTTACCAGTTCGACCTGTGTGCCTTGTGCTGGCGCCAATCCTATTCTGGATGCCGTGCTTTTTGCAAATCCGGGAACGCACAGTTTGATCAAATATCAAATGGACTGGCCCGGATCCGGCGACCCTTATTATACCGAAGAAGGCGGAGTTAGAAAAGATTATTACGGCGTTTCGGGTGTTCCCGATTTGTATATCAATTCCGATCAACTTTACCCGGGTGATATGACCCAAACAATTTACGACAGCTACCAGGGGCTGGTCACCGGCATGGAGATAGAAGTTGCCGAAGCTGCCATTGATGAAGATTATATGATAACGGTTACTGCCAATATTGATGTGGTTTCAAATTATGATGCAGGATTGACCGCCCACCTCGTTGTGGTGGAAAAAACAACCGTTGGAAATGCAACTTCAAACGGGGAAACTGAATTTTACCATGTGATGCTGAAAATGCTACCCGATGCTGAAGGGACAATCCTGCCGGCTTTATCACCCGGTACAACGCAGACAATTACCGAAACCTACGACATGGGGCTAACCCATATGGAAGAACCCAATGATTTGGCCGTAATTGTTTTTGTTCAGGATGATTCTGATAAAAGCATAATCCAATCTGAGGAAGCTGATGTTGCCGGTGAATTTGATGCCTACAACGTTACCTTCAATGTAGAAGATAGTGACGGCAATCCGGTGGAGGGCGCTGAGATTTTCCTGGAGGGAAACGGAACCCAAACCACCAATGCTGCCGGTCAAACTGTTTACGAGGGTGTATTCCCCGGCGATTATGATTATGATGTTTCAAAACCGGGATTGGAACCGGCCTCCGGATCACTTGACGTAGTTGATCAAAATATTACGGAAAATGTGGTGTTGAATATTCCTGAATATTATTACTATGAAGATTTTGGAGCCGGCCTCCCTGATGACTGGACCACCGTTTTTGGAGGATGGAATTCCGTTTACTGGTACGATGGAAAAGTGATCATTTTCTCACAGGGTGATCCGGGTGATATCATGCTGATTGCCCCATCCATCGACCTTGAACCGGTTGAAACCTTATACATCGAAGTAGGAAATAACTACGGAACCCCCAGCCCAAACCTGCTGGTGGGAACTGTTTCAGATCCTTCCAATCCGGGTTCATTTACACTGCTCGAAACCCTAACTCCACCCGCTGAAGGATACGAAGACATGGCCGTGGATATGACCGGCTATTCAGGCACGGATACTTATGTGGCTTTCAAATATCAGGGGCCTGGCTTTGGCTATTTTTACATCGAAACGGTTAAGATGACAGAAGTGGCAGCCAGTGAATTATGTGTGCCCGAGTACGTTACCGGTTGCGCATTGGGAGATGGATTCTCCGATTTTGCCGTTGAAGAGATCGAAAATTATGGAACAGGATGCGCTGACCTGAACGGAACCGGCTGGAGCCAATACCTCGAACTCGGACCCGCCACCCTCTACCAGGGGCAGATACATGATTTTATTATGGCTTCGGGTTTCACAGGAAATTTTGCAACCATTTGGATCGATTTTAATGACGATTACACTTTTACAGCTGATGAGATCGTACTCGATAATTACTGGATACAACTTCAAAACCAGTTATATACCGTACCGGTTCAAATCCCGGCAGATGCCTTAACCGGAACCCACTATATGCGTGCAAGGACCCGATTTGCAAACTTCTGCGATGACCCCTGTGCTTCTTATTTTTATGGAGAAGCAGAAGATTATATGGTCACCATTGAGGCAGCACCCAGCACAGCCATTTTTGAAGATGATTTTGAAGCTTACAATGCTGGTGAGCAACTGGCCTGTCAAAACCCTGAGGAATGGACAACCTGGAGCAACCTGCCCTGCGATGCCACAGAGGATGCTTACATCTCGGATGACTTTGCTTACAGTGGTGTTAATTCAGTGCATATTGTCACCAACAACGACCAGGTTAAAAATCTCGATACTTATTTTACATCGGGTGTTTACGAAATCAGCCTCATGATTTATATTCCAACAGGTGCCGATGGATATTACAATGTGCTGTCGGATTTTAATGCTGCTTACGAATGGGGATTTGAAGTCTATTTTAATACAGGAGGGGATGGATCAGTAAATGCTGGCGGTACCGGTGCAGCTACTTTTACCTTTCCATTTGATACCTGGATGTTTTCAAAACTGATCGTCGACCTGGATAATGACAAGGCATATTACTTTTTAGAGGATGAACTTATATATTCCTGGCAATGGACCCTGGGAGCTTCCGGCGGGGGATCGCAGTTGCAATTAGCAGCTGTTGACCTTTTTGGCGCCAATGCAACAACCTCCTTCTATTTTGATGATTTTACAATTGATGAAGGTGTTGCTCCTCCTCCTTTACCTGCACCCATAAATTTGATAGGACCTTATGGAGTTAATCCAGGTAATGATATTGTTCTTAATTGGGATGCCCCCACAGGATATCTTGATATACAATGGGACAATGGGATCAATAATGATGCAATTGGTCTGACAGCAGGTGGCACATTTTCAGTTGCTTCTCACTGGGAACCAGCTGACCTTACCTATTACAATGGTATGATGCTCGAAAAGATAACCTTCTTTGCAGGTGATTATTCCGGACCTTCTTTTACCATCAAAGTCTGGACAGGTGAATCTGGCATTGAGGTGTTAAGTCAGCCAGTGGCCAGTTTTGTACAGAACGACTGGAATGAAATCCAACTTGAAACACCCTATATAATCGATGCCTCTGAGGATCTTTGGTTTGGATATGAAACAACCCATGATGTGGGTGAATACCCAGCAGGAGTTGATGCCGGCCCGGCTATTCAGACTTATGGGGACATGATCTACAACGACGGTACATGGTCATCACTGTTTGTCCTTACAGGTGGAGCCATTGATGCCAACTGGAACCTGGTCGGTCATTTAGGGCTGTCGGACGGAAGTAAAGAAATTATGACTATTTCAACGGCAAATCAAAATATAGTTCCAATTATCAGCAATGGAAGTTTTATCGCCCAGGGATTTGGCTCAGGTAAAAAGTTTAAACCCTCATCAACTAAAGATTTATTGGGTTACAATGTATATCGAGATGGATTACAAATTGATTTTGTAATAGAAACTACTTATACTGATAATGTTTATGAGTTTGGTCCTCATGAATACTTCGTTACCGCTGTTTGGGATACCGGCGAATCAGATCCTTCAAACTCCTGGATAGTTGAAGTTGGAACCTTTGGAGTTAATACCTCCGCTAACCAGGCAATACAAGTATTTCCCAATCCAACAGATGATTTTGTTAAAATCAACTCCGACCTAAAAATCAACAGCATCCATTTGTATGATCAAATTGGGCAGGAGGTTTTGGTCAGGGAAATTGGAAGTGATCAAACAAAACTTGATTTATCAGGTTTCCATCCGGGAATTTATCTCATTTGTATTGATACGGAAAAAGGAACCATTACTAAAAGATTGATTTTGAACTAAAGATTAAATATAAATCAGAAAGGGCAGCCGATGGGTTGCCCTTTTTTGTTTGTTCTCCGGCTTCATATTTAAAATATTCAGGCTATTTTAGCATGTTTAATTTTTGCAAATAAAATTTGATTCTATGATCAAAATAAATGCATCACTAATCAAGGACATGATGGATGAGGCCAGAAAATCCCAACGCGGCCGTATCAATCACAATTTCCATTATGGTGGTGATGACCCACTACAACGCATGCTCAACAGTATGCAACCGGGTACTTACCTTCAGCCTCACAAACATCAAAACCCGGATAAACGAGAGGTATTTATGGCCCTTACAGGGAAGTTTGTTGTGATTCAGTTTCATGATGATGGGCGTATTGCCGACCACATGATCCTCGATCCTAAAAACAAAAATTTTGCTGCAGAAATCTCCGCAAGGACTTATCACACCATCATTTGTCTTGAACCCGATTCGATTATTTATGAGTTGAAAGATGGGCCGTACAGTCCCAATGATGATAAGCATTTTGCAGCCTGGGCACCGAAGGAAGGAGAGGCTGGATGTGAAGGTTACATGGAATCGTTATTGAAACAATTGGAAATTTCAATGATAAAATAATAAATAGATTATTCAACCCCTTCAGGGTTGATGTTGATTTTTTAATCTTCATTCTATTCATGTTGAAGCCCTTCGGGCTTCCAAATTAAAACGATCCAACTCTCGAGATGTAAACAAACTCCCACAATCCTTTTATAGCTTCAATTCTTTTGGATTACAGTTGGCTCAACATAAAACCCCGAAGGGGTTGCACATGAATAACCACGAATGAAATTCGTGGGACGGCAGAATACAACCATCCAACAACCCTGAAGGGGTTGAATTATCCCTGAAAAATGAATTTTTAACGATTCAAAATAATTATCAAAGTAACTGTCAAAATCCAAATCTTTAAACCAATTCAACTAAAAAACAAAAAAACCCGAAGGGGTTGAATATGAATAACCACGAATGAAATTCGTGGGAAGAAAGGACACAACCAACCGGCAACCCCGGAGGGGTTGAATTATCCCACATCAATTAACCATTTGATTGAATTCAAACGGTCTTTACAACGTTCAACCGGCGTCGTAGGTGCCATATGTTGGTAACATTGTGATTGTCGAATTAATCAAGCGTGCCGTAGGTACGCAACCTCTTTCTCCCGAAAAATAATGCCTCATGTGTTACAAGAATTATCTTTCCGTCAGCGATATTGCAGAAACAATCGATTAATCAACGATTGAAGATAATCAAATATCATCCGTTAAAAACATTCAGCACCTCCAGCGCTGGGTGTTCATTTATTTTGATGTTTCTACCAACATCACGACCCTACGGGTCGAAAAATCAATAATAAATTGAGGATCTTAGAATTTGATACTCACCTTGTCTTACATTCAACCAATTTATTCAGTAACTTGGAACTGTTTTGGGTTTATTTATTAAACATTTGGAATTTTCGCCGGCGTACAGACAAGTATTTGTCATTTGTAATTTTCATTTTATGATTTCACTTATTCCGGTTTCTTTCCAAATGGATTGATTTATCTACCTTTGCAGCTTAAATATAGAGATTCGCTAAACGTTATGGCACAAAAACCTTCCATTCCAAAAGGTACGCGCGATTTCACCCCGGCTGAGATGGTGAAAAGGGATTATATTTTTGATACGATCAAGGCAGTTTTTAAATTATATGGTTACCAGCCTATCGAAACACCGGCCTTGGAAAATCTATCCACCCTGCTCGGCAAATATGGCGATGAAGGCGATAAGCTGTTATTCAAAATTTTGAACTCGGGCGATTTTGCAGAGAAAGTGCCAACGGAAAAATTTCAAAATCCCAGCAGCAATGAATTAACCGGATTTATTTCTGAAAAAGGCTTGCGTTACGATCTCACCGTGCCCTTTGCCAGATTTGTTGTACAAAACCGAAATGAGATCTCCTTCCCTTTTAAACGTTACCAGATCCAGCCGGTTTGGCGGGCCGACAAACCTCAGAAAGGACGCTACCGGGAGTTCTTCCAGTGCGATGTGGATGTCATCGGAAGCAATTCCTTGCTCAATGAGGTGGAACTGGTGCAAATCATCAACGAAGTATTTAGCAGGTTAAAAGTAAATGTCACCATCAAACTCAACAACCGCAAGGTGCTGTATGGCATTGCAGAATATATTGGCGAAACGGAGAAGTTCATGGCGATTACCGTGGCCATCGATAAGCTGGATAAGATCGGCATTGAAGGAGTAAAGCGGGAGCTGTCAAACGGAGGGGTATCAGAAACTGCGATTATAAAAATCGGGGAAATACTTGATTTTAAAGGGGACACAAAAGACAAGCTTCAATTTCTTTCAGAAAAACTCACCTCCACAGAAACCGGGCGAAAAGGGATTGAAGAAATGCAAACTGTATTCGATTTCTTAAATAATCTCAATTTAACAAGTAAAGTGGAATTAGACCTCACCCTCGCCCGGGGATTAAATTATTACACCGGCGCCATTTTCGAGGTTTCTGCCAACGATGTGAAAATCGGCAGTATTTGCGGTGGCGGACGATATGATGATCTTACCGGGATTTTTGGGTTACCCGATGTTTCAGGTGTTGGCGTTTCTTTTGGTGCCGACCGGGTTTATGATGTGATGAGCGAACTCAATCTTTTTCCATTCGATTCAGGGGCGACAACACAGGTATTTTTTGTTAATTTCGGTGAGAAAGAACAAAATTACTGCCTGGGATTGCTGGAAAAACTTCGGCGAAATGGCATCAATGCCGAGATCTACCCCGAGCCGGCCAAGATGAAAAAGCAGATGAGTTATGCCAACAATAAAAATGTTCCTTTTGTGGTAATGATTGGAGAGAATGAGATGAAGGAGGGAACATTGACGGTGAAGGATATGGCAAGTGGGGAGCAAAAAAGTTATGCTTCCGTTGAGGCTTTGATAAAGTTTATCAAAGCTTAAAATGCGAGGGAATAATACCTTTCTATGGATGCTTCAAGTTCGTTGACCGAAACATATTTACTGAAACGTTTGAATTCTTTCCCGTCAAAAAATACCAGGATTGTAGGATTTGCAAACACACTGTAGCTTGCAGGAATCTCAGGGGTGGTTTTTGAATTTACCCACAAAACCTTCATTTTTGGAAAACGCTTTTGCATCAATTCTTCCACTTTAGGCCGCAGACTGATACAAGGGGCGCAATCATCATTATAAAAATACAACAATACTCCAACTTCTTCACTGATCAACTGGCTTACTGTTGCGGCATTAAGTGTGGTTTCCATTTGTTAAAAATTTTGGCAAATTTCGGAATAAAAATCAAAATTCAGAAAAACACCAGCACTTCTGTCTGCTATTTAGAGAATTTTATAATTTAGTCGATTGAAAAAGCAAACATATTATGGTAATTCTTTGGAACTTACTATTTAAGGTTAAAATCAACCGCACCGCACTTCATTGATCATATCCCGATCAGTAAAATTATATTTTGTTTAATTTTTAAAATTCCATAATCATGAATTATATAGTAAAAGGTGCGGGCCTTACCATTGAGGACCTTGTAAATGTTGCCCGCCATCATCAGCAAGTTGAGTTACATCCAGATGCAGTGGAGCGGATTAAAAAATGCCGTGCCATGCTCGAGAAAAAAATTGAAGCTCACGAAATCATGTACGGTGTAAATACCGGCATTGGTGAATTTTCGGAGGTTGTGCTCAACGATGATCAGGTAAAAGAATTCCAGAAATATTTAATTTATAACCATGCTGCGGGCATTGGTGAAGCGATGCCCGAAGAGTGGGTACGTGGAGCCATGCTCGGCAGGATCAATGTACATGCCCACGGTAATTCCGGTGTGCGCCCAGAAATCACCCAAACTTTGGTGGCTATGCTTAATAAAGGTGTAACACCCTTTGTTTGTCAGAAGGGCTCCGTTGGTGCCTCCGGTGATTTGGCACCTATGTCGCAGATAGCCCTTTTGATGATGGGTGAAGGAAAAGCATTCTACGAAGGTGAATTACTCGAAGGAAAAGAAGCATTGGATAGGGCCGGCATTCCGGTTCCCGGTTTACAAGCCCGTGATGGATTGGCTACAATCAATGGTTCGAACGTGCTCACAGCGATGAGCGCTATTTTTATTTACGATGCCAATCGCTGGTTAAAACAGGCTGAAATCGGTGCAGCCATGTCGTTGGAAGCATTGAAAGCCAACATGAAACCCTACACTTCCAAATTACATGAGGTTAGGGGCTTTAAAGGTGCCGTTCGCAGCGCCAATGCCATTAACAAACTTGTTACCGGTGGTGATCTGAAAGAGGGTCGTATTGCCTGCAAAGTGCAGGATGCTTATTCGATGCGCTCAACCCCACAAGTGGTAGGAGCAGCCCATGATGCACTGGCATATGCCCGTTCGCAGGTGGAAATTGAATTGAACGGCGTGGGTGACAATCCTATCTTTTTCCCGGATGAAAACCTGCAACTTTCAGGCGCCAACTTCCAGGGGACACCCGTGGCACTGCCAATGGATATGGCAGGAGCAGCTATCACCATGGTGAGTGTGATGTCGGAAAGGCGAATGAACCGTTTGAACAACCCTGCATTAAGTGTTGGGTTACCGGCATTCCTGACCAAAGGAGCTGGTATGTTTTCAGGTTTGATGCTCAGTCAGTATACGGCCGATATGCAAATAGTTGAGCAACGCATCCTTTCAACACCTGCGAGTATTCAATCCATCCCGGCAGCTGCCGATCAGGAAGACTTTGTTTCGATGGGGATGAACACGGCACTTAAAAACTTCCAGATACTTGACAATGCCTATGGTATTCTTGGAATTGAGATCATGGCTGCAGCACAGGCACTTGATTTCAGGGAATATAAGTTTGGTCATGGGGTTACCAAAGCAAAAGAAGTGGTTCGGAAACATGTTGAATTTTTGGATATCGACAGACCACTTTACAATGATCATAATACCATGAAAAAGCTTGTGAAATCATGTGAAATACTTGAAGAAGTGGAAAAGGTAACCGGATCACTTGAATAATCATTATTTATTTTAATGGAAGAAAATCAAAACAATACACAGGGAATGGTGAGGTCTTCAGTTCTCACCTTTCTCTGTATTTTAACTTTTATTGGCAGTGGTCTTGGAACGTTCACCATGACTATGGTTTACCTATCGTATGATGATGTATTGCTTGCCTATGAAGATTTAAAAGATCAATTACCAGAAATTACGGCATTATTTAGAGGGGGACCAAAATTTTTTCTCACCCAAGGTATCCTCTACTTTATTTCTTTGATGGGTGCAATACAAATGTGGAAGCTAAGGAAAATTGGGTTTCATATGTACGCCGCCGCTCAAATTTTTATGCTGATCGTCCCCATAGTTATCATTGATAGCTCTATGATATCCATTGTTGAAGTTTTGATTACCTTTGGATTTATTGGAGCATATTTCAGCCAGATAAAGATGATGATATAGTAAAATACAGTGTAATTTCATGACAAGCGAACAAGCATTTGACAATTTAATAACTGATGACAAAAAATCAAAATCGAGGCCTTTCTTTCTAAGCATCTTGGGAACGGCCTACCTGGTATATTCCGGATTAGTGTCATTATTATTTATAGTAGCCATCATTAAAAACGCATGGTTTAGTAGCGTCCTCGCAGATTTTTTCAGCAATATGATAATAAGTTCCACCGCCGTTTTGCTTTTCAGTATAGTGGCATTGATTGTTCACCTCGCATCTTTTGCCGGAACCATCCTCATGCTTCAACTGCGCCGGATTGGATTCTATATTTACCTCATTTCAAATTTATTAATGATCACCATTCCGCACATTTTAAATTATGGCAGTTGGTATGCATCCGGAATTTTTATTTTTTTCATATTACTATTTTCCGCCTTTTTCAGAAAAATGCATTAAATATGATGTTATTAAAATATTTCTTACTTTTGTTTTAAGCAAACATTAGTTAATTGCGAGTTATAGGTTAAATTTTAATATGTGCATATGTCGTTTAGCTAAGTGTGAGCATCTGAATGTGAACATATTATTAATTTAACCTTAATTTAAAAATGTTTTTTTCTTGCTTAAATTGATTGTTATCTTTATTTTGCAGCGTTTTTAGCGGGTTTAGAAACTTTTTTTAGCGGATTATGTCATACGAATGAGAAAATAAAACAGATGAATTCTTCAAATAAGTAATACTAATCCATATTTATTAATCTAAATTCTTATGTTATGAGAAAATTTACCCTTTTTCTTGCATTCATATTCATAGGAATGCAACTTTTTGCTCAAGACAGGGATATTAAAGGTACGGTTATCAGCAGTGATGACGGACAGCCTATCCCTGGAGTACAGGTTCTGGTTAAAGGTACCACTTCAGGTACTATTACCGACCTCGATGGGAACTACGCAATCAAAGTTCCGGAAAGTGCAACTACACTTGTTTTTAGATTTGTTGGTATGGCAACACAGGAAGTTGAGATCGGTTCTCAAACAACTGTTGATGTCAGCATGGATCCCGACGTTATGCACCTTGAGGGTGTAGTTGTTACCGCCCTTGGTATCAGCCGTGAGAAAAAATCGCTGGGTTATGCCACGCAGGAGCTTTCAGGGGATGAAATCAATCAGGTTAAAACTGATAACTTCATCAACACCCTTTCTGGTAAAGCTGCCGGGGTTTCGGTAAAATCCACAGGTAACATCGGCGGTTCCTCGAATATCATTATTCGTGGTTCTTCATCAATTACCGGTAACAACCAGGCGCTGATCGTTGTTGATGGTGTTCCTATCAATAATGACCTCACAAATACCAGAGATCAAATCCGTGGCCGCCATGGTTATGACTTTGGTAATGCTGCTGCCGACATCAACCCCAATGACATTGAGTCGATGAACATCCTGAAAGGTGCTGCTGCAACTGCACTTTATGGATCACGTGCAGCAAATGGCGTTATCATCATCACTACTAAAAAAGGTGAACGTACCATGTCGAAAAAACGGGTTTATGGCGTGAGCGTTAGCTCAAACGTTACAACCGGTTGGATTGACAAAAGCACTTTCCCAGCTTACCAGCAGGAGTACGGTGCCGGATACGGTCCTTATTATGGTGATGAGCCTTACACAGGTTTGGAACAATACGATTTTAATGGTGATGGCACTACTGACCTAGTAGTTCCCACCTATGAAGATGCCTCTATGGGACAGAAATTTGATCCCAACCTGAATGTTTACCAATGGGATGCATTCTATCCTGGTTATCCTAACTACAACAAAGCTACTCCTTACGTAGCTGCTGGTGACAATGGCGCCATTTCATTCTTTGAACAACCATGGTCATTTACTAACAGTGTGGAAGTTACAGGAGCAAATGACAATTCTAACTTCAGGCTTTCATATTTAAACCAGGATCAAACCGGCTTGATGCCAAACAGCCATTTTATCAAGAATTCTCTTCTTTTCAATGGTTCGTATGATGTTACCAAAGATGTTAAAGTAACTGCTTCTGTAAATTACATTAATAATGACAATACAGGCCGTAACTCAACTGGTTATTCAGATAATATTCTTTCATCATTCCGTCAGTGGTCTCAAATGAACGTTGATATTCAACAACAAAAAGAGTACTACGAAATGAATGAAGAAAACATTACCTGGAACCCGGTTGGACCTGGTGATCTCGCACCTGCATATTGGGACAACCCATATTGGGTACGTTATCAAAACTTTACTACTGACGGACGTGATCGTATCATTGGTTACATTCAGGCCGACTGGCAAATCAATGATTATTTCAGTGCAATGGCCCGCTTCTCAACTGATTTCTATTCAGAAATTCAGGAAGAACGTAAAGCTGTTGGATCTGCATCCGGTGAATTCGGTGTTGGAACTACTGCCGGACGTTCAGACGTAACTTCTGGTTATTCACGTTTTACCAGAAATTTCTATGAAAACAACATGGATCTTATGTTGCGTTTCAACAAAAATCTGAGTGAAAACTTCAATCTGAATGCATTAATCGGTACCAATATCCGTCGTTCACAAGTTGACGGTGTATTTGCTTCAACCGATGGTGGTTTGATCGTTCCCGGACTGTATTCATTAGGAAACAGTGTTAACCCGATGCTTGCTCCGGTTGAAACACTCGAGAAAAAAGGAATTAACGGTATTTATGCAAGTGCATCACTTGGTTACAAAGATTTCTTATTCCTGGATGCTACTGTTCGGAGAGACGTTTCTTCAACCCTTCCTGAAGAAAAAAATTCTTATGTTTATCCTTCTGTTTCAGGAAGCTTCCTGTTCAGCAATGTTGTTGATGCCGACTTTATGGATTTAGGTAAAGTTCGCGTTGGTTATGCTGAAGTAGGTAATGATGCCCCTTGGGGAAAACTATTAAATACTTATGACGGTAACCCGGTATTTAATGGAACTCCATTGTTCTCATTGCCAAACACACAAAACAATAATAACCTGCGTTCTGAAACAAGTAAAAGTATTGAAGCCGGTTTGGAAATGTACTTCCTCAACAAACGTTTAGGATTTGATTTTGCATGGTATAAAACCAATACAATTGACCAAATTATCCCGGTTGCTGTATCTTATACCACAGGATTCTCATCCAAATATATCAATGCCGGTGAAGTTGAAAACAAAGGTATTGAGTTGATGATCTTCGGATCACCGGTTGTTAACGAAAACTTCCGCTGGGATATCACTTTGAACTATGCAAAAAATAATAACGAAGTTGTATCACTTACCGAAGGTGTTGAAAACATTCAGTTAGCTGCATTACAAGGTGGTGTTACCATCAATGCCCGTGTTGGTGAACCTTACGGAACCATCCAGGGAACTGATTATGTTTACCTGAACGGTGAAAAAGTAGTAGGTGATAATGGTTATTACCTGAAAACATCAACTTCAGATATTGTTTTAGGAAACATTCAGCCCGACTGGACAGGTGGTATCAATAACCGTTTCAGTTATAAAAACTGGGCTTTCAGCTTCCTGATCGACTGGCAGCAAGGTGGAAGTATCTTCTCATTGGATATGTATTACGGTCTGGGAACCGGGTTGTATGAAGAAACTGTTGGAAATAACGATCT
>ERZ795053.1233-NODE-1233-length-32777-cov-6.756983_pt1 | contig 32777 bp, 31 predicted proteins | sample MGYA00375137_ERZ795053 | MGnify/ENA primary metagenome ERZ795053 (study PRJEB30182, sample SAMN05720284) | activated sludge metagenome | isolation source: Anaerobic digester | place: Hong Kong | collected 2014-12-17 ...
CCGGAAGATATGCGTGTCGACGGCGATGGTGGCCTCGCCGAAGGCCTCGTTGAGCACGACATTGGCGGTCTTGCGCCCCACGCCGGGCAGCGCCTCGAGAGCCGCCCGGTCGTTCGGCACTTGGCCGCCATGCCGCTCGAGGAGCAGGCGGCTGAGCTCGATCACGTTCCTCGCCTTGTTGCGGTAGAGACCGATCGTCCTGATCGATTCCCGCACCGCCTCTTCGCCGAGCTCCAGCATGGCGGCGGGTGTGTCGGCCCTGGCGAAGAGCCGCGCCGTCGCCTTGTTGACGCCCACATCCGTCGCCTGGGCGGAGAGGACGACGGCGACCAGGAGCGTGAACGGATCGGCGTAGTGAAGCTCGGTCGCGGGCGCCGGCCGGTCGCGCGCCAGGGTGGCGAAAAGCTCCAGGATGGCGGCCCGGCCGAGCCGCGAGCGAGCGGCAGGCCGGGGCTTCGGCCGGCCGGTGGGCGGGCGGCCGCCTCGCGCGCTCTTGGCGTTGCCGGGCTGGCGCTGCATATTTCCCCTGATGACGAAAGATGGACGATGACCGACGACGCATCCGCGGGGACGGGTCCGGCCGCCTTCGAGGCGGTGCTCTATCCCAACCAGCCGCCGCCGACCAGCAGCCTCGTGCTCCTGGTCGTGGCGGTGGCCAGCGTGGCGGTGGGCATGAGCATCGGCTTCTACCTCGCCGGGGCCTGGCCGGTTTCCGGCTTCGTCGGGCTCGAGCTCGGCCTGCTGATCGCGGCGCTCCTCTGGACACGGCGCGGTGCCCGCTACCGCGAGCATGTGCGGCTCGACGACACGGGCCTGCATGTGCGGGCGATCGCCGGCAATCGCGTGCTCAGGGCGTGGCGATTCGAGCCCTATTGGGTGCGCGTCGGGCTCGAGCCGGTGCGGCATGGCGAACGGGTGCTGCAGCTCAGCGCCCACGGCCGCACGCTGACGCTCGGCCGCTTCCTGACCAGCGCCGAGCGCTGCGATTTTGCCGCCGCCCTGAACCGGGCACTCGGCCGGTATCGGGAAAATAGCGGCTGAGCGACCTGTCGGAATTCCTTACGGATATCCCGGACAGACCAGGCGAGGCTTGCCGATGCGCAGAAGGCCATCCACAACTGCCGCCCGCCTTGGCCGAAGCTCGGACGACCGCCGGGCTACTGCCGCTGCTCTGCGCCGCCCCCCGAGCTTCCCGCCCGAGCGGTCGGCGAGATCTGACTGATTAGCTTACAGATTTCCCAGATCATCCCCGCATTCTCCTCCGGCGCCCGGGCAGGAGCTCCGGCCAGGGGTTCTTGTGCGTTGATCCGCAACGTTATTCCACGTCCGGCATCGTGCCTGCATCCCACCCTCGAGAGAGCCTCCAAGGTGAAGAGCGGATCCGTCGATGAACGAGCCCCAGCAAGGTGTCCCGGAGGCCGGCGCGCATCGTCTGCCGGTGAGCAAGCTGCGCGGCGTGCCGCAGATGGCGCGGGTCAGGCTCAAGAGCTTGCGCATCACCACATGCGGGAAACTGCTGGCGGCGGCAGCCACACCGGCGGGCCGGGAACGGCTGGCCGCGGCCACGGGCATCGACCCGGACCTGCTGCTGCAGCTCGTGCGGCGCGCCGATCTCGCCCGGATCAACGGGATCGGCACGGTCTTCGGGCTGATGCTGGAGGCGCTGGGCGTGGACAATGTCGCCCGGCTGGCCCGGGAGGATGCGGCATCGCTCCACCAGGCGCTCCGCAGCTTCAACAAGGAGGAGCGGCTCGCCCGCCGCTCGCCCACACCCGAGGAGGTGGCCGAGTGGATCGAGGCTGCGAGGGCCCTCCCGCCATGCGTGGCCGAGGAACCGGTCGAGGGCGACTGAAGGGCAGCTGCCGGGCTCGCACATCGACCCTGTTCCATGAGCAGCGGCAATCCCGGGGGCCCCGGTCGAGCGATCGACGCGGCTTCGCTTGATCGACGTCAAGGCATCGGCATGCAGCCCGGCCTTCATTGCCGGGCGTCGTTGCCGACCCGCTTCCTGGAGATCGCTCATGCCCCGCCTGCCGCACCTGATGGGGTACTCGCGTGCGCAGATCCGGCTGCACTGGCTGGTCGCCGTGCTGATTACCCTGCAATACCTCCTGCACGAGCCGATCGTGGCGGCCTGGCGGGCTTTCCGCAAGGGTGAGACCCTTGCCTTCCAGCCCCTCGTCGCCCTGCATGTCGCCGGCGGCCTCGCCATTCTGGCGCTGGTCCTCTGGCGGCTCTGGCTGCGCTACCGGCGCGGCGCCCCACCGCCGCCCGAGGCCGAGCCCGCGCCCTTGCGCCTCGCCGCCAGGGCGGCCCACGTCACGCTCTACGCGCTCATGGTCGCGATGCCGCTTTCAGGCGCCGCGGCATGGTTCGGCGGGATCGGGGCGGCCGCCGCCCTGCACGGCTGGCTCCGCATCGTGCTGCTCGTGTTGATCGGGCTGCACGTGCTGGCCGTGCTGGCCCATCAGCTCGTCTTCAGGACGAGTTTGATGCAGCGAATGTGGCGGGCGGAGATCTGACCGCCGGCCCGCCTTCGACCGCGGCTCGCAGAACCTTGTACATGTAGGTGGTGGCATCGTAGCCCGAGCCGTCCGGGGCGAGCGAGAAGGCGGGGACACACCCGGTGACCCGATAGCCGAGCCTGCGATAGAGCCGCTCGGCGGCGCTGCCCGTCGTGGTGTCTAGGGTGACGAGGCTCCGGCCGTGCGCCCTGGCCTGCGCCTCGAGCTCGATCATCAGCCGCTCGCCGATGCCGCATCTTCGGGAATCGGGGTGGACCAGGAGCTTGGTGACCTCCGCGCGATGCGCCTGGTTGGGCGGCAGGTCGAGGATGAGCTGCACCGTGCCGACGATCCGCTCGCGGCACCGCGCCACGAGCAGGATGCGACCGCCGTTCGGCAGCGCCGGGCGGACCTTCTCCAGCCAGAAGGCGCGGGCGTCGTCCGGCGTGTAGGGCAGGATGAAGTTGACGCTGGCCCCGCCGTTCACCGCAGCGTGGAGAATGCCGCTGAGGTCGTCGAGGCAGGCGGCGAAGCGGTCGCTGCCGATCGCCTCGATGGTGATCGCGTTCATGTCAGGCTCCGACCAGAACGAGAACGTAGCGGGCGCCCGCCTCGGCATCGGCGGCGAAGGCGCTCGGTCCCGCCAGCCGGTAGCGCAGGCAGTCGCCGGGCTCGAGGGCGTGGCACCGGCCATCGAGGGTGACCACGAGGCGACCTTCCAGCAGCACGAGGTGATGCTCCTGGCCCGGCACGGGCGGGGCAGCATAGGCGAGATCGGCACCGGGCCGCAGCGTGCCTTCGATGATCTCGGCCGCGAGCGGTCCTGCCGGCGGCGAGACGGCGCGCCGGAGAAAACCGGCCTCGTCGTCGCGCCAGAGCGGCTGTGCCTCACGCCTGACGACGGGGGCAAAATCCGCCTCGACAGGGGCCAGGAGCCGGGTCAGCGACAGGCCGTGCGCCACGCAGAGGCGGCCGAGCACGTCGGTGGTCGGGCTGACCTCGGCATTCTCCAGCCGCGACAGGGTAGCCCGGCTGACTCCGGCGAGCGCGGCCAGATGGTCGAGCGTCCAGCCGCGCTCCTGGCGGAGTTGCCGCAGGCGCTCGGCGAGGCGGGAGGTGAGGCCGTCGTCCAGCACGAAATTCCATATTCGGAATTATTTTCCGAATACGGAAATCCCATGTGCGCGAATGATTGTCAAGCCCGCCCCCGCCGAACGGTTGGTCAGGCGGCCGTCTTGATGTTCTGGTTGAGGCTGAAGAAGTTGGTCGGGTCGTATTTCCGCTTGAGCTCGGCGAGGCGGTCGTAGTTGCTGCCGAAGGCGGCACGGATGACGTCCGGGCTTTCCTCGGACAGGAAGTTCAGAAGGAAGCCGCCGCTCGAGAAAGGTTGCATGGCGTCCCAGGCGGCGCGCGCCCAGGCGGTATGGGTGGCGTCCTCGGCCGGGTCCGTCCATTGCGCCATGAAGCCGATGTCGTACTCGGCCTGGCGCTGGGCGAAGGCGGTCTCCGCCGGCCCGACGGCGCTGGCGGCCCCGGCATAGAACTCGACCACGACGGCGGAGAGCGGCGAGGTCATGCGGTTGGCGTGGCCGACCAGGGTGTCGATCGCATCGTCGTCGAGGGCCTTGACGAAGGTCGACTTCCAGTAGTTGCGGGTGCCGTCCTGGAAGGCATCGTCGAGCATCGACTGCATGACCGGGAACGGCATGGGCTGGACGGCGTCCATGAGCGGGCTGCCGAACTGCCGGAGCGGCGCCACGGCCCGTTCGCCCTCCGCCATGTCGCCGCACCAGCAGGGAATGACGGCGACCGCCGGATGCCCGTCGGGCGTGGTCAGCAGGGCGGCATAGGCGGTGAGCTCGAGCGGGGCGGTCTTCATGAAGTCGCGATAATAGCGCAGCACGGCCCCGGCCTGGTCGCGGGCATGGACGATGAGCCCGCCGAGCACGGTCTTCACCGGATGCGCCTCGAAGGTGAACGAGGTGACGATGCCGAAATTGCCGCCGCCGCCCCGAAGCGCCCAGAAGAGGTCTGGATGCTCCGTGGCGCTGACGGTCCGGTGCTCGCCCGAGGCGTCGACCAGCTCGAAGGCCAGCACGTTGTCGCAGGTGAAGCCGTGCTTGCGCACCAGCCAGCCGACCCCGCCGCCGAGCGTGAGCCCGGCGATACCGGTCCTCGAGACCACGCCGGTCGGCACGGCGAGGCCGTGCAGATGGGTCTCGCGATCGACGTCGCCGAGCGTCGCCCCGCCCTGGACGCGCACGGTGCGCGAAGCCGCGTCCACCAGCACGCCGCGCATCAGCGAAAGATCGACGACGAGCCCACCGTCGCAAAGCCCCCTCCCGGCAACATTGTGGCCACCGCCACGCACGGCGACGAGCAGGTCATGCTGCCGTGCGAAGGTCACCGCCGCGATGACATCGGCGGTACCGAGCGGGCGGACGACGAGGCCGGGATGCCGGTCGATCGTCGCGTTCCAGATCCGGCGGGCCGAATCGTAGTCGGCATCCGCGGGCCGGATCACCCGACCGGCGAGGCCGGCTGCGAAAGCGTCGATGGCGTCTGCTGCAATGGCGATGCCACTGCGGTTCACGAGCCCGGTGGTCGACATGGCGTGTTCCCCGTTCTTGCGCTCGGCTCCTTTTTTTCTCGCTGGGCGCATTCTATCGGAATGCCGCGTCTCGCGGGAGCGCGTTTCGCGTCGGCGGCGTGCTCGGCCATGGGTCGGGCCCTGCGAACGATGCATCCGGCATCTCACCAGCCTGACTTCTGTTGGGAGCGGTTTTACTTGGCATGAGATTGGCGTCCAATATTTCGGACCACCGAAGCCCTGCGGGCAAGATGTTCGAATGTTCCTTGCCACGCCCTCTTCATTGGCGACGTCCCGACCACGATCGAAAGTGGAGCGGCGAGCGTCAGGGCCAGAGGCGGCTGTTGACAGCATCGGGCCGGCGGGCGAGAATGACTGTATGCTTGCCCCATTCGTGCCGCGCCTGACGTCAATGACGAGGTTCTGTCCCATCGCAGGACATTGACCCCCGGCCGGCCGAGTCGTGCTCCGGTCGTGGGGCATCGGCGATCCAGCCCGTCGGTCGGGTCGCCCGGGACGCGACATCTGAACCAGAGCCCAAATCGAACGTTTGATCCGGCATTTGCCGTGGCAGGAATCGTCGCCACGGCCATGCCTTGCACGGAGGTCCAGAGAATGGACGCTGAAGCGAAGAAGCATGCCAAGCCCGTCATCACGCTCACGCAGTCGGACCACGACAGCCTGACCGGCATGGCCCGGACCACCCGAGGCGAGGTCGCCGAGCAGTTGTTCGAGGAGCTCGAGCGGGCACGCGTGGTGCCCGACCACAAGCTGCGCCCGGGCATCGTCCGGATGGGCTCGACGCTGCGCTTTTCCACCGACAGCGGCGAGTCCCGCGAGGTGACGCTGGTCTATCCGGGCGAGGCCGACATCGCCGCCGGGAAGGTTTCGGTCCTCACCCCGATCGGGGCCGCCCTGATCGGCCTCGCCGCCGGACAGTCGATCGACTGGGTCACCCGCGACGGGCGCCGCCGGCGGCTGACCGTCGAGAACGTTGTGGATGCCCGGCCCGCACCGGCCGAGGCACCGGCGGCGGCGGTGCAGCCGACGCCCTGAGGCGCTGCGCAAGCGGCGCCCTGAGCCATAGCCCCCGATTGATGGTGACGCTGCCGACGATCCGGCGCTCGGCATGGCTGCTGCTCGGCCTCGTCTGCGTCGCGGTGGCGGTCGTCGGCATCTTCCTGCCGCTGGTGCCGACCACGCCGCTCCTGCTGCTGGCGGCCTTCTGCTTCGCGCGCAGCTCCGACCGGCTGCTGCGCTGGCTGCACGAGCATCCGCGCTTCGGCCCGACCCTGCTGCATTGGGCGGAGCACCGGGCGATCGCGCAGCGCGCCAAGGTCATGGCGGTGCTGGCGATGGCAGCGGCGATCGGGCTGGCGATCGGGCTGGGCGCGCCCTTCTGGGTGGTGCTGGTGCAGGTGGCGGTGCTGCTGCCGGTGGCGCTCTTCATCGTCACGCGGCCGGAGGGCCCGCGCGCCTGACATTCTGCCGATTGCCGGGCGGTGCGTTCCGGTCTATCGACTGAGGAAACGGGAAAAGGGGCGGCAGTCGATCGAGAGCACCGACACCGAGCCGGCGCGCATCCTGATCGCGTCGAGCACCGGCGGCTACCAGGCGATCGACCTCTCGGCCCGCCTCGCCGCCAACCTTGCCTATCGCCTCGCCGACCATTTCGATGTCTCGGCGGGCGCGATCGCCGCCGAGGAGCGACGTCTTCATCGCTGCCGGATAGCGGCGGCGCAGCCGGGAGAAGGACGATGAATATCCGACACACGCCGCCGACGGTGGCGGCACCCTTCGGCCCCTACGCCCATGGCGTCGAGGTCCCGGGAGGGTCGCGGCTGCTCTACATCTCCGGCGAGGTGGGCGTGCTGCCCGATGGCACGCTGCCGGACGGCATCGAGGCGCAGGCCGACGCCTGCTGGGCGAACATCGAGGCCATCCTCGCCGACGCCGGGATGGGCGTCGGCGATCTGGTCAAGATCACGACCTTCCTGGTGCGGCCGGAGGATCTGGCGGCGGCCGGGGCGGTGCGGGCGAAGCATCTGGGCGAGGTGCGGCCGGGCTCGACCACGATCGTCGTCGAGGCGCTGGTCAGGCCGGAATGGCTGATCGAGATCGAGGCGGTAGCGGCGGCGAAGGGCTGAACAGATGGCTGAATTCAAGGTCACCTATTTCGACATGGCCGGCAGCCGGGGCGAGGATGTTCGCCTGGCGCTGGTGATCGCCGGGCGGACGTTCGAGGACATCCGCGTCGACCGCGAGGCGTTCTTGAAGCTGAAGCCCGAGCTGCCGTTCGGCTCGCTGCCGGTGCTCGAGGTCGAGGGCCACGGGGTCTTCAGCCAGACCAATGCGATCCTGCGGCTCATTGGCCGGCTCTGCGACCTCTATCCGCAGGAGCCGTTCGAGGCCGCCCGGCACGACGCGTTGATGGACGCGGTCGAGGATCTCCGCCACCGGATCGGGCCAACGGCGCGCATCCAGGACGCCGCGGCGAAGAAGGCGGCACGGCAGCAGCTCGCCACGGACCTCATCCCGCGCTGGGGCGAGGGTGTCGAGCGTCTGATCGGCCAGGGGCCGTTCGTCGGCGGCGAGCGGCCGGGCGTCGCCGATATCAAGCTCTACATGGCGCATCGGTGGCTCGGCAGCGGGGTGCTCGACGATATCCCGAAGGATGTGCTCGATCACTGTCCGAAGCTCGAGGCTGTCGCCAACGGGATCGCGACGCACCCGGCGGTCCGCGACTGGTACGCGAAAGCGGGCTGAAGGGCGCCCCGTTCGGCCGATGTCTTGGCCATCACCGCCAGCGGTCTGGCGGTGTCGCCAACGCTCCGCTAGGCAGGCGGGATGACCGCCGAACGCACGATCCGCCGCCTCGCCGCCATCCTCGTCGCGGATGTGGTCGGCTACTCGCGCCTCATGGCCGAGGACGAGACCGCAGCACTTGCAGCGCTGAACCGGCACCGCGAGGTCGAGTTCGATCCGATCGTGGCGCGGCACAATGGCCGGATCGTCAAGCTGATGGGCGACGGCACGCTCGTCGAGTTCAGGAGCGTCGTCGACGCCGTCACCTGCGCCGTCGCCATCCAGACCGCGGCCGTCGCACCCGGCAGCAGCCCGGCGATGATGCTCCGGATCGGCGTCCATCTCGGCGACATCATCATCCAGGGCGACGACATCTACGGCGACGGCGTCAACATCGCAGCCCGGCTGGAGCCGCGGGCAGCAGCCGGTGGGGTGTGCGTCTCGTCGGTCGTCAACGAAAGCCTGCGCGATCGCGTCGACACCGTCTTCGTCGACGGCGGCGACGTTGCGGTGAAGAACCTCGCCCGGCCGGTCAGGGTATGGCACTGGCATCCCGGGGACGGATCGGCGCCGGCGCCCGCCGTGCCCCCGCCCGCACGGGCAAGCGAGGGTCGATCGATCGCCGTCCTGGCGTTCGCCAACATGTCGGGCGACGCCGAGCAGGAGTACTTCTCCGACGGCATCGCCGAGGACATCATCACCGATCTCTCCAAGGTGGCCGGCCTCCTGGTGATCGCCCGCAATTCCAGCTTCGCCTACAAGGGCCGGTCGGTCGATCTGCGCGACGTCGGCCGCGAGCTGGGTGTCGGGCACGTGCTCGAGGGCAGCGTGCGCCGTGCCGGCGGCCGGGTGCGGATCACGGCGCAGTTGATCGACACCGCCACCGGCGGCCATCTCTGGGCCGACCGCTACGACCGCGAGCTCACCGATGTCTTCGCCGTCCAGGACGAGGTCACGCTGAAGATCGTCGACGCCCTCAGGGTCAGGCTCTCGCCCGCCGAGCGGGCCGACATCGTCGCCGCCGGCACGACCAGCATGGAAGCGCATGACTGCTTCCTGCGCATGCGCAACCTGATCTTCTCGCCGGGCCTGACCCCCGCCCTCTGGCAGCGCGGCATCGCCGAGGGGCTGCGCGCCATCGAGCTGGACCCGACCTACGTGCAGGCCCGGGCGCTCACCTCGATCTGCCACTGGCTGGACTTCCACAACGGCTGGTCGGGCAATGCGCCGGAGGTCGTGGCGGCCAGGGCCCGCGCACTCGCCGACCGGGCCATCGAGCTCGATCCGGCGGACCCGTTCGCCAACCACGCGATCGCCGTCGCCGCAAGGTGGCAGGGCGACTACGACCTCGCGGCCGAGGCCATCGACCGGACGCTGGCGAAAAACCCCGACTATGCGCTCGGCCTCTTCACCCGCAGCGAGATTGCGCTCGCCGCAGGGCGGCACACCGATGCGATCGCCGATCTCGAGCACGCGACGCGCGTCGATCCCGCCTGGACCCACCAGTATCTGCAGAACATGGGCATGGCGCATCTGCTGCTCGGCCATGTCGAGACCGCCGCCCTGATCCTCCGCGAACGCCTGCTCCTGGCCAGGGATACCGATATCGGCCGTGCCTGGCTCGCCTCGGCGCTGGGCCATCTGGGCGAGATCGAGGAGGCGCGGCGCCTGTGGGCCGAGCTGCTCGAGATCAACCCCTCCTTCTCGATCGAGCAACGCCTGGCCCGGCAGAGGTTCGCGCGGCGGGCCGATATCGACCAGGTGATGGCAGGCCTGGCCAGGGCCGGGCTGCCAGTCGGACCATAGAGGTCGTCTTGCCTGCCGCGATGACTGGTCAAGGTCGATCGAAAGCATCAATTGACACAACCAGGGACGCCCCCATAACTGGCGGTTGCCAGTCGGCAACAAATGGAGATGACCATGACCAAGATCGCACTCCCGCTTGTTCTCGGGCTCGGGCTGACCATCGGCCTCGCCCAGGTGCAGGATGCCCACGCCGACAGCACGGGCTGCGGTCTCGGCACGACCGTCTGGAAGGGCGAATCCGGCGTCGGCCCCCAGGTCCTGGCGGTCACCACCAACGGCACGTCGGGCAACCAGACCTTCGGCATCACGTCGGGCACGCTCGGCTGCGAGCAGAATGCGACGATCGCCTCGGTCGAGGTCAGGAACCTCACCGTCGCCAATCTCGACAATCTGGCCACGGACATGGCTCGGGGCGAAGGCGAGACGCTGACCTCGCTCGCGGTTGCCATGCAGGTCGAGCCCCAGGACCAGCCCGTCCTCTTCGCCACCTTCCAGCAGAATTTCACGCGGATCTTCCCGTCCGAGGATACCTCGGCGGAGGACGTGCTCGTCGCGATGCGCGAGGTGATGACCGAGAACGAGACGCTGGTGCGCTACGTCGAGGTCTGACGTCCCTCGCAAGCTGTAGCCCGGCATCCGGCGGCAGCCCGATGCCGGGCTCGGTGATACCGGGCCGGATGGGATGACCGAGCGCCATCGATCCGGCCCGACGCTTTTTTGTGCTGCGCCCATGAGGCCCGTCCCGCTGCTGCTGGTTCTGCTGGCGCCGTGGTGCGGGAGCCCGGCGGTGCCGGCCGAGCCGGCCTATCTCGACGAGCTGGTCGCGAGCGCGGAGGCCCAGGGTCTCGCCACCGCACCGGGCTGGGAAACGCTCGGCCACTACCGCCCGAATTTGCTGGGCCGGGGTCGCAAGAGCCTCATCGACAGCGAGAGCTTCTTCCTCGCGAAGGACGGCAAGAGCGACCCCGCGAGCGAGCTCGAGGCGACGCTCGCCGCCTTCTTCGCCCCGGCCGGCGAGCCGGCCCTGCAGCATCCGCAATGCCGCTTCGTCGCCCGCTACCGGTGGCTGAAGGACCGGCTGGGTTTCGATCCCGACCGCCTGCCCGAGCAGGATTGCGCCGAGTTCGACGCCTGGCTCGCGACCATCGACGCCACCAGCGTGACGCTGATCTTTCCGGCGGCCTATCTCAACAACCCGGCCTCGATGTTCGGCCACACGCTCCTGCGCTTCGACCGGCCGGACCAGACCGAAGAGACGCGGCTCCTCTCCCACGCGGTCAATTACGGTGCCTGGACCGGGACCGACAACGGTGTGCTCTTCGCCGTGCTGGGCCTCACCGGCGGCTATGAGGGGACCTACTCGGTCGAGCCCTATTACGAGCTGGTCAAGCGCTACAGCGACCTCGAGAACCGCGACATCTGGGAGTACCAGCTCGATTTCTCGCCGACCGAGGTGGAGAGGATGCTCGCGCATCTGTGGGAGCTGCGGGACCAGCACAGCGACTACTATTTCTTCGACGAGAACTGCTCCTACCAGCTCCTCTTCCTCCTCGACGCCGCCCGGCCGAAGCTCGACCTCGTCGGTGATTTCGACCTGCACGTCATCCCGGCCGACAGCGTGCGCTCGGTGGTGCGCCGCGAGGGCCTGCTCCGGCACACGGTGTTCAGACCCTCGGGCGAGACGCGGCTGCAGCAGGGCCTCGTCGCCATGCCCCCGGCCGACCGGAAATTGGTGCGCGGGCTCGCCTCGGGGGCGATCTCGCCCGGGGAGGCGGCCGCGTCGAACATGTCCCCGCCCCGCCTCGCCGCCGTGCTCGAGCTCGCCGAGGCCTCGGTCACCCACGAGCTCCGCGCCGGCGATCTCGAGCGCGACGTCGCCGCCCCGCGCGCCTGGTCGCTGCTCGCCGCCCGGAGCGAAATCGACACGCCGGCCGATCGGCCGCCCGTGCCCGTGCCGGCGACCCGCCCGGACCAGGGCCACGGCTCGGCCCGTCTCGCCGCCGGCATCGGCGTGCGCGACGGCGATGTCTTCCAGGCCCTGCGCCTCCGCCCCGCCTATCACGACGGCCTGGACCCCGCCGGCGGCTTCGCCCGGGGCGCCGGCATCGAGGCGCTCGACCTCGAGCTTCGCCATTACCAGGGCGACAACTCGGTGGTGCTCGATCGCTTCACCGCCGTCCGCATCAGCTCGATGGCGCCGCGGGACGAGCTGATCCGGCCCGTCTCCTGGCGGCTCGATTTCGGCCTCGAGCGGATGCGGGTCGAGCGGGGCGACACCAAGGGTGCGCTGGTCGGTGTCGCCGAGGGCGGGGCCGGGCTCGGCTACGGGCTCGGGCAGCAGGGCGTCTGGTCCGCCATGGCGGATATCGGCCTCAGCGGCGGCGAGGACTGCGACCGGACCTGCAGCGTCAATCTCGGCCCCGCCTTGTCGCTGCTCTGGCCGATCACCGACCGGGCCACCTTCACCGCCAGCGGCAGCTACCGGGTCCGCTTCGGCGAGCGCGTCCGCGACGGCTACGAGCTTCGCCTCGGCCAGAGCTACGGCCTCGCCGCCGATCTCGCGATCAAGGTCGAGCTGGCGCTGGAGAACCAGGGCGGCGGCATGCAGCCGGAGCTCCTCTCCACCCTCAACTGGTACTTCTGATGACTCGGGTCCGGTCGCTCGCCGCCCTCGCTTTGCTCCTGGCGCTCGGCGCCTGCACCGGGCTCTTCTTCCAGCCGATGAAGAGCCACGTCTTCGATCCGGCGAGCATCGGCTTCACCTACCGCGACGTCGACTTCGAGGCGGTCGACGGCACGGCCCTCCACGGCTGGTACTTCCCGGCCGAGGGCGAGCCTTCGGGCAGCATCCTCTTCCTCCACGGCAATGCCGAGAACATCAGCACGCATTTCGCCAATGTCGCCTGGCTCGCGAAGTCCGGCTTCGCCGTCCTCGTCTTCGACTATCGCGGCTATGGCCGCTCCGCCGGCAGCCCCGATCTCGGCGGCCTGCACCTCGACGTCGCCGCCGCCCTTGATGCGCTCCTGCGGCAGCCGGAGACCGATCCGGACCGCATCGCCGTCATCGGCCAGAGCCTCGGCGCAGCACTGGCGCTGACCGCCATGGCCGCGAGCCCGATGAAGGACCGGCTGCGGGCGGTGATCATCGAGGGTGCCTTCGTCGGCTACCCGGAGATCGCCCGCGAGAAGCTCGCCGCCTTCTGGCTCACCTGGCCGCTGCAGCAGCCGCTAAGCTGGACCATCGACGGCCGCTACAGCCCACTCGAGGCGGCGGCCGAAATTGCACCCGTGCCACTCCTGGTCATCCTCGACGAGGCCGACACCATCATCCCGCCACATCACGGCGAGGCGCTGTTTGCAGCGGCCGGCGAGCCGAAGACCCTCTGGCGCCTGCCGGGATCGGGCCACATCCAGGCCTTAGCCACGGTCGGCAACCGGCATCGGCTGGTCGAGTATCTGCAAGCTGTCATGGCGGCGCCGCCGATGCCGACCCCTTGAACCGGCTTCGCTAGCCGATCGTCTCGACGGGCCCGCCGGCCGACCGCCAGGCGCGAAAGCCGCCCGGGATGTGGGCCGTGTTCCTGACGCCGTGCTCGGCGGCGATCTCGACCGCCAGGGTCGATCGCTCGCCGACCGCGCAATAAAGCACGAGGCGCGCATCCCGGCCCAGTCGCCGGAGCGGCCCGGACGCGTCGCAAGACGAGGCGAACTGGCCATAGGGCAGGTGCATGGAGCCCGGGATCGCCCCGTCGCGCCGCCGCTCGCTCTCCTCGCGAATGTCGATGAGCTGCCCGTCGACCTCGGGCCAGGTGGCGAGCAGCGCCTCGACCTCGAGCACCGGCACGCGGTGCTGCGCCTCGAGCTGGAGCCCGACCCGCAGGTTCTCCGGCACCGCGACATCCATCATCTTCGGGTTCGGCAGGTTCAGGTTGTTCATGATCTCTGCGTATTCGTCGGCCGAGCCGACCTTGAGGCGCGGGTTGTGGGCCTTCTCCTCGGCGATGGTGCTGACCGTGTCGCCCTTGTAGTCGTGCGCCGGGTAGACGAGCGTCTGGTCCGGCAGCTTCAGCAGGCGATCGAACAAGGAGCGGTACTGGTCGTAGGGATCGCCGTTCTGGAAATCGGTGCGGCCGGTGCCCCGGATCAAGAGCGTGTCGCCGGTGAAGACCCGATCATCCATCAAAAAGCTGTAGCTCTCGCTGGTATGGCCCGGCGTGTGCAGGGCGGTGAGCGCTATCCCCTCGATGGTCAGCCGCTCGTTGTCGCTCACCCGCATCGAGACCACGTCGGCCGGCGACTGCTCGCCCATCACCGTGACGCAGCGCGTGGCGTCCCGAAGCCGGCCCATGGCGCTCACGTGATCGGCGTGGATATGCGTGTCGATCACCTTGACGAGCTTCAGGTCGAGCTCCTCGAGCAGCTTGAGATACCGCCCGGTCTGCTCCAGCACCGGGTCGATGAGCAGCGCCTCCCCGCCCGCCCGGCTCGCCATCAGGTAGGTGTAGGTGCTCGATGTCTTGTCGAAGAGTTGGCGAAAGAGCATGGCGTTTTCCCCTTCTGGCATCGGCCGGCCGAGGCATTGCAGCACAGGCCGGCGCTCCGTCCGCGGCGCCATCTCGTGCGCCCCGGCCTCGAAGATGGTATGCGAGGTGCCGACGCAGCAAGGCCGGCCGTTGGCCCGGGCGGCATTCGAGGTGATTTCTGCATGCCGATCACGGTTCTCGCCGAGACGCGCCTCATCGAGATCGCGGCACCGTTCGTCTTCCTCGTTTGCTGGATCGGCTACTGGGCCTTCGCCGACCAGCTCCAGCTCGGCAATCGCTCGCTGATGCGGCGCATGCACGAATACCGGCGAGCCTGGCTCATGCAGATGCTGGTGCGTGACAACCGGATCGTCGACATCCAGGTGGTCCAGGTGCTGGTGCAGAACGTCTCGTTCTTCGCCTCGTCCGCCATCCTCATCGTCGGCGGCTTCGTCGCCGTGCTCGGGGCGAGCGAGCAGGCGCGGGCGATCGTCGCCGAGATACCCTTCGCCGAGGACCCGAGCTCGCTGATCTGGGATCTCAAGATCCTGCTGCTGATCGTGATCTTCGTCTACGCCTTCTTCAAGTTCACCTGGTCGCTCCGCCTCTTCAACTACGTGGCCATCCTGATCGGCGCCGCGCCCGCCGGCCGGTCGCCCGACACCATCGCCATGGCCGAGCAGATCGCCGTGGTGGCCGATCGCGCCAGCGACCATTTCAACCGGGCGATGCGCGCCTTCTATTTCGGCCTCGCCGCCCTCGCCTGGTTCATCCAGTCCTGGCTCTTCATCCTCGTCTCGGTCCTGGTCGTGGTGATCATCTACCGGCGCGAATACCGCTCGGCCGTGCTCACCGTGCTCGGCCCCGTCGGCCGGTCGATCCCCGGGGCACCCGAGGAAGGCTAGGCGGGGTATTCGAGGGCGCCGAGAATGTCGGCCGCGATCTCGAAGGAGCGCAGCCGGGCGGCGTGGTCGTGGATCTGGCCGGTCAGGATCAGCTCGTCCGGCCGGTAGCGGGCGATGAGGTCCTGGAGGCCGCGGCGGACCGTGTCGGGTGCGCCGACCGCGGTGATGGCGAGCGCCTGCTCGGCCGAGGCCAGGGCAACGGGGTCGAGGTGCCGCTCCACGTCCTCCACCGGGCGCGGCAGCGGGCCCGCGCGCCCCGTGCGCAGGTTGACGAAGGCCTGCAGCATGGAGCTGCGGAGGTAATGCCCCTCCGCGTCGCTGGCGGCGGCGAAGACATTGAGGGCGAGCATGAAGCGCGGCTGCTGCAGCCGTGCCGAGGGCCGGAAGGTCTGGCGATAGACGGCAGCCGCCTGGTCGAGCGCTGCCGGGGCGAAGTGCGAGGCGAAGGCATAGGGCAGCCCGAGATGGGCCGCGAGCTGGGCACCGTAGAGGCTGGAGCCCAGGATCCAGATCGGCACCTCGGTGCCCGTGCCGGGGTTCGCCTTGACGATCTGGCCGGGCTGCTCCGGGCCGAGATAGGCCATGAGCTCCATCACGTCGCGCGGGAAGTCGTCGCCGGCATCGAGATGACGGCGAAGCGCCCGCGCCGTCGCCATGTCGGTGCCGGGTGCCCGCCCGAGGCCGAGATCGATCCGGCCCGGATGCAGGGTGGCCAGCGTGCCGAACTGCTCGGCGATGACGAGCGGCGCATGGTTCGGCAGCATGATGCCGCCGGCGCCCACGCGAATCCGCGTCGTGCCGGCGGCGACGTGGCCGATCAGGACGGCGGTGGCGGCGCTGGCGATGCCCGGCATGTTGTGATGCTCGGCGAGCCAGAAGCGGTGATAGCCCCAGCGCTCCGCGTGCTGCGCCAGGTCGAGCGAGTTCCGCAAGGCGTCGCTGGCGTTGCTGCCCTGGGCGATCGGCGCCAGATCGAGGACCGAGAAGGGGATCATGTGCCCGGGCTGACCGTGGCGGGGCGCCAGCCGAGGCGGCGGCGGGCCCGCTCGACGAGGCGCGGGCGGTCGAGCACGCTGGCATCGATGGTCATGCCACGATTGCCGGCGCGGATATTGGCGAAGAACTGGCCAGCGCTGGCCTCCCAGGAGAAGCCCAGGGCATGCGCGCGGCAGCGCTCGCGCGGGATATCCAGGGCCCCGAGCGCCGCCCGACGCAGGTCGTGATCGAGCACGCCCGTGCCGGACGAGCCGACGATGGTGAGCGGCCCGGCGGTCGGGTAGGCGGCGATCGGCAGGCCCGAGGCGAGCGCCTCGAGCAGCACCATGCCGAAGGTGTCGGTGCGGCTGGGAAAGACGAAGACGTCGGCGGAGGCGTAGGCCCGGGCGAGCTCCAGGCCCGTGAGCTTGCCGAGGAAGCGGGCATCGGGGAAGGCCGCCTCGAGCTGGCGGCGCGCCGGGCCGTCGCCGACCACGAGCTTGGTGCCCGGCAGGTCGAGCCTGAGGAAGTCGTCGACGCTCTTCTCGATCGCCAGCCGGCCGACATAGAGGAAGACCGGCCCCTCGCAGCCGAGCCCCGTGCGCCGGGCCGGGTCGAACTGCGCCGTGTCGACGCCGCGGCTCCAGCGGATGATGTTGGCGAAGCCGTGCCGGTCGAGCTCCTGGGCGAGCGAATCGGTGGCGACCATGACGCCATTGCCGCCATTGTGGAACCAGCGCATCAGCCGCCAGGTCCAGTCGGTCGGGATCGGCAGGCGGGCGCGGACGTAGTCCGGCAGGCGGGTGTGGACGCAGGTTGTGAACGGCAGGCCGTGGCGGACACAGAGACGCCGGGTCAGGATGCCGAGCGGCCCCTCGGTGGCGATGTGAACATGCGTCGGTGCCAGCCGCGCGATCAGCCGGGCGAGCCGGCCGGGCCGCGCCAGCGCCAGCCGGATCTCGGGATAGCTCGGCAGCGGCACCGAGCGGAAGTGCTGGGGCGTGAGGAGGGCAATCTCGGCGCCGCAGCCGGCGGCGAGCTCCATCATCCGTTCGATCGAGCGGACCACGCCGTTGAGCTGCGGGTACCAGGCATCGGTCACGATCAGCAGCCGCATGGCGTCATCAGCCGCGGTCTCGTCGCCCGCATTCGACTTGGTCAAGTCTTCCCCCGTCCGCGCCGCTCGTCACGGCGCTGCGTATTGATCCCTCGCGAGGAGATAGTCCCTGCCAGCCGAATTGGCCATGCGACGCAACCGTTCAGGCGCGGCAATCCTCGAGACGAAGGTAGCGGGCGTCGAGCCCGAGATAGTCCTCCTTGCGGCAGGTCAGGACCAGGATCTGCTGGCGGGCCGCCGCCTGCTGCAGGATGGTCTTCATCCGGGCGAGCCGCACCGCGTCCGCGTAGACGAGCGCGTCGTCGAGGATCAAAGGCGGGCTCTGGCCCCGCGTCTCCACCAGGAGATCGCCGATCGCCAGCCGGACGAGGATCGCGAGCTGCTCGCGCGTGCCGACGCTGAGGCTGGAGAAAGGCTCGCTCGCGGCGCTGCGCCTGAGCGTTTCGAGCCGCAGGCTCTCTGGCGCGAAGGCGGCCACCGCCTCGCCCATCAACTGCCGCATGTAGGGCGCGAGGCGTGCCTCGAGCGGCTCGACCAGCGCATCCTGCCGGGCCCGGTCGACCGCCTCCAGTGTCTCGGCCAGGAGCCGCCAGGCCCGGGCCTCGGCAAAGAGGCGGGCATGGCGCCGCTCGGCCAGCTCGAGCCTGCCCTGCACGTCCCCCTTGCGGTCGCCGATGCCGCGGCCGCCGGCGCCCTTCAGCTCGGCCTCGAGCCGGACCACCTCGCGCTCGAGGCCGCGCCCCTCCTCCTCGAGCTGGGCGAGGCGACGCGCCGCCTGCTCCGCCTCGAGCCGGGCCGCCTCCGGCGCCGCCCGGGCCAGCTCGCGCTCGACCCGCAGCACCGCCTCCGCGGCCCGGTCGTCGACCGTCCGGGCCGCCGCCAGCGCCTCGGCGAGGGCGACATCGGCCAGCTCGTCCCGCTCGATCGCGAGCTGGTCCTCGAGCTTGGCCAGCTCGAGCCCGGCCCGCGCCTCGGCACCCGCCAGCACGTCCGCCTCCCGGCCGAGCCGGGCCTCCTCCTCGGTGGCCCGCCGTCGTTCCTCCGCCAGCGCCGCCTCGCGTTCGCGCAGCTCGGCCAGTGTCCGCTCGACAGCCTCGCGCTCGGCCTCGAGCGTCGCATCGTCGGCATCATCGCCGCCATCGACATCGTCGAAGCCGGCGAGCCGTGCCCGGGCCGTGACGCAGGCGGCATCGAGTGCCGCCTGGCCCTTCATCCCGCTCGCCCGGAGCAGAGTGGCGAGCTTCTGCCGCGCCGCCTCGGCCTCGTGCGCGTGGCGGTCCCTGGCCAGCAGCCGACGGCGCGCCTCGGCGAGATCCCGGGCAACGAGTTCCGCGAGCCGTCCGGCGAATGCTGCCTCGCCATCGGCGAGCGCCCGGCGCAGCTCGGCCAGCCCCTTGCCACCCGGTGTCACCTCGATCCGGCCGAAGCCGGGAAGGATCAGGGTCGCCGGTGCCGTGAGCTCGATCGGCGCAGCCGGATCGACCGGCACCAGGCCCAGCAGCACCTCGGCATCCGCCCGATCGGGCCGCAGCACGAGCCGCGTCGCCACGGCACGCAGGGCAGCCCGCGTCTCCTTGAGCTCGACCTCCATCGTCTCGAGCTGCTCCAGCGCGATCTCGTCGATCGCCTCCGCGTCGGCGCGGGCCTGCTGCTCGGCCGCCTCGGCCGCCGTCGCCCGGACATCCGCCGCGAGGCGCTCCAGGGCGGCGAGCTCCCGTGCCAGCCGCAACCGCTCGGCCCGCCGGCGCACGGTCTCCCGTTCGCGCTCGCCCGCCGCAAGCGCCCTGCGGCTCGCCTCGGCGGCCGCATCCGTCGCCGCCCGCTGCCGTCGGGCCCGATCCAGAAGCGGGGCGTTCTCGGCGGTTGCCCTGGCGAGCTTCGCCTGCTCGGCGGCCCGCTCGTCGATGGCTGCCAGACGCTGCCGGCGCAGGTCCGCCATGTCCTGCAGCCTTCGCAGCTCGCTCGCCGCCGCCTGGCGCTCGGCCGAGCGAACCCTTTTTTCCTCCTCGAGCGCCCGCACGCCGGCGAGGGCCGAGCGGCTGCCGTCGACGGCCCGGCGCGCACGCCCCAGATGATCGGCGGCGAGCCAGGCCCGCCGCTTCTCGAGGGTCGCCGCCAGCCGATCGAGCAGCGCCTCGACCTCCGCCTCGGCCGCTTCCAGACCCGAAAGCTCGACGCGCAGCTCCGCCACCTCGCGCTCGAGCGTGGCGAGCTCGCCCCTCGGCTGGTCCCGCTTGCCGGTCCAGTGCTGGTCGCGCCGCCGCCGCACCTCGGTCATCAGGCGCGGCGCCCGCTCGCCCCGACCGAGTGCCGCCACCTGGTCGGCCAGCGCCGGCTGGAGCCCGCGCAAAGCCGTCGGGCTCGGTTCCTGCTCCTTTGCGAAGGTGGTGCCCTGGTCGACCCAGAAGAGCCCGGCGACGCCGGTATGCGTGTCCCGGGCCGCCCCCCTGCCCGGCCATTCGAACTGCAGGAGCGAGGCGAGCCGGAGCTCGGCCGCGTCACCCTCGAGCAAGCCTTCCGGCGTCTCGAGCTGGACGCCGCCCCGGCGAAAGCGCTTGGCCAGGCGATAGGCGCTGCCGTCCAGGGTGAAGCCGACGGTCACGGCCGGCGTCTCGCCGCCGGCGAAGGGCTGGATGGCGTCGCGATCCGCCCCGGTCGTATTGTGCTTCATGAAGAAGGCGGCCTTCAGCGCGTCGAGCAGGGTCGACTTGCCTTCCTCGTTGTCGCCAGAGACGACGGTGATGCCGAGGGCTGCCGGGCGCACCACATGGCGGCCCTTCAGCTTCTTGAAGTCCTCGACGACGAGCTCGTCCAGGCGCATCAGCCGGGCTCCAGCCGCTGCCACGTCTGGTGCAGCAGGCGAAGCGCCACGGGTGCTGCCGGATCCTCCGAGTCGGCGAGCGCTGCCACCACCTCGGCGAGCAAGGGCTCGCTCGCCATGGCGGCGAGATCGGCTTCGCTGGCGGCGGTCAGCAGGCCTTCGTCCTGGACCTCGAGGTGGCGCAGCCGCGCCTCGAGCCGCCCCAGCGCCGCCTCGAGCGCCGCCCGCCCGGCGAGATCGAGGGCCCCTTCGAGCGTCAGGCGGAGAACCGTCTCGCCAGGGGCCGCGAGACCCGCCACCAGGGCGTCGAGCTGGTCGCCGATAGCCCCCACGGCCGGGCCGTGGCCGAGATCCACCTTGCGGGCCTGCCAGGCGTGCCGCCCCGTCTCGAGGGCGCGGACCGTCACCGGCTGACCCGGGCCGGGCAGCGTCACCAGCAACGCCTGGCCCTGGCCGCTCCGGGTGAAGTCGTCGGGCTCCGGCGTGCCCGAGAACCAGGTGCGTGGCCCCACCTGGAGGACCGAATGCCAGTCGCCGAGGGCGAGATAGTCGAGCCCTGCCCGCTCGGCGCGGTCGAGCGCGATCGGGTTCGGGCTCTCCGACTGGCCGGGCAGCAGCGCCGGCACACCGCCATGCGCCAGCCCGACCTTGACCGCCCCGGCCGGCAGGACCGCCGTGTCGAACCACGCCGTCGTGTCGCCGCTGACATGCTTCTGCAGAAGCGGGGCCGGCAGGACGACCAGCCGGCCATCGAGGAGCGTCATTGGCTCCGGCCGGGTCAGCAGGCGGACATTCTCCGGGCAGTCGCCGGAGGCGGCAAAGCGGTCCCAGAGGCCGCCCGGCCGCGCCGGGTCGTGATTGCCGGGCAAAAGGAGCCAGGGGCCGGGGAAGCCGGCCATCCGGTGCACCATCCGCCGCAGCAGGCCGGGCTCGGCATGCTCGTGGTCGAGCACGTCGCCGGCGACCAGCACGGCTGCCACATCGGCTTCGGTGGCACGAGCGGCGAGACGCTCGATGACGGCGAGCCGCGCCTCGCGCAGCAGGGCCGCCAGGTCGCCGCCGGCGAAGCGCGCGAAGGACTTGCCGAGCTGCCAGTCGGCGGTGTGCAGGAGGCGGATGGTCATGGCGCCGATGGTGCCACGCCGCTGGCGGACGGATCAACCGTCGCGCGACAGGCCCTGTCGTTCGATCTCGGCGAGGTAGGCGGCCCAGATCGTCGCCTGCTCCGCCCCCAGCCGATAGAGCCAGCTCCAGCTGTAGATGCCGGTCGAGTGCCCGTCGTCGAAGACGATGCGCACGGCATAGTTGCCGACCGGCTCGAGCCGCACGATGCCGACCCGGCGCTTGCCGCCCACCGTCACCTTCTGCGACGGCGTGTGACCCTGGACCTCGGCGGACGGGCTTTCGACGCGCAAGAGCTCGGCCGGGTAGCTGAAGCTCCGGCCGTCGTCGAAATCGATGCCGAGGCGCCGCTCCTCCCGGTGGACGCGGATCTCGACCGGCCAGGCCTCGGCCTCACTCATTGCCGTGATCGTCCTTGTCGGCGCGGACCGCGTCCGGGATGCGATCGGAATCGTCGAGCTGGCGGGCATCGTCGACCAGCATGATCGGAATGCCGTCGCGCACCGGATAGGCCAGGCCCGCCTGCTCGCTGACCAGCTCGTTCCGGGCGCGGTCGTAGCGCAGCGGCCCCTTGGTCAGGGGGCAGATCAGGAGGTCCAGGAGCGCCGGGTCGATGGCGGCGCCACTCGTCGGGGTCTCGGGCGTGTCGGTCATCGTTGCGCTCTCCGGAAAGGCGGCGGGTCAGTGCAGGACCGAGGGCTCGGCGGCACCCGTGGTCCCCGCCATGCACATGAGGGCGATCAAGAGCTCCGCCTGGGCGTTCAGGTTCGCGGCCTCGAGCAAGGCCTGCTTCTCGTTCGGCTCGAACGGGCAGATCATCACCAGCGAGGTGACGAGGCCGGCGAGCGGCGCATCCTTGATCGTCTCCCAGTCGGCCTCGATCTGCTGGCGCTCGAAATAGCCCTTGAGCGCCGTCAAGAGATCGCCGCGCAGGGCGTCGGGCGGCGGCTCGGGCTGCAGGTCGTCGTGCCAGCGGTCGAACGCGGCCACGACCTGGCGGTACGGCGTCGTCACCGCCAGCTCCTCGGCGACGTCGAAGCGGGCGATGCCCGTCAGCGTGATGAGGAAGCGGCCGTCCTCGGTCTCGCGGAACGAGCTGATCCGCCCGGCGCAGCCCGTCCCGTAGATGGGCGGCTGGCCCTCCGCCGCCTCGCCGCCCCCGGCTTGGCCTCTGGGCTGGATCATGCCGATCACCTTGTCGGTCTGCATGGCGTCCCGCACCATCTGCAGGTAGCGCGGCTCGAAGATGTTGAGCGGCAGGTTGCCGCCCGGCAGCAGGACGGCACCCGGCAAGGGGAAGATCGGGAACCGGCCGGGCAGGCTTTCGAGGCCGGGCATGCTCAACCTCGCTCCCGGCTCAGCTGAAGAGGACGGACGACAGCAGCCGGCGACCCTTGATGGTCAGCGGATGGGTCGGGCCGAGCGCTTCGAAGAACCGCACCAGCTGCTTTCTCGCTCCGTCGTCGCGCCATTCCCGGTCCCGCTTCACGATCTGGCGGAGATGCTCCATCGCCTGCTCGACCTGGCCGCGCAGGAAGAGCGCGGTCGCCAGATCGTAGCGGGCGTCGTGATCGTCCGCATTGCCCTCGATACGCCGGGCCAGCTCCGCCGGATCACCGAGCGTGCCGGCCTCCTTGGCGAGCGCCACGGCCGACTTCGCACCGGTGACGGCGGCATGCTTGGCGGCCGCGGCCGGCACGTCGCCCAAAAGCTGCTCGGCCTCGGCGAGATCGCCCGCGGCGAGCAGGCAGCGGGCGAGGCCGCCCAGCGCCTCGGGATTCTCCGGCTCCTGCTCCAGCACGCCGCCGAAGAGCTCGCCGGCGGCGTCGAGCTCGCCCGCCTCGAGCGCCGCCTTGGCCTCCTCGAGCTGGACATCGACGCTGGCCGGGCCGAGCGGGCCGCCGGTCAGCTTCTCGACCAGCGCCTTGATCTGGCTCTCGGGCTGCGCACCGGCGAAGCCCGTCACCGGCTGGCCCTGGGCGAAGGCGTAGACCGTCGGCACCGACTGCACCCGGAGCTGCTGGGCGAGCTCGGGGTTCTGGTCGATGTCGATCTTGACCAGCTTGACCTTGCCGCCGGCCTGCTTGACCACCTTCTCGAGCACCGGGGTGAGCTGCTTGCAGGGGCCGCACCAGGTCGCCCAGAAATCGACCAGCACCGGCTGGCGCATGGATTCCTGGATGACGTCGCGGGCGAAGGATTCGAGGTTGCCGTCCTTGATCAGGTCCGCGCCACCACCCTGCTGCCCGGCCGGAGCCTGCGTGCCGCCAATCATCTGCATGTCGAAAAAACCCTTGCTGCCCGCAATTCGCGCCCACCCGATGGCCGGACGCCGACGCCCTCCCGCCGACCGCTTCCGGGTACCACGGGTCAGGCATAGATGGAAACCGGACGCCGGCGATGCAAGGCGCGCCGCGGGCCACGCGCAAGCCGCTTGCCAAACCGCCCCCCATCCACTAAATGCCGCGCCTGTGCCGGAAACGCTTGGCGGATCCGGGCGCGAGCGGGCGTAGCTCAGGGGTAGAGCACAACCTTGCCAAGGTTGGGGTCGAGGGTTCGAATCCCTTCGCCCGCTCCAGATTTCCTCCGAGAGATCGAGAAGTCGAAGAGCGCCCCAGGGGGCGCTTTTTATCTTTCCGGGCCTTTTCCGCTACCGTCGCCTTCCACTCTTCCCACCGAGCCGACCAGCGACGCCACCACGCGCGCTGATGCCTGTCGATCGGCGGCGGGCGACTACGGCCTCTAGCGCCAGCACTCGACCAGCACGGTGTATTCCTTGGTGCGGGTGCCGACATCGGCGGCCGTCAGGGGCTCGGGGCATCCGGCGGTGGGGCTGGCTTGGTGCCGCATGGTCCATCGAGCTCCGGCAATATCGGCGCCCTCGAAAGTGCATGTGAAGGCCGGGGCGTCGCGCCATTCGCCGGCGCTGAACGCGATTGTCACGATTTCGGATGTGTGATCTATCATCGAGGCGCAGGGAACGGCAGAGGCCGCCCGGGAGGCGGCCCAGTTGGGAGGTCCAGGAGATGCGGTTGGGATGGCTGGCGGCGGGTGTCGCCATGGTCGGGCTGATGGGCAGCGACGCGGTCGCGGCGGACAAGTACAAGATCTTCCTGTCGATGAGCTACATCGGCAACGACTGGCAGGCCGAGGCCGCCAACATGGTCAAGGCGATGGCCGACCATGCCTCGATGCGCGACAAGGTCGACCTGCAGATCCAGGTCGCCGGCCCGAACGCGCAGCGCCAGATCCAGCAGATCAACGCGATGGTGCAGCAGGGTGCGGACGCCATCATCGTCTACCCGATCTCGCCGACCGCCCTGAACCAGGTGGTCAAGAACGCCTGCGACAAGGGTGTCCTGGTCTTCGCCTACGATTCGGTCATCACCGAGCCCTGCGCCTACAACACCACGATCGACCAGGACGAGGCGGGCCGCAAGCCGGCGGAATGGCTGGTCGACCAGCTCGGCGGCGAGGGCAAGATCGTCGTCATCACCGGCGTCCCCGGCACCTCGGTCGACACCGCGCGCACGGCGGCCGCCAAGGACGTCTTCGCCAAGCACCCGGGCATCGAGATCGTCGCCGAGGGCAACGGCATGTGGAGCCAGGCGGTGGCACGGACCGAGCTCTCCAAGATCGTCGCCACCCATCCCTGGTCCGAGATCGACGGGCTCTGGATGCAGGCGGGCTGCTTCACCGCCGCGTCCATGCAGGACGAGGCCGGGATCGCCGACGCGGACAAGAAGCCCTGCGCCGGCGAGGGCTCCAACGGCCATCGCATCCAGATGCTGCCGATCGGGACCGAGGGGATCGAGGGTGCGAACGGCACCTATCGGCCGATGGGCTACCCCAGCATCTCCTACGCCTCGCCGCCCTATTCGGGCGCGCTGGCGCTGAAGAACGCGGTCGCCAAGCTCGAGGGCAAGGAGATCCCGCAGCTCACGAGCCTGCCGCTGCCGCTGTACACGAACGACGAGATCAAGCTCTGCACCGAAGGCACCTGGGCGGAGATGCAGGCGGGCTGCAACGTGTTCCAGCCGGCGCTGGTCTCCAACCCCGGCTGGTTCGGCTCGATCTACTCCGCCGAGACGCCCGAGATCGGCCTGCAGGCGGCCCTGGTCGGCCAGCCCGAGAACTGATCTTCAGGCTGCGGGAGGGTGTCTCGCCCTCCCGCCTTCGGGTGGGATCCCGGTTGATGACCGAGGCTGCGCCGGCGCTGCGCGTCGAGAAGGTCGCCAAGGCCTACGGCGCGACCGTGGCGCTGGACGGCGCCTCGTTCGCCGTCCGGGCGGGCGAGGTGCACGCCCTCCTGGGCGAGAACGGGGCCGGCAAGTCGACCATGGTCAAGCTCCTGTCCGGCCTGGTGCAGCCGGACAGCGGCAGCATCAGCCTGGCGGGCCAGGAGGTCCGCCTGCGTCGGCCGGCCGAGGCGCACCGGCACGGCGTGCAGACCGCGTTCCAGGAGATGACCCTGGTGCGCGACCTGACGGTCGCCCAGAACATGCTGCTGCCCAACGCGCCGACCCTTCTCGGCCAGCTGCGCGGGCGGCTGGGCGAGCGCCGGGTGGCGGAGCATCTGGCGCGCCTCGGCCTGGAGAGCATCGACCCGCGCGCCGAGATCCGCGACCTCGAGCTGCCGCAGCGGCAGAAGATCGAGATCGCCCGCGCCGTCTTTCGCCGCCCGCGCCTGCTGCTGCTCGACGAGCCGACCTCGACGCTGTCGGGCCGCGACATCGACTGGCTCGGCGAGCTGATCGCGGGCGTCGGCCAGGATGGCGTCACGGTGGTGTTCATCTCGCACCGCCTGTCGGAGGTGCGCCAGCTCTGTGACCGCCTGACGGTGCTGCGCAATGGCCGGGACATCGGCACCGCCGAGGTCGACGCGATCGGCGACGACGAGGTGATACGGATGATCATCGGCCGCTCGCTCGCCGCCACCTTCCCGCCGCGGCCGGCCCCGCGGCCCTGGCCGGCGGATGCCGTGCCGGTGCTGGCAGCGAGCGGCCTCGCCACCGACGGCAAGCTCGCCGACGCCGGCTTCGCGCTGCGGCCGGGCGAGATCCTGGGCGTCGCCGGCCTGCAGGGCATGGGCCAGCGGGAGCTGTTCTTGGCCTGCTTCGGCATGCTGGCGCTGCGTCGCGGCGAGATCCGGGTCGACGGCCGCAAGGTGACCCTGGCCTCGCCCAAGGACGCCGTGCGCGCCCGGATCGGCATCAGCCTGGTGCCCGAGGACCGCAAGACCGAGGGCCTGTTCCTGAGGCTCGACGGCAGGCGCAACATCTCGCTGCCGGTGATCGACCGCTTCACCCGCTGGGGCCTGATCGACGAGGCCCGGGAAACCCGGGCCGTGGCCGGCGTCCTGGCCGAGGTCGAGGTCCAGCAGCGGGCGATCTACACCAGCGCCGGGGCCTTCAGCGGCGGCAACCAGCAGAAGATCGCCATCGGCAAGTGGCTGCTCGCCGGCAGCCGCATCCTCTTGATGTTCGATCCGACCCGCGGCGTCGACGTCGGCACCAAGCACCAGCTCTATCTGATGATGCGACGCTTCGCCGACGCCGGCGGCTCGATCCTCTTCCACTCGACCGAGATCGCCGAGCTCGTCAATCTCTGCGACCGGGTGATGGTGCTCTACGCCGGCCGCGTCGCCCTGGAGCTCGAGGGGGAGCCGATCGAGGAGCAGGCGATCATGCGCGCGGCCCTGGGCGAGCTGGCCCGGCCGGCCGGCATCGCGGCATGAGCGCCGCGGCCCTGCCGCTGGCGGGCCGGCGCCCGCGCCGGGGCATGCGGCTCGGCCGGCATCGCGGCCTCCTGGTCGCCCTCGTCGTGTTCGCGCTGCTCTTCGCCGTTGCCGACGCGATCACGCCTGGGTCATTCAGCTACTTCGAGCTCAGCTTCATGTCCTCGGGCGGCGCCACCCTGGCGCTGGCCGGCATGGGCCAGACGGTGGTCGTCCTGACCGGCGGGTTCGACCTCTCGGCCGGCGCGGTGGTGTCCCTGGTCAATGTCGTGCTTGCCACCTGGATGGGCCCCGAGCCGCCGAGCCAGATCCTCTTCGGCCTCGTCGCCATCGGCATCGGCGCCACGGTCGGCGCGGTCAACGGCTTCTTCGTCGCCGTGGTCCGCCTGCAGCCCATCGTCGTCACCCTCTCGACCATGTTCATCGTCCAGGGGATCACCCTTCTGATCATGGACAAGCCGGGCGGCCTGATCGCGCCCGAGTTCTCGGCTTTCCTCGCCGGCGACGCGATCCCCGACCGGCTGCCGGCGCCGGTCGTGGTCATCGCCGCAGCGGTCGCCTTCTGGCTCCTGCTCAAGAACACGCGCTTCGGCGTCGCCCTCTATGCGATCGGCTCGGACCCGGAGGCGGCCAGGGCCGCGGGCCTGCCGACTCGGGCCATCCAGCTCGGCGCCTATGTCGTGGCCGGCATGTTCTACGGTGCGGCGGGGGCGTTCATCTCGGCCCAGACCGGGTCGGCCGACCCCTTGATCGGCGGGCCGATGCTGCTGCAGATCTTCACCGCCGTGGTGCTCGGCGGCACGCTCCTGGGGGGCGGGCGCGGCGGCTGCCTCGGCACGGTGGTGGGCGCCTACACCCTGGTGCTGGTGGTCAACATCCTGCTCGTCCTCAACGTCTCCGCCTACTACAGCTCGGTCGCCGAGGGCGCGATCCTGATCATGGCCGTGCTCGCCGCCTCCTTGAACCGGCGCTCGGCGATCGCCGACTATCTCCGCCTCGGCTGGCTCGAGCTCCGTGCCCGCCACGACGGCACGGCACCGTCAGCGCATGCCGGCGAAGCACGGCCCTTCGCCCTGCAGCGGCCCGAGGTGGCACTGGCGCCCGTGTCCTGGCTCGAGCGCCACCGCGAGCTGCTGCGCTACGTCCTGCCGGCCTATGCCGGCTTCGTCCTGGTCCTGGTGGCGACCCATCTCGTCTACGGCAATGCCCTGACCAACCCCGCCTACTTCAACTCGCTGATCGTGCTGGCCTCGTTCCTGGTCGTGCTGGCGCTTGGCCAGGGCGCCGTGATCCTCACCGGCGGCCTCGACTTGTCGCTGCCCTGGATGATCGGGCTGTGCGGCATCCTGGTGGCTGGGCTGGTGCGCGGCTCCGACGAGGCGGCGCTCTGGGCGATACCGCTGGGCCTCGCGCTCGGGGCCGGCCTCGGCGCCCTCAACGGCGCCGGGATCGTCCTCCTCGGCCTGCCGCCGATCGTCATGACGCTGGCCATGAACGGCATCCTGCAGGGTGCGGCACTGGTCTACAGCAACGGCACGCCGGACGGCTTCGCCTCGCCGGGCATGCGCTGGTTCATGACCGGCCGGCTCCTGGGCGTGACACCCGTGGTCTGGTTCGTCGCCGCCTTCGTCGGTGCGGCACTGGTGCTGCTCGGGCGCACCGCGTTCGGCCGGCGCGTCTACGCGGTCGGCAACGGTGCCCTCGTGGCCCGGCTCAGCGGCGTTGGCGTCGGCGGCACGCTGATCGGCGTCTACGCGCTGTCGGGTCTCTGCGCGGCGCTGGTCGGCATCCTGCTCGCCAGCTTCAGCGGCCAGGCCAGCCTCGGCATGGGCGACGGATATCTCCTGCCGTCGATCGCCGTCGTGGTGGTCGGCGGCACGCTGATCACCGGCGGCCGCGGCCACTATCTGGGCATGCTCGGCGGCGTCCTCCTGCTGACCGCGCTCGCCACGCTGCTGGCCGGCACGACGCTGCCGTTCGCCGTGCGCGACATCATCTACGGGCTCGTCGTTCTGGCCGCGGTCCTGGCGCTGCGCGAGCGTCACGCATGAGCCGGGGGGCGGGGCATCGCGGGCCGCCGCCGGGTCGGATTCCAGACTGAAGGGGAGAGCGAGGATGCGGATCGAGGTTCTGGTCGACGTCAAGACCACGCTGGGCGAGGGACCCTTGTGGGACGTGGACGAGCAGCGGCTGTACTGGATCGACAGCTTCGACGGCCGGGTGTTCCGCTGCACCGCCGATGGGCGCGAGGTGCGGGCCTGGGACGTGCCGATGAAGATCGGCTCGATGTGCCTGCGCAAGGGCGGCGGGGCCGTGGTGTCCCTGCAGCGCGGCTTTCATTTCCTCGACCTCGCATCCGGCGAGGTCACCTTGATCCACGACCCCGAGCCGGACAAGCCGCACAACCGCCTCAACGACGGCAAGGTCGACCGGCGGGGCCGGTTCGTCGCGGGCTCGATGGACACGCAGGAGGCCGGCCCCAACGGCAGCCTCTACCGGCTCGATCCCGATCTGAGCGTGACCCGGCTCGAGGACGGCATCATCGTCAGCAACGGCCCGTGCTGGAGCCCCGACGGCGGCACGTTCTATTTCACCGATTCCTGGTCCGGCGAAATCTCGGCCTACGACTACGATCTCGCCACCGGCGCCATCGCCAACAAGCGCACCTTCGCCCGGATGGAATATCAGGGCGCCGGCTTCGACGGTGCGACGGTCGATGCCGAGGGCGGGGTCTGGAGCGCTGTGGTCTATGTCGGCAAGCTCGTCCGCTACCTGCCCGACGGGCGGGTCGACCGGGTGATCGACATGCCGGTCAAGAAGGCCACCAGCGTCAATTTCGGCGGCCCGAACCTGGACATCCTCTACGTCACCTCGATGGCCAAGCCGCCGCTTCCCCGCTTCCCCGACGACCCGCAGCCGCGCGGCTCCCTGTTCGCCATCCATGGTCTCGGCATCCAGGGTGTTCCCGAGCCGCGCTTCGCCGGCTAGGTGCCGGTCCGAGCGGCAGGGCGTGACGAACCACCGAAAGGCGCTACGAGGTCAGCGCCCCCGCCGTCATGCCCTGCACCATGAACTTCTGCAGGAGAATGAAGGCCACGACCAAGGGCAGGCTGGCCAGCATCGAGAAGGCCATCATGCCGCTCCAGTCCGTGACGAACTCGGCCATGAGGCTGTAGATCGCCATGGTCAGCACCCGGTTCTCCCAGGCCTCGACCAGCACCATGGTTCAAGAGATGGCACTCATGCGCGTGCAGCCGTCGACCATCGCCGCCGCCTCCATGGCCGGCGATATGTTGATGAAGTAGCTGCCTGGCATGTGGATGTAGAACGGTAGAGTAAATGCCCAAAGCCAAAGACGAAAGCCGCCGCCGGTATCCGTCCGAACCCTTGGCCCGCGCTGAAGTTTTGCAGCGCCTCGCACCACATTTCGAATTTTTCGAAGAGGTTAAAGCAGAAAGCGCTAATGGGGACGTCATGCGGATTGACGCGGTCTCGCAATGCCGGTTGACCGGCTGGACCTTCGGCTGGGAGTTTAAGCGGTCGCACCTGTTTAAAAGTGAGTTCGCTGACGCCATGCGGCAGGGAATCCACTATCGACTGTCTCGTATCGCCGACGCCCGCTTGCCTACCCACAAGGGGTTACAATTGCCAGCAATAGTTCTTTTCCCCGATTGGCTTGGCGAACACGACGATGACGTGACGAACTACGGTAGGGAAGCCGAAGGAATGCGTTTGGTGGGCGCTCAATTTCGTGTCGGAACGATGCGACAATCGGGCGATGAAAGGTTCGCCTTCATTATGGGCCAATCTGCCATTTGGCATTCAGCGTCGGGTTGGACCAAGAATGCGGAAGGCCTGTTGTTGGGCAAACGCAGCCTTGGCTCGACGCGAAAGAACGACCGCTGAAATAGGCGCTTGGCCCCTACGACGTCAGCGCCCCGGCCGTCATGCCCTGCACCATGAACTTCTGCAGGAGGATGAAGGCCACCACCAAGGGCAGGCTGGCCAGCATCGAGAAGGCCATCATGCCGCTCCAGTCCGTGACGAACTCGGCCATGAGGCTGTAGATCGCCATGGTCAGCACCCGGTTCTCCCAGGCCTCGACCAGCACCATGGCGAAGAGGAACTCGTTCCAGGCGAGCAGGAAGGCATAAAGGCCGGCACCGATGAAGGCGGGATAGGAGACCGGCACCAGGATCCTGAAGATCGCACCCATGCGCGTGCAGCCGTCGACCATCGCCGCCTCCTCCATGGCCGGCGAGATGTTCATGAAATAGCTGCGCAGCATGAGGATGCAGAACGGCAGGGTGAAGGTCAGGTAGACGATGATCAGCGAGGTCCGCGTGTCGTAGAGGCCGAGCATGACGAAGACGCGGAAATAGGGGATGCAGAGCAGGATCAGCGGGAACATCTGCGTGATGATGAGGAACATCAGGACGACCCGCTGGCCCATGAAGTTGAACCGGGCGAGCGCGTAGGCGGCAAGTGCGCCCAGGAACAGCGACAGGAACGTCACGAAGAGCGAGATGAAGATCGTGTTGAGGAAGACGACGATATAGCGCGGGTTGGTCAGGATCTTGCCGTAGCTGGCGAGCGTGAAGTGCGCCGGGATCCAGCTCGGCGGGATCTTCATCACCTCGAGATTGGGGCGAACCGAGACCGTCAGCATCCACAGGATCGGCAGCGAGACGATGACGATGGCGAGGATCAAAAGGCCATAGGACATGGCATTCAGCAGCAACCGCCGCTGGTCCATGCCAAGGCCGCCCGCCAGGCTTCGCTGTCGCATGGCCATCTCCCCCGTCAACCTGCGGTGCTCATGGATCGCCGCATGTAGAAGGCGCTGACGACGAAGAGGACGACGAACATGACGACCGCCTGGGCCGAGGCGTAGCCGAAGTCGAGCTTCTGGAAGCCGTCGAAGTAGATGACGGTCGGCAGCACCTCCGAGGCGTGCGCCGGGCCGCCGCCGGTCATGACGAAGACCGGGTCGAAGGCGCGGAAGGTCCAGATCGAATCGAGCAGGACGATCGTCGTGATGACGCCGCGCAGCTGCGGCAGGGTGATGTGCCAGAACTGGCGGTAGAGCGAGGCACCGTCGATCTCGGCAGCCTCGTAGAGCTCCCTGGGCACCGCCTGGAGGCCGGCCAGCAGCATCACCATGAAGAACGGGAAGGCCCGCCAGACATTCATGGCGGTGACCGAGCCGAGCGCCGTCGAGGGGTCGCCGAGCCAGGAGATGGTGGTGCTCGCGTCGATCAGCCCGAGCCCGTTCAGCATGCCGTTGATGACGCCGAAGGGGGCGAGCATCAAGACCCAGATCATGCCGGCGACGGTCGGCGCCAGGAGCCAGGGCACGATGAGCATGCCGCGCGCCAGCGACTGGAAGAGGCTGTTGATGCGCATGTTCAAGAGCAGCGCCAGGGCCAGGCCGATGACCAGGTGGAAGGCGACGCTGAAGAACGTGAAGAGCACGGTCTGCCAGAAGGCCTGCCAGAACAGCGGGTCGCCGGAAAGCCGGCGATAGTTGGCGAGACCGGCCCAGGTCTCGGTCATCAGGTTGCTGTCGTAGAAGCTGAGGCGAATGACCTCGGCCAGCGGATAGACCAGCAAGGCCACCAGGATCACCAGCGATGGCCAGAGGAAGGACAGGGCCAGGAGCTCCTGGCGGTATCTTTGCCTGAACGAGATCATGGCCCCGCAATCGATATGGGGCCAGCCGGGCCCATCGCTGGACCCGGCTGCCCCCCCCTTTCAGCGACGAGAAGCTCGCCGCCCGGTCAGTTGGCGGCGGCGAAGATCTCGTTCCACTGTGCTGCAGCGTCGTCGAGGCCCTGCTGCGCGGTCTTCGTGCCCTGCACGATGTTCTGGA
>ERZ795053.1235-NODE-1235-length-32730-cov-9.795624_pt1 | contig 32730 bp, 23 predicted proteins | sample MGYA00375137_ERZ795053 | MGnify/ENA primary metagenome ERZ795053 (study PRJEB30182, sample SAMN05720284) | activated sludge metagenome | isolation source: Anaerobic digester | place: Hong Kong | collected 2014-12-17 ...
CGGTAGCCGGAAGGCGCGCCGGCGTCATTGGAGCCGAGTTTGACGAAGAGGATGCTGGGGTTGTTCAGGCGAAATTCGCAGGCCAGCACGTCTTCGTTGGGTTCGCACCATTTCTTATCGGCCCAGAGCGGGTCGAAGACCGACCAGGAGTGCAAGCCGTTGCGCGCGGCCACGCCGTAGCGGGCGAAGTGGCCGTGATAATAGTCGATGGTGGGCTGGAGAAAGGCGTAGTCGCCCAGGTTGTAGGCGGCAGGGTCGTCGAATTTGCCCAGGAAGTTGGGGTTGAGGCTGGTGGAGTCGCCGAGCTTGGAGAAGGTATGGGCGTCGCGCCCCTGCGCCTGTCCGGCGGCGTAAATCTGGCGAATGTTGTCGCGCACGGCCGTTGGCAGGACCACAATGTCGCTGATAGGAATGCCGTTGATGGGTAAGGGGGTGGGCGTGGGGGTGGGTGGTACGGCCGTGGCCGTGGGCGGTATGGGGGTGTTGGTGGGCGGTAAGGTTGCGGTTGGTTCCGGGGCTGCAGGCACGGCCGTTGCCGCCGCCGGGGCAGCTTCATTCACCGGCTCAATCGCGCTGCCGGCGCTGCTTTCCAGCACGGCGGGTACGGTGGCTATGGGCGCGGGGGTTACGGCCGTATCTTGGGCGGCGCCGCCGCATCCGGCTAACAAGATCAGCAGCAGTGCGGTGGCCAGGAAAGTCGATAACTTGAATTGCATGGTATATCCTGCCATAAAAAGAATTGCCGCAGATTTTACCATTTAAATGGAACTGCATCTGCTGTCCGCCGCCAGGGGGTTAGCGTCTATTCATGATTCAGGCAGCGAGACGGCCGTTCCCGCCCCCCATCAAATAAAACCTGCCCGAAACTGCCGCCATTCTCCGGTTAGATCCGGAAAAAAAGATAGCTATCTAACTGTTTAAAAGATAGCTATCCAACTATGTAAAAGATAGCTATCTAACTATGTAAAAGATAGCTATCTAACTATGTAAAAGATAGCTATCTAACTGTTTAAAGGATAGCTATCTAAATACATAAAGGATAGCTATCTAACGATATAAAGGATAGCTATCTAACGATACAAAAGATAGCTAGGCAGCGGACAAGGCTTCGGGCAGGATGGAGGAAGGGTTCGGGCAAGAATGGGGCGGGGTTGGGGTATGGGCGGGACGGTTTATGGGGTGGCGGGGAGAATGACGTTGGTCAGCAGGGCGTCCAGGGCCATCAGGGCGGTGAGATTGTTCATTGCATGGCCGCGCTGGAAGGCCTCCGGCTGAGTGTAGTCGTGGGCGTAATAGGTGTTCATGTGCACGCCATCAACGTCCAGGCCGCGGCCGGGCAGCGTAGCGGCGACCGGATCAAAATCCCATAAGGGGACCTGATAATCGGCGGCAATCTGGCGCACGATGTCGTTGTTCTGGTTGCTGCCTTCGTTGCGGTCGGCTTTGGTGCCTAATACGGGGATGACGCCATTCTCAATCGAGAACTGCACTATTTGCCGCATGTTGTCGTCGTAGAGGCCGGGCGCGCCGACGTCGTTGGCTCCCAGGCGGATGAGGACGATGCTGGGATTGTGCAGGCGGAACTCGCAGGCGATGACGGTCTCGTTGGCATTGCAGATGCTTTTGTCGGCCCAAATCGGATCGAAGACGGTCCAGGCGTGCAGGCCGATGCGCACGGCGGCGCTGTCGCGGGCGAAGGAACCGGGAAAGTAGTCGATGACCCGCTGTAGGTAGGCGTAGTCGCCTAAGTTATAGGGGCCGCCGTCGAAGCGGGAGAGGAAGTGGTCGATTGCAATGGTGCTGTCGCCGACTTTGGCGAAGGCGTGGGGATTGCGCCCTATCTGCTGGCCGGCGGCGTAAATGGCGCGGGTGTTGGCCAGCACGGCCGGCGGCATGACGATGATTGAGCTCAGGGGGATGCCGTTGAGGGCTGCGGGGATGGCAGCCGGTTGGCCGGTGGGCTGGTCGCTGGATGAGCTTGTGGGCGGTGTGGCGGCGGGTTGAGAGACGGCCGTTTCCGCCACACTGCCCGCGCTCCCGGCTGGCGGCTCCTGGCCGGGAATGGTAAGCACTTGCCCGGCATACAGCAAACTGGGGTCGGTGATGCCGTTAGCGGCGGCCAGCTCGTCGACGCTGAGGCCATAGTTGGTGGCGATGCGGAACATGGTTTCGCCGGTTTGTACGGTATGGAGGCGGGGTTGATTGGCGGGTTGGCTGCCCGGCTCGTCGGCTGATGGGGCGGCGGCCGCTGCCGGGTCGTTGGCGGCGGGGCTGGCGGGCGCGAGGGTGGGGACCTGGGCTAAGGGAACGGCCGTTGGCAAAGCGGGCGGCGCGGCGGGGCCGGTCTGTCCGCCGAGGTAATCGCGCAGGGCAAAGAAGAAGGCTGCCCCCACCAGGGCGGTGAAAAAGATGGCAAAGGCCGCCAGAAAAATATTGCGCTGCATGATCGGCAAGTGTAACGAAAATTGGGAGGCCCGCCAACGCCAACGCGGGTTCAGTCAACGGCCGTTAACCACAAGACCTGGTAAGGCTGCAAGGAGAGGCTGCGCGCCTGTGGGCGGAAGGCAAACACAGCGCCGCCGATAAGGTCTTTCAGGCGGAGGGCAGCGGGGAATTGGGCGACGGCCGTGAGGTCGAAGCGTACAGGCCGGGCGCTGACATTATGCAGGCAGAGGACCGGCGCACGGTTATCGCCGCCGCCGCGCCAGACGGCCAGCACTGCCTCATGCAAAGGGATGATCGCCTGTTCGCCTGACGGGTGGAAGGCAGGGTGGCTGGTGCGGGCGGCCAGCAGCCGCCGATACCCGGCAAACACCAGCCGCCGCAGTCCGCCGGCCTGCCGCAAATCGCTGTCCAGGTCACTTTTTGCCAGCTTCTGCCGGTTGATGGTGCGGTAACGGCCGCTTTGGGCCACGCCGTCGCGCCAGTTGCGCGAGCCAAACAGACTGTGGAAGTAGATGCCCGGCACGCCGCGCAGAGCCAGCATGATGGCCTGGGCGCACAAGAAGCGGCGGGCAGTCAGGGCCAGCGGTTCGCCGGGGGTGTCGGGATCGCCCAGGGCGTCGAGGTAGTTGATATTCAGTTCGTAGGCGCTTTGCGTGCCGTCGCTGTTGCTTTTATAGGAGACAAAGCCGCCCAACGATTGCACACGGTCGGCCATGCGGGTAACGGCCGTGTCGCTGAGAATACCCCTGGCGGGGGTCAGGCCGATGCCGTCATGCGAGGCCAGAAAGTTAAAGAAGGTCGTCTGCGGCGATGGCGTCGTAAGGGAAGCCGCCCAACGGGAGAGCGTGTCCGCCCGACCGGTATGGAAGGCGTGGAGGGTCAGCGGGGGCAGCGAGAAGTTATAGACCATCTGCGCCTCATTGTGACCATCACCAAAGTAAGCAATGTTCTCCTCATGGGGCACGTTGGTTTCGGTAATGAGGGCCACCCGCGGCGCGGCGGCGTCTAACACGGTGCGCAGCAGTTGGATGATGCGGTGCGCCTGGGGGCGGTGCAGGCAGTTGGTGCCAATCTCTTTCCAGATAAAGGCGATGGCGTCCAGGCGGATAAACTCAGCTCCCTGGGCGGCGTAAAACAGCAGGGTGTCGATCACTGCCAGCAGCAGCTCCGGGTTGGCGTAGTTGAGGTCGATCTGGTCGGCGCTGAAGGTGGTCCAGACGCTGCGGGGGCCAACGGCCGTGTCAACCGTATGCAGCAGAGGCAAGGCGCGGGGACGAAAGACGGCCGTTAAATCTGTGCCCGGCTCCACCACCGTAAAATAGTCGCGGTAAGGCGACTCGTGGCGCAGAAAGCCCTGAAACCAGTCGCTCTGGGCGGAGATGTGGTTGATCACGGCGTCGAACATCAGGCGGAAATGGCGGCCCAATCGGGCCACGTCGGCCCAACTGCCCAGGGCAGGGTCTACTGCCCGGTAATCAATGACCGAGAAGCCATCATCGGAGGAGTAGGGATAAAAGGGCAGCAGATGCACGGTGCTGATCAGCCCGGCGACGTGCTGCTGCAAAAAGTTGTGCAGGGTGTGCAGCGGCGTTTTGTCCGGCTCCTGCACCATATCGCCGTAGGTGATGAGGATTGTATCGTGTTGGCTCAAACGAGGAACGGCCGTGTCGGCGCTCAATTGGGGATGGGCGGCCCGGAAGCCGGCCAGGGCGGCCAGCAAAGTCCCGGCAGTTTGCCGGGCGACGTCAGGTCCGTAAATAAACGTTAGATGGTCAAAGATTTGGTTGGCTGTGCGTTCATCCATGATTTTTTGTGGCGGTGGGCAGTTGCCCGACACCGGCCATCACTTGCTCCAGATAACCACGCAGGGCGTCCAGCGAATAATGCTGTTGGCCGACGCGATAATTATGGGAAACGGCCGTTTCCCTTCGCTCTGGGTTCGTCAGCAGGCTAACGGCTTCGTCGGCGGCCTGTTCGACGAGGGCCGGGTCCACCTGCGCCAATCCCTGGGCATCATACCCGCTGAGGTCGCCGCCCAGGGAAACGGCGCGCAGGCCCACCGGCTTAATGTCGGCGGTGTAAACCGGATACTCAAACAGCAGCAGAGGCTGGCGCATGACCAGGGCTTCCAGCAGCTGGTTGCCCCAACCTTCCCATAAGCTGGGATAGGTCACAAAGTCGGCGAAGACGTAGCTATCCCACAACGAATAAATCTTCTCGCCTGCGGCGGACGTGGCCCGGCGGCTGCCTATTTTGTCTTCGATGAATAAGTGGTCCACGCCCAACTGCGCTGCTTTGGCTTTGAGCCGGGGCACATACTGCCCGGTCGTGTCGTCTGCGGCATACCCGGCCAGCACCAGGACAATGCGGCTGTCGGCGGTAAAGGAACGGCCGTGGGCCAATCTGGCCCGGCGCGCCGGCCGGTTCAGGGCGTGGACGAAGTCGATGGCCAGTTCAATGCCCTTGCGCGGGATAATGCGCGTGGCCTGCAAGATAAACAGGTCATCCTCGCGCAAGCCAATGGCCGCGCGGAAGTCGCGATTGTAGTCGTCGGGGGCGGCGGGCGGCGCAGCAAAATCGAAGACGTTGGGGATGATGCGGGCGCTGATGCCTTTGCGGGCCAGCAGTTCCTGCTGGGCCAGGCTGTTAATCACCCCATGGTGAATGAGCGGATCACGCGGGGGAAGGAATTTGTCGGCCAGGGAAACGGCCGTGCCGCACGTTAAGGCCACGCCCGCCACCCGCTCCCAGTAAAAGTCGTGGCTTTGGGCAAAGGTGGGGATGCGCCTTTCACGGATTACCTGGGCCAGCGCCGGGGCGGCGGCCGGGTTCACCCCCACGGAGAAGATGTTGTGCGGCATCAGTACGTCGATGCCCTTCTCGTCAACGAAACGGCGCAGCTGCGCCGCAATGGAATCGGCCAGGCCGTACAGTTCGGCCCGGTAAGCGGCTTCGTCGTATTCTTGCAAGGCGCTAAAGGTATTGGCGTTCAGGCGGCGGGCATCTGGCCGTTGATGGTACAGCTCCGGGATGAGGAAGCCATCTAACGCGCCCAGGTCGCCGCCGCACAGGTGGACGGTGTGGCCCATGTCCGTTAAGACGCGCTGCCATTTGTCTATTTCCAGCGACACGCCATCCGTGCTGCCGACTTTGAAGTGGAGGAGTCCGATGGTTTTCATAAGCATTATGAGACTGGAGACTGGAGATTGATTGTTGTTTGAAGAATTGAGGGGTTAACCCAACCAGACGTCATTCTGAGGGCAAAGCCCGAAGAATCCCTTTTACGCTGGCTTGCCCCGGCAAAGGGGGATGCTTCGCTGCGCTCAGCATGACGGTGTGTTATCCCAATGTATTTCTTAAAGTCCAACAAGTCTCCAGTCTCCAGTCTCAGTAGTTTTAAAAACCTTATACAAATTGCACGAATGATAGAGTTTTCTGTCATGCTGAGGTCCTCCGAAGCATCCCGTTCACCTAAAATACCCAGTTTGTCGGGATTCCTCGTCGAAGACTCCTCGGAATGACATGATTTTTTAAACTACTGAGTTTTCAGTCTCTACTCTTCCAGGCGCAGCAGCAGCCCTTCGTCCCCGTATATCTCAAGCTTGCCCAGGGATACGGGGCCGGTGCGCTGCAAGGTGGTGGAAGCGGCGATGACGGCCGTAGCCGCTACGCTGCTCAGGTCAACAGTATGGGTCTCAGGGCCAAAGTTTAGGACCACGAGAAAGCTGGCTGCGCCGGGATAGGCGCGTTGGTAGGCGAAGAGGTCGGGAACGGCCGTGTCCACCGAGGCGTAATTGCCCACAGCCAGCGCCGGTTCCTGGGCGCGCAGACGGGTCAGCGTCCGATAGAGGTACAGCATGGAGGCCGGGTCTTGTTCCTGGCGGGCGACGTTGCAGTCTGGGTAGCTTTCCGCGACGGGCAGCCAGGGCCGGGCAACGGCCGTGGTGAAGCCGGCATGGGGCGACGCGTCCCACTGCATGGGCGTGCGCTCCGGGTCGCGCCCGACGATGTGGGCGATTTCGGGCTGGTTAACGGCGGGCGGGTCTTGGACGTATTCCGGGGGGATACGGCCGTCTTCCATGCCAATCTCTTCACCGTAGTAGGTGGTGGGCGTACCGCGCAAGGTCAGCAGCAGCATGTTGGCTACCCGCGCCTGCGCCTGCCCGATGCGCGTGGCCACGCGATGCTGATCGTGGTTGCCCAGCACCCAGTTCGGCCAGCCGCCTGCGGGCAGGGCGGCTTCATACGCCTCTACCAGTTGGCGCACGGCCGTGGCCTGCCAGTTCCTGTTGGCGATCAGGTGGAAGTTGAAGGGCATGTGGCATTCATCCAGGGAACGGCCGTAGTACGTGACCAGTTCGTCGAATGGCAGGTAGATTTCGCCCACCATCATGCGTTCGTCGTACTCATCCAGCACGGCGCGCATCTGGCGGATCAGGTCGTGGATGCCGGGCACGCCCTGGGTATAGATGTGGCTGAGGCTGGCGTGGGCTTCCACCCCGTCCCAATGCGGGTTGGGCGGCTCGTCGCGCAGCAGCTCGTCCTTCATCATTAACCAGATCACGTCCACGCGAAAGCCGTCCACGCCTTTGTCCAACCAGAAGCGCATGGTGTTCAGCATCGCCGGCAGCACGTCGGGATGGCGGTAATTCAGTTCCGGCTGCTGCGTCACAAACTGATGCAGGTAATACTGACCGGTGGTCTCGTCGAAAGTCCAGGCCGGGCCGCCAAAAAAGCTGAGCCAGTTGTTGGGCGGGCCGCCATCCGGGGCGGGGTCGCGCCAGATGTACCAGTCGCGCTTTGGGTTGTCGCGGCTGCGGCGGCTTTCCTGAAACCAGGCGTGCTCGCTGGAGGTGTGATTGGGCACGAGATCCAGGATGAGCTTGAGGCCACGGCCGTGCAGGTCGGCCAGCAGCGCGTCAAAGTCGGCCATCGTGCCAAACATAGGATTGATGCCTACGTAATCGGCGACATCGTAGCCGAAGTCGTGCATGGGGGAAGGGTAGATGGGGGAGAGCCAGACGGCCGTTATCCCCAATTCCTGCAAATACTCCACCCGCCGCCGGATCCCGGCCAGGTCGCCGATGCCGTCGCCGTTGCTATCCTGAAACGAACGCGGGTAAATCTGGTAAATAATGCCCGATTGCCACCACAAATGGTCTGTCGTCATGTTCTTCCTCTGGTAATGGTGTAGATGACGCGATTTTATCCCTTAACCCCACCGGCGGACAGCCCCTCCGCCAGGAAACGTTCCATGCCCAAAAACAGAATCATGACCGGCAAGGTCATAATGGTCGAGGCGGCCATCACGACGTTCGGCCGGGGACTCGGGTCGTTGTAGAGGGTGTTGATGGCGATAGGCATGGTGAACATATTGCTGTCGTTGAGGAAAACGAAAGCATAGAGGAACTCATTCCAGGCAATCATAAAGGTGTAGATGGCTACCGAGATTAGCGCCGGAATGGCCAGCGGCAAGGTGATGCGCCAGATCACGCCCATGCGGTTGCAGCCGTCAATCAGGCCGGCCTGCTCGATTTCCGAAGGGATGGTGCGGAAGTAATTGGTGAGCATGTACAGGGCTACGGGCAGCGTTTGGGCCAGGTAAGTAAAGATGAGGATGGCCAGATTATCCTGCACGTCGAAGCCGAAGATGGTTCCCAGGCGGGCCAGCATGGCAAAGAGGGGGATGATGAGCAGCACGCCGGGGAAGAGGTAGATGAGCAAGATGCTGTTGAGCATCAGGTTTTTGCCGCGGAAGTGCAGCCGGGCGATGGCGTAAGCGCCTAACGTGGAAAGGATGACGGCGATCAGGGCGGTGGGGATGGCGATGGTGGCGCTGTTGATGATGGTGCGCCCAAAGTCCTGGTAACTGGGATGAGTGGGATCGAACAACTCCTGGTAAGCGTCCAGGCGCAGGGCGGAGGGCACATAAACGGGCGTGCGCCCGCCTATTTCGGCGCGGGTCTTAAAGGAGGAGCTGATCATCCAGTAAAACGGGAAGACGATCATGGAGAGGAAGGTCAACATGACCATGAGAAAGACGAATTTTTTCCAGGTGAGCCAGTGGCCCAGGCGGTCGAGCACGCTTTGGTTGGTGCGCGAACGAGAGGTTGGGGGGGAAACGGCCGTTTTCATGTCACCCATCTTAATCATCCTCCACGTTCTTCATCACCACGCCCACATACAGCGCCAGGAACAGCACCAACAAGGCCAGCAAGATCATAGCCGTGGCTGCCCCCTGGCCAAAGTTGCGCAGGCGGAAGCTAAACTCATAGGTCAGCACCGGCAGCACTTTCGTGCCAAAGCCGCCGCCCGTGAGCAAAAAGATGTCGTCAAACTTGTTAAAGGTCCACATCAGCCGCAGCAGGAAGATTGCGCCTAACACGTAGCGCAGCTCGGGCAAGGTCACATGGCGGAAGCGCTGCCAGACCGAGGCGCCGTCCACTTCAGCCGCTTCATACAGCGAGCGATCTACGGCTTGCAGCCGGGCCAGGATCATCAGCATGGCAAAGGGAAAATAGCGCCAGCCCTCAAAGAAGATGACCAGCAGCAGGGCCAGCCCTCGCTCGGCCAGGTAGGCCATCGGCAGGTCGATGACCCCGGCGCGCATGAGTAAATCGTTGACCACGCCAGACGGCCGTGGGTCCAGCATCCAGCGCCAGACAAAGGCCACACTCACAATGGGCGCGATGTAGGGAAATAAGAACACGGCGCGAATCACGCCGCGCCCTTTGAACGGCTCATTGAGCAGCAGCGCCGCCCCCAACCCCATCAAAACAGTGACGATGGTGCCGGCGAAGGCGTAGACGATGGTGGTAATGGCCGCGCCCCAATTCCACTTGGTAAAGACCAGCCCGAATTTACCCAACAGGCTGGCTTCTTCCCAGCCGGCGGGCAGCGGCCCAGGCTTAAAGGCGAAGTCGTTGATCACGTCACGGAAGTTGTCCAGGCCAACGAACGGGGTGTGGAAGACATTGTTCAGGTCTTGCAGCCCCACTTTGTGGAAGCTAATCCAGACGCTAAAGATGGCCGGGAAGATGACGAGGCCGAAGACGATAACGGCCGTGGGCAAAATCAACAACCAGGCCAGCCGCGCCTCCCTGGCCGACAGCGAGCGCCATCGTTCGCGCCAGGAGAGTGTTGGAGTAGGGGTAGTCATAATTCACCTGCCAGGCAAAAGCGAGAGGGAGCAGGGCGCTCCCTCTCGTTCTGGCTCTGCTAAACCTTACTGCGTGCGGTCGGCCAGCAGACCTTCGACCTCGGTTTGCAGGAATTCAGCGGCCGTTTCCGGCGACATGGTGCCTTCCAGGGCGATGTTGCTGATCACCTGCGGGATGAGCAAACGGCCTTCGATGTCGCCGATGACCGCCTGTTGAGTGGCGTTGTAATCGGGACGGAACAGCCAGCGCTGCATCGTGTCATACCCATTGGCAATCTGGTCCAGCGTCTCATCCGAGTAGTTGGCGAAGTAATCGCTGGAAGTTTTCCAGGCGTCCACCGCACTCTTCAGTACCGGAACCTTACCAAACGGCGCCAGCCCCAGCACGTCGGCGTAGCCTTCCTTCAAGAAGTATTCCACCACCTGCTGCGCTTCCGGGTCTGCGCCTTGCATAATGCCCAGAGTCACCAGTTGGCCATAAGAAGCCGAGCCGTTGGGGCCATCCATCTGAGGAGCGAAGCCAGTCTTAGCCGCCAGGTCGGCGACCGCAATTTCTACGTTGCCGCCGCCTTCCAGGCCAGAGCCTTCCACCAGGTCGTCCATGATGTAGGTGCTGTAGAAGAGCATCCCGGATTGATCCAGCTCATACGCTTCGCGCGCGCCGCGCCAGTACTGTGGACCGGGCAAAGCGCAGCGCTGCAAGTTGGTGTAAAACTCCAGGGCGGCGATCATTTCCGGCGTGTTCATGGTCACATTGCCTTCGCTGTCGAAGGGCCAGGCGTTGTTAGAGATGGCCACCTGCTCAAAGATCTGGTGGCCGTAATTCTGGCCGGGGTCGGTGCCCAGGCCGATGGCGTAGAGCAGGTTCTCTGTGCCGGGCAGTGTGTCGCAGGCGGCGTTGATGTCGTCCCAGCTAATAGGGGCGGCCAGACCGGCCTGATCAAACACATCTGTCCGATACCAGATGGCTTGCAGCCAGCCATCGTAAGGCACGGCGGCGCGTTTGCCGGTTGTGGGATTGGTGACCATCGCCAGCGGGCTTTCGCGGAAATCGTCTTCGCCGATGCTGGCGATCACGGCTTCGGCTGCGTCTTCATCCAGGATGCCATCGGCGGAGAAGGCGGCGACACGCTCCACCCCCATACGGACGATGTCCGGCAGGCGATTGGCGGCCAGGGCGGTGGAGATGCGTTGGGTGACGCCGGCTTCTTCGATGGGCACAATGCGCACGTCGATGTTGGGATTCTCGGCCATGAAGCGGGCGGCAACGTCTTCGTAGACGTTGACGCGCTCTTCTTCGTTATCGGTGGTCCAGAATTCGACGACGACTTTGTCGGTCGGTTCGGCCGCCACTTCCACAACGCGGGTGACTTCTACCGGCTGGCCTTCCACTTCGACGGTTTCCACCACGGTTTCGGTGACGACGCGGGTCACTTCCACCTGTTCTGTCTCGGTGATGACGCGGGTGACTTCGACGGTCTGCGGCTGGCAGGCGCTAAGAACAAAGGCAAAGGCGACTGTCAGGGCGATGAGCAGCCATATTTTTTTCACGGGTAAACCTCCTTGTTGGTTGAAAAACTGATAAATCGTGGTGCTTTTTGGGGGGAAAGGGTCTCTTCTCTCTCTTGTTGGGTCATACACCTCCTCGTGGGTTATGTGGCGACACGGGGTTGTCCGCTGGATTCGCGGATGACCAGTTCGGGTGTTAATAAAATGTGGGGTTGGGCCGGGGAACGGCCGTTCACGATTTCAATCAGCATGGCGCAGGTACGGCGGCCGATCTCATAGATAGGTTGGTGAACCGTGGTGAGGGGTGGGGTGGTATAGGCGGACAGAGGGATGTCGTCGAAGCCGGCGACGGCGATGTCTTGCCCGACGCGCAGCCCGCGCTGCTGGATGCGGTTGATGGCTCCGATGGCCATGAGATCGTTGCCGGCGATGACGGCTGACGGCCGTTCCGCCAGATTCAGCAGGGTATCTACCACCTCTGCGCCACCGCGCTGCGTCATATCGCCTTCCACGATCAGGTCGGGCGAGACGGGCAGTCCGTTGTCGGCCATCGTTTGCTGAAAGCTGCGCAGGCGATAGCGGCCAAACATCAGGCCGGCGGGGGGCGCAATAAACGCAATGCGCCGATGCCCCAGATCAATCAGGTGCTGAACCAGCAAGCGCATACCGGCGTCGCCATCCTCATCGACAAACGGGAAATCGCAGTCGCAGTCGGTGCGTCCAAAGGCTACGAAGGGGAAATCGTGATCGCAGAGGGTCTGAATCCGTTCGTCGTTTTCGCGAGTGCGCACCACGATCAGGCCGTCTACCCAACCGCCGCGCACGGCGCGTTGGTACGCTTCCCGCTCTCGGTCACTGTCTGGCGCGTGGGTGGAGACGAGCAAATCATAGCCGTGGGCGGCGGCCTCATTGCCAATGCCCGCCAGGAACTCGCTAAAAAATGGATCGGAGAAGCGCGGGCCAAAGGTGGGCATGATAAAGCCCAGGGTATCTGTGCGCTGTTTCTGCAAGCGACGTGCCATGAGGTTCGGGTGATAACCTAATGCTGCGGCAGATTCCAGAATGCGCTCCCGGGTCTCGGCAGCCACGTCATCGTAGCCGGCGAGCGCGCGGGAAACAGTGGTAACAGAGACGCCAACCTGGCGGGCGATGTCCTTTAATGTGGCAGGCATGACTTTCCCTCTTGGTTTATTTGAAGCGGCTCCCTAAAGCTGCGCCAGTCATCCAAAACGTTTTGGATGACGGTTTCAGTATAATCCGAAACGTTTTGGATGTCAAACATGGGCAAGAAATCAGCGGCCTTCTTGGGCACTTTGACCAATCGTGATCCGTTGCATAGTGCCAGGAGGCGGGGAAACGTTCTGACGGAGAGGGGCTTGCATTTGCCGCTGGCGGCAGTACAATGTTTTTTTGGATACCCAATAATCGTTCTTCCCATCCCGAACATCAGCAGAACATGAGGTAGGAAAATGCAAACTAAGCGGACAGTGTATGGAATTATCCCCTCGTACATGTTGCAGAATATTGCCGAGCGGGGGACGCTCCGGCAGAAGGAAACGGCCGTACAGTCAATGCTGACCTCGGCTCAGATTCGCGGGCAGCGGCAGGAGCGGTCTAGCTTTGACGTGTTGGTGGAAACGGCCGTGGCCACCGGTCTGGAGCGGGCTGTGTACACGGCCAACTTTGGCACTTCCTTGCCGGGGCAGCTGGTGCGCGGCGAAAACGGCCCGCCATCGGGTGATGCGGCCGTTGACGAAGCCTACGATGGGGCGGGCACGACCTACGAGTTGTACCAGACGGTATACGGCCGTCAATCCATCGACAACAATGGGCTGCACCTCATCTCTACGGTCCATTACCAACAAGGCTACGACAACGCTTTTTGGAACGGCCAGCAAATGGTGTATGGGGATGGCGACGAGGACCTGCCGCCGGACCAGCGCCTGTTTAACCGCTTCACCATTGCCCTGGACGTGATCGGCCATGAATTGGCCCACGGGGTGACCCAGTTTGAGGCCAACCTCACCTACTACAATCAGTCGGGGGCGCTCAACGAATCGTTCTCCGATGTCTTTGGCGCCCTGGTGAAGCAGTACCGGCTGAACCAGACAGCCGGCCAGGCCGATTGGCTGATTGGCGCCGGGCTTTTTACAGAGAATGTCAACGGTGTGGCGCTGCGGTCCATGGCCGCGCCGGGTACGGCTTACGATGACCCGGTGCTGGGCAAAGACCCACAGCCGGCCCACATGGATGACTATCAAAACGTCACCTACGACAACGGCGGCGTGCACATCAATTCGGGGATACCCAACCACGCCTTTTATCTGACGGCGCTGGAAATGGGCGGGTATGCCTGGGAGAAAGCCGGGCGCATCTGGTATGAAACTTTGTGCAACAGGCTGCCGCCGAATGCCGATTTTCAGAAGGCGGCCCAGGAGACGTTTGCCGCGGCTGGGGCATTGTATGGCGTGGACAGTCCGGAGCAGTTAGCTGTGCGGCATGGTTGGGAAGGGGTGGGGCTGAGTGTGGACGATGGCAGTACGCCGCCGCCCATCCCGGTTCCCGAGCCGCCCGGCTGCGGCGCGGCCTTGGCGACGATGGTCCGATCGATTTTGGGGACGAAGGGGAATTCGTGAAGATCGAGTTTGAGCGAAGTGGAGGATTTGGCGGGCTGCGCACGGCCGTTTCCCTCAATACCGCCTCGTTGGCCGCAGATAAAGCGCAGCAGCTGCAAGACATGGTGGAAGCAGCCGCCTTTTTTGATCTGCCCACCAGCCTGACAGACTCAGCGGCGGGCGCGGATCAATTTCATTATCGCCTGACGATTGCCAGCCAGGAACGCGAGCATTCGGTGGAGATGACGGACGCCGCCGCGCCGGAGGCGATACGGCCGTTGCTGCGCGAACTGACCCTTTTGGCCCGCCAAAGCGGCCGCCGATCGTAGCGCGCCGGCAGCCATTTTGACAGCTCCGGTAACGCCGTAGGACGTTTGACCAATCTCCAGCCCTGTTTTATAATCCTCAACGATCCTGACTGGGTAATTTGTTAATATCTGCTTTGGCAAGTTGATTGATGCTGATTTTTTCATTGAACAGCAAAAAAACAATCGCTTAAACGCGACGATTACATGACGGAAGTATCCGCCGCACACAGTTTTTATTCTCATCGTTTGGTCGGGGTTGCCCGGGAGTGCCAGCCTTGACTGAAACCATCTCTGAACCGCCTGACCCTAGCAGGCCATCCCCAGGACAAGCACAATCGATAGGTATTCAAGTTGGCTTTGGGCTGTTGCCATTTTGTCAGCCGCCTTGGTCAAATGATCTGTTTTAAATGCTCGTGATTACTATCAACCTTCACCTCACATCCCAAATATCGTTTTCAGGCTAAAAAAGGAACATGTCAACAGTCATTGTAATCATAGCCGCAGTTGCCCTGATGATTTTTGTGAATGGGCTTTATGTGGCCGCTGAATTTGCCACGGTGTCTTCCCGGCGCACGCGGATAAGCCAGATGGCTGGCGGCGGCAACAAAATGGCCGAAATGCTGCGGCCCATCTTGGAAAATACGGCCAGTTTAGACACCTACGTGGCCGCCTGCCAGATTGGCATTACCATTTCTTCGCTGGTTTTGGGCGCTTATGGCCAGAATGTAATTGCCGGTTATCTGGTCGGGCCATTCAGCTACATCACCGACAATCCGGCGGCGGCCCAATCAGCATCATTTATTGTGGTGCTGGTATTCATCACCATGCTGCAAGTGATTTTGGGAGAATTATTCCCGAAATCGGTGGCCATTCAGTATCCAGAAAACGTCGCTCTGGCGCTGGTTGTGCCTATGCGGGTTTCCCTGGTTTTGTTTCGGCCGTTGATCTGGCTGTTTAACGGCAGCGGCAGCCTGGTGCTGCGTTTGTTGGGCCGCCAGGCCAAGGAAGGCGCCCAGGTCCATTCGCCGGAAGAAATCGAACTGTTGGTGACCGAAAGCCATGAGAGCGGCCTGCTGGATGCTGAGGAGCGGCAAATGCTGCGCAACGCCTTTCGCCTGCGTGATCTGCACGCGCGACAGGTGATGGTGCATCGTACCCGTCTGGTAGCCGCTCCGGTTGACAGCCGGATTGATGAGTTGATCAACCTGGCCATCGCCGAAGGATATTCGCGCATTCCGATTTATCACGAGTCGATTGATGAAATTACCGGATTTGTCCACATTAAGGATTTATTCCGCCTCCACCTGAATGGTGAGAGTGACATGCAGTCGGTTTTACGAGATGTCATTTACGTGCCGGAGACGATGCCGGTAGCTGATTTGTGGCAAAAGTTGAATGTGGATCGCAAGTATCTGGCGATTGTGTTTGACGAATATGGCGGTACGGCCGGCCTGATCACCTTTGAAGATTTAATTGAGGAGATCTTTGGCGAACTGCAGGATGAGTTTGATGATGAGATGGCGTTGATTGCGCGGGACCAAAACGGCCGTGTCTACCTCCGCGGCGATCTCCTGGTCTCTGACGTCAACGAATATCTGGAATTAAGCCTGCCCGCCGAAGCCGACACGCTCAGCGGTCTGGTATTCAGTGTACTCGGCCGGCCTCCCGTCGAAGGCGAGGTGGTCGTCGTCGGCGAAACCCCCATTCGCGTGGAAGCCATGGCCGATTTAGGCGTCTCCGAAGTCTCCTTGCAGCTTTCCCCATTAGGTGAGGTCACCAGTTTCAGCGAGTGGGAGGTGGCCGACCATGACTAAGCTCCTCTTCCTCTTTTTCACCATTCCGGGCATGAGTCTGGCCGTGTTGTTTACCGCCGCCGCCGCTGAAGGCGCAATTACTGTTGGCGCAGTGGCGCTCACTTTCCTCATCATCATGCTGCTCGTTCTCCTCAATGGCTTCTTCGTGGCCGCCGAATTTAGCATCATTGGCGTGCGTCCCACGCAGTTGGAGGAAATGGACGACGCCAGCACCAGCAGCCAACGCAAAATCGTGCTGGACGTTCTGGGTTCGCGCACCAGGCAAGATCGGTACATCGCCACTGCCCAATTAGGCATCACCATCGCCTCGTTAGGTCTGGCGATGTACGGCGAACCGCAAATCTCTCATCTGATTGAACCGTTCATCGGCCGGTTGTGGTTTGAACCAAGCGAAGCGCTGGTCCGTTCCATCGGTTACGTCGTGGCTTTGTCACTGATGACATATTTGCACGTGGTTTTAGGCGAAATGGTGCCGAAGTCGCTGGCTTTACAAAGCGCGCCGCGGTTGGTTCTCTGGCTGGCACGGCCTATGCAGGTGGCCCAAACCATTTTGATCATTCCGGTGCGCTTGTTGAATGCGGTGGGTACGTGGCTTTTACGCGTTTTTAAAGTGCCACCGGCAGAAGGCCACGCCCGGGTTTTATCCCCGGAAGAGATTGAGCTGTTGGTTACCGAAAGCGCTGAGGTCGGTTTATTGAACGAAGATGAAGAGGAAATGATCCGTAACATCTTTGATTTTAGCGATCGTCTGGCAGGGCAGGTGATGACGCCACGCACGCGCGTGCAAGCGATTCCCCTGGCCATTGCCAAGAGCGATCTGCTGCAAATTGTCACCGAAAGCCGGCACAGCCGCTTCCCGGTTTATGAAAACGACCTGGATCACATCATTGGCATCGTACATCTGAAGGACTTGATCCGCCAGTCGATGCGGCCGGACAGCCGGTTCGACATTCGCCTGATTATGCGGTCCGCGCCGGCAGTGCCCGAAGATTACCCGGTGGAGAAGTTGTTGGCGGCGTTTAAGAGCCAGCGGCTGCACATGGCTATTGTGCTGGATGAATTTGGCGGCATGGCCGGGATCGTGACGTTGGAAGATCTGGTGGAAGAGATTGTGGGCGAAGTGCGCGATGAATTTGACCTGGAAAAAGAGCCGCTCGTGGTTATAGAGCCGGGGGTTATCGAGGCGGCCGGGGATTATCTGGTAGATGATCTGACGGAGATCGTGTATCTGGGTGAAAGCGACGCGTTGCCGGATGTGGAAACCATTGGTGGTTTGGTCGTGGCCAAGTTGGGCCGGCCGCCGGAAGTGAATGACGAAGTGGTTTATGACGAGCAGGTGGTTTTCCGCGTGCTGGACATTGACCGCCTGGCAGTGACGCGGGTGCGGATTGAGTTTCCCGATCAGGCGATAATCAAGCCAGATGCGCCAAATTCAGATCACGAAAAAGGCGGGTAGGGGGGGGATCGGGAGACTGGAGACTTCTCTAGTCTCCAGTCTCTCATCTGGTTGGATGCCGGGTTGGGGCGCTGCCAGCTATAGGTCGTATAACTTGCTGAATTTGTCGGTGGCGTAGCGCATGAAGGCGGCGTGGCTGAGCGGTTGGCCGGTGACGCGCTGCACCAGTTCGCCGGGGGTGAATTTACGGCCGTGTTGGTGAATGTTGTCGCGCAGCCAGGCCAGCAAGCTGGCCGTCTGCCCCTGGTTGAGCTCGTCGGGAATGGCGGGGTTTTGGGTAACGGCCGTGGCAAAAAACTGCGCTGCGTACAGATTGCCCAACGCATACGTGGGGAAATAGCCAAAGCCCGGCCGCGTCCAATGTACATCTTGCAGGCAGCCCTGGCTGTCTGTAGGCGGCACGACGCCCAATAGTTCCTCCATCTTGGCGTTCCACGCCGCCGGTAGCTCTTTGGCCGCCAGTTCACCATTCAGCATCGCCTGTTCCAATTCAAAGCGCAAGATGATGTGGAAATTGTAGGTCAGTTCGTCGGCTTCCACGCGAATGAAGGAAGGCTGGACTTTGTTGATGGCCCGGTAAAAATCATCTACCGTGTACCGGCTTAGCTGCTGCGGGAACAGGCTTTGCAATTTCGGATAGTGCGCCTGCCAGAAGCCGAGGCTGCGGCCCACCAGATTCTCCATCAGGCGTGACTGCGATTCGTGAATACCCAGGGACGTGCCGCGCGCCAGAGGTGTGCGCGCCAGGTCGGGATGGGTGCCCTGCTCGTACATGGCGTGGCCCGATTCGTGCAGCGCGCCAAAGAGCGAAGGATTCAGGAAATCGGGATACCAGCGGGTGGTGATGCGGGCGTCGTCGCGGCTGAAGCTGGTGGCGAAGGGATGGACGACGGTGCCCAAGTGACCGCGCGCGTAATCGTACCCGACGGCCTCGGTGATGTAGCGGGCGAATTCTTTTTGCTTGTCGATGGCGAAGGCTTGGTGGACGGGGGCATCGTCGACGGCCGTGCCCCGTTCGGCAATCGCCTGCCGCAAAGGAATCAACTCCGCCTTCACCGCGTCAAAAATGGCCCGCACGTCGGCCGTTTTCATGCCGAATTCGTATTTGTCCAGCAGGGCGTCGTATTTTTCGTCTTCGTAACCGTACAGTTCGGCCTGTTCCTGGCACAGGTCAATCACCTGCTCCAGCCAGGGCTGGTAAGCAGCGAAGTCGTTCTCGGCGCGGGCTTTAGCCCAAACGGCGCGCGCCTGGCCGCTCACTTCCGCCGACCGGGCGACGAAGTCCGGCGGCAATTTGCACGCGTCTTCGTAGCTGCGCCGCAGATAGCGGACGAGGCTGGCTTCGTTGCTGTCGTAGGGCAGGCCATCCAGTTCGCCGGCGGCGTCTTCAAGCAAAGCGCCATACTCGTCGGAGGTGCTGAGCAGGTGGGTGAAGCGGCTGAGGGTGGTCATTTGCTGCACGCGGGCGGTCAGCCCGGCGGGCGGCATGTTGACTTCTTTGTCCCAGCTGAGTACGGCCGTTGCTTTGTTCAGGTCGTGGATTTCGTATACTTTTTCTAAAAGGGCTGCATATTTTGGTGTCATTTTGTCTCCAATTTGGGGTGAAGTGAGGGGAGTGTACCGGAAAGACGGCCGTTTTTCCAGGCAAAAAGGCCGGGCAATTGTGTTATTGCCCGGCCTTTTTGGTTAAACCTTACAGTCGATTAACGGCCGTTTACTGCTTTGGAATGATCGGCAGGTAGAGATGATAGGGGAACGCAATGCCTACAAGCACCGGATCATGGTCAGAGGAGCGGAACTCATCAGGATTGAAGAAGAACGTCTGGTTAAAGTTGTTGTAGTCCAGGGCGCGTGGCTCGTCGGAGTTGATGTGCCATTCCGACGTGTCGGTGACGTAGGGCAGCAGGCCCGGGCTGGCCAGGGCGTAATCCAGATAGCCAAACTCGCCGTTGAAGGAGTAGCTGTAGGCGTCCACACCCAGGAAACTAGCCAACAGGTTGGTGTAACCGGCGTCTTTCAACGCGGTGATCGGATCTTCCATGGCATAGGAGTTCAGGTCACCGATGATCAGGTAGTTGTCGGAACCGCTGTTGGTGGGGTCGGAGTCCAGCCAGGCGGCCAGGACCTGCGCCGCCGCGGTGCGGGTGGCGTTCCAGCAGCCTTGCCCGTCAAGCTGATCTACGTCGCCGCCGGTTTCGCCGCCGCAGCCTTTGGATTTCAGATGGTTGACCGACACCGTGACACGGCCGTGCGTGGCGTTATCGGCAAACGTCTGGGCCAGAGACGGCCGGTTCAGGTTGTCCTGATAGGCCGGGTCGAAGCTGTTGTCCAGGATGGCGTAACTGCCAACCGGGGACACTTTGGCCGGCTTGTAGATCAGGGCTACTTTGATAGCGTCGGTGCCAATCGTGCCGGTGTCGATGTAGGCGTACGTGCCGGCGCCGGCTTCGGCGTTCAGCGAGTTAACCAGGTCGATGAGAGCGTCGTCGTTGACATTGTTTTCGATCTCGATCAGGCCGAGCACGTCTGCGTCCAGGCCCATAATCGCGCTCACCAGTTTGGCGCGCTGCCGGTTCAGCTCATCCAACGTGTCCGCGCCGCGGCAGTCCATATCTTCCGAGGGGCCGCAGATGGCCGCGCCGGTGTCGATGGTGGTGAAGTAGTTCAGCACGTTCATGCTGGCCACCTTCAGCGGGCCATTGATAACGGCGTTGGCCCGCGGATTGCTCTGGGTGAAGGTGAGCAAGCCGGTGGGCTGGATGCGGTAAGCGCTGTAGCCATAGCCCATCACGCCGGTCAGGCCGGTGATGGTGGAGCCGGCGCGCAATGTGCCGTCGGGATCGAGGTAGGGCATGGGGACGGGCGGATTCTGGTCGGTACGGCCGTCATCGACGAGGATGCGGTTGAGAGCCTGCTCCGCCTCGTAGGCAGCGTAGCCGGCGACGTCCGGGGTGTAGAGATGGGTATATTGCAGTTGACGGCCGTTGGACGACAGGATGATTTCGCCATAGCGGCCCATATTGTAGTTGTCGGTGACGGTCAGTTCATCCGGGAAGCTGACGGCCATGCCTTCTACCCATTCCAGATTGGCAATTGCGGTGTGGGGCATGTCCACCATGGCCGGGGTCACGGACGCGCCGCTGCCGCAAATGGTCACGTCTGTCACGCTGGTGATCTGTGTCTGGCCGCTAAATTCACCGGCTGTGCCGGCCACATACACCACGTCACCCACAGAGACGTCCACGGTGTTGGCCGGGAAGTAGACAAAAACGCCTTCCGAGGTGGCCGGATTGGCGTCTACGTTCTGGTCCATCTCTTGGACGTAAAAGCCGTTATACCCGCCCACCTGGTAATCGCCGACGACCACGGCGTTGACGGTAACGTTAGCGCCATAAATGGGCGTGCTGGTTCCCGGCCCTTGAATGTCGTGGACGCGGTAGGTGGGATTGATGTCGCATACTGGCGCGGCTTCTACGGTGATGACGCCGGTGTTGGTCAGTTCAAACGGCTCGCCGGGATAAACGCCATCCAGGTCGCCATATGTCCAGACCGAGTTGGGATTGCCCGCGCCCCAGTTGCCGTTGAACCGGTTGGTGTAGGAGAAAACGCCCGGATCGTTGACAGTGATGGAGGCGGCGAAAATGTCGTTGTTGCCATTTTGTCCGGTGTAGGCGGCGTCTACCCAGGTCCATGTGCCCGGATCGACGTTGCTGCCATACCCAACCTGGGCCATCAAGCCGCGGCCTTCGCCGGCCGGGTTGGTGACGTTGTTGATGTACACTTCGCCGGAGATAGGTCCGGCCGGGAATGTTTGGGTGATGACCAGGGTTGGCGGACCGGACAGGACGGCGTAGCCGGGCACGACGTTGCGGTAATCGTCGACCGTGGTTGTGCTGAGAACCTCATAGGAGCGGTTGTTGGTGTTGAGCCAATCCCACTGGGGGTTGCTGTTGGCGACAGTGTCGGTGTAGACGATGTATTTGTAGTTGTAGGTGCCTACGTCGACGGCCGTTAGGGTGACGGAGAAGGTCTCGAAACCGGGGTCGGCGGTCAGGGGGGTGGCTGACGTGTTCCAGCTGTTGAAATCACCGGCCAGATACACGGATTCACCGCTCTGCACCACGTCTTCCAGGTCATGGTAGACAAAGGTGACGTCGGCGGCCAAAAATTCGACGGTGAAGGCCGCGTCGGCCGTGCCGGCGGCAGTTGTGCCGCTGAATTCGGCCGTGTTGGTGATGGTTTGCCCATAGTCGCCGGTCTGGTCGGCGGTGAAGGTGAAGGTAATCGATTCGCCGTTGGTGACGGTGCCGCTCCAGGTGATTTCGTCGTTGGCGACGGCCGCGCCGGCAGGCTGCTCGATCCAGCTGTTGAAGGTGGTGCTGATGGGCAGGGTGTCGGTGAAGAGAACGGCCGTTTCCGAGAAGATGTAGCTGTTGTGGAGCACGACGGTGTAGGTGACCGTGCTTTGGTAAGGTACACCGGTGGCGGGAGATACGGATTTAACGGCCGTTAATTTGCCGGACATCGCCCGCAAATTGTTGATATACGTGGAGTTGTCTCCGCCATTCGGTACGCCCGGTGTCAGACTACCAGGAGCAATACTGACGCCCCAATTGCCGGTGGTCGTCGCCCCGGCCAGATCGGAATTCAGAACCACGCCGGATACGTTGGCCGGAGGCGCAATCAAGACGTCAGCATTTGCGCCCAGTATCCCGGGCGTCGAATCCCAGTTCACGGCAAAGCCATCTGCCGAGATGGTGTCGCCCGCATTGGCTGTGTCGACGTAAACCACATCCGTGCTGGCCAGGTCGCCGTTGTTGCCTGTATTGGCATTTACAAGGTGGGTACCACTGGTATTCAAGAAAAGGTTCCAGTCGCCATTATCCGGATCATAGCTGGCATCTTCGGTGAAGGCGGTATCTCCGCCGATGACAATAATGGTTCCTTTGGGGAAGTTGCTGGCAATGCTGCTCATCCCTGTGAATTGGTAAGCTGAATATTTGGCGGCGGTTGAACTGGTGGAGTCCCCAACGTAGAAACCTTCCAATTCGACGGCCGTTAAATCTTGCACCAGTACCACTTCAATCCATTCGTTGCCGGTGGTCAGGTTGCCATCGCGATAAAATTCGTTGACTAATATTTTGGGATTGCTCCCGGTGGGCGCGGCCAGGACACTGGTGTTCAAAACCGCAAAGAAGGCGAGGAAGATGAGAACGGCCGTTCCCACCGCTATCCCTAAACGCCAGGCTAACTTATGTGTTTGTTGCATTTAATTTAACCTCCTAGTACTTGGCTTGCTGGCAGGCAGCAAGCGGGCTGAAATAAAAACGGTAAACCTATGAACAAGCCAGATATAGCCTCCTAAAAGTGTGTCCCATACGGTTGGTTAGCCGCATTGGGAAGCTCGAATCTCCTTCGAGCAAACAATTCGCCAACAACGTCTCATTACCCCCACGGCAATAGGCAGCCACGTTGACTAAAATAGTAGCATCTTGCGCCTGGTTGACAAATGACATTTGTTATGTTTTTGTTCATGATCCTCGTTGACAATGCCCCTTCCGTTGTTTACCCTTTCTGTATCGGTTTGGAGTTAAAAAACAGGAGACTTCAGCCGTGGTCTACCCGCCGCCACACAGTGGCTCATTCAAAAAATCCGTTCTGTAGTCTTTTTCTCAGTGTCTTTGCGTTCGTGATCGAAGGAGATTTCCCATGAAGGCCTTTAATAAAATTGGTTTCCACACTGCCAGTGGCGGCAACCCTACCGGCATCGGCGATTATTTAAAGACCCTGGATGCGGCCGGCGTTCCGTTTGTCATTAAAGCCGCCGACGCCATGACCGGTTTGTTTGATGCGCAAGAATTGGTGCGCGCCGGCAACAAAAAAGTCCCCCATGTGCTGGTCTTCAGGCGATCGGTGCCCTCCATTGGCGGCCCGCCGCCTTCCGGCAACCCGGACGTGCCCGATTACAACAAAGAACCGGCCCAGGCGGCCGAGGAACATTGGAACTGGCATAAAAATAATCTACCGCCGGAATTGGACAAGGAATTGGTCTGGATTGAAACCGTCAACGAGCTGCGCAAAGAGGTGGAGTGGGCGGATTGGATCGGCAATTTTGCTTTCCATACGGGGCAGTTGGCGCTGGCCGAGGGGTATAAATTTGCCGCCTTTGGTTACTCGTCGGGCACGCCGGATGAGGGCGCCTGGGAAACCGATGGGATGCTGCGTTATCTGGAACTGTGCCAGCAGCATCCGAACCAGCTCGCAGTGGCTTTGCATGAATACAGTTTCAAGACCGACGATATCTGGTTTTTGCGCGGTGACCACATCGGCCGTTTTGAGAAATTATTTGCCGCCTGTGATAAACATCGTCTGCGACGGCCGTATGTCCTCATCACCGAATGGGGCTGGACCCACGAACGCGTCCCGCCCGTGCCCAAAGCGCTGCAAGACATCGCCGCCGTGGCCGAATATTATGCCCAATTCCCGGAAATTTTAGGCGCGGCCATCTGGTATCTGGGGCCGGGCTATGCCGGCATCGCCAACCGGGCGCAGCGGCTGATCAAGCCGGTAACCGACTATTCCCTGACTGCCACGTTTGACATCCCTGATCCCACCGTGCAGCCGCCGGTGGAGACCCCGCCCATGTCACCAGGAACAGATGGCGCGGCGAAACCAAACGGCCGTTTTATCCGCGACGTCACCATCCTCGACGACACCGTGCTCACCACCGGCGAAACCTTTACCAAGACCTGGCTGGTGGAAAACAGCGGCAGCAGCGCCTGGGGCAATGGTTACCAGGTCGTTCACGTCGGCGGCGAACCGATGACGGCCGTTACCGCCCAGCCCCTTCCCGCCGCCCAGCCTGGCGCTCAGGTAGAAATCTCTCTGGAATTGACCGTGCCCGATACGCCCGGCACCCATTTCAGCGATTGGCGTTTACGCGACGATCAAGGCGAGTTGTTTGGCGACATCATCTACACGCGCATCATTGCCCAGGCGCCCGTTAGCGCCCCCGAAGGCGTGAGCAACAGCGAGTTCGTCGCCGACGTGACCATTCCCGACGACATGCTCATCAAACCCGGCGAGGCGTTTACCAAGACCTGGCGTCTGAAAAATACCGGAACCCGCGCCTGGGGCAGCGGCTTCACCATCCGCTACCTGGGCGGCGTCAAAATGGCCGCCCAGGACAGCTACCCGCTGCCCGCAGCCGCCCCCGGCGCTGAAGTGGACGTTTCTATCGACATGACCGCGCCCACCGCTCCCGGCACCCATTACGAAGATTGGCGTCTGTTCGATGATCGCGGCGAAATTTTTGGCCAAATCGTCTACGTGCGCATCCAGGTTCCCTGGCTGCCCGGCAGCTCGGTCGTCGCCCCGGTCTCGCAGCGCGATGCCCGCTGGGCCGACAAGCGGCTAGGTCAGGTTGGCTCCAACCAGACCATTGGCAAATGGGGCTGCCTGCTCACCTGTTTTACCATGGTGGCTAACGCTTATGGCCATCAGGTAACGCCCGCCCAGTTGAACGATTCCATGGTGCGCCAGGGCGGGTTTATCGACGTGAACATGACCAAGTGGAATGCCCTGACCGACGTTTACACCGACATGATCTACGGTGGTAAGGTCGCTTCCAGCCCGGAAGTGACTAAAACGATTGACGCCAGTCTGCTGGAGGGCCGGCCGGTGGCCGTGCAAGTGGATTTCACCAGCGATACGCCCTACACCGATAACGACCAGCATTGGGTCTTGATTGTAGGCAAGGACGGCGAAGATTATCGCATCAACGATCCCTGGCTCCTCCCGGCGCAAGAGGCGTCGTTGAAGGAACGGTATGGGCGGGCGGGACGGCCGTTGTGGGAAGCCATCCTCTCGGCTATCTTTTACCGTTCCACCAAGGGCAACCCGGTCCCCATCGACATCCCCAAGCCTGTCGATACGCCTGTGACGCTGCAAACCGGTATCAACGTCAATCCAGACGCGCCCAACAGCAACCCCTCAGACACCGACGACTTCAAAGGGCTGGACTGGGTGCGGTTTGTCTTTAAACTGGATGCCCGCACCGTGGTTGCCGAGCGCGGCGACCTGCGCAAAGCCTTTGCCCAATACGATCCCATCATCCACGCTTACAACAAGATGGGCGTCAAATCGCTCCTCATCATCAATCAGGAAACCATCTGGGGCAAAGCGCCCTGGGCCGGCGGCGGTGATTGGGCGGGTTATGCCCTGGACTTGGCCACCGCGGCGAAAGAGATCGCCGAACATTACCGCCGCTACAAGGACGAAGTTGCCTACCAGATCTGGAACGAGGGCGACAAAGAACACAATCCGGCTTCGGTTTACCTCAAGCCGGAGCAAATGGCCCTGATCGTCAAGGCGGTGGCCACGGCCGTTCGCTCCGTTGCGCCGGAAGCGCCGCTCATTTTCAACGGCATGGCAACCGGGCCAGAGGCCACGGCCGCCTACCTGAAACAAGTAGAAACGGCCGTTGGCGGCAAAATTCCCGTGGACGCCATCGGCATCCACCCCTACACCCGCTGGGCCACCAAAGCGCCCTTCGATTGGGGGCAGCAGTACGGCACGCTGGGCCAGGCCTTTGACGTTTACCGCCGCGAACTGCCGGGCTACACATTCTGGATCACCGAAATAGGCGTAGCCGACGATAATGAAATTGGCCCGCAGTTTTATGCCGAAATCGGCGATTACATGAAGGACGTCTACAAACACGTCCAGGATCGCCACACCGATCTCGTGAAAAATCTTATCTGGTTTGGCTGGTCAGATTGGATGCGTAACGCCGGGGTGGTGAGAAAAGACGGCTCCCGCAAAGACCACGTTTACCCGGCCTTCCGCGCTGTGCGCAACCGGGAACTGTAGCCTGCTGGCGGTTGAAGATTGAAGCGCTCCAGGCTTCAATCTTCAACCGTTAGTTCACAAATTAGCTGGCTAAAAATTCTTCTAGGGCCGCTTTGCTAATGCGATACGCGCGGCCGATCTTCTTCGCTTTCAGATCCCCTGCTTCAATGGCGGCAACCACATCTTCTTCAGCCACCTGCAAGATTTGGGCGGCCTGCGCCGGCGTCATGACGTCGGGCATACCGCCGCTGGCCTCGCTGGGGGCAGCCGGCGCTGGCTGGGGTTGGGCAGCCTGAGCTTGCTGCTGCTGCCACGCCTGCTGCTGCTGCAGGTTTTGCATGGCCGCCATGCCCATCGCCCCGATGCCGATGTCGCCCATGGAGCCGCCGGCCGGATTCTTGGCCGCTTCCACAAAAGCGTCGGCCTGCTGCTTGGCAACGTAGCTGGTGCCATAGCCCATGTTGGTGACCACTTCCAGCGATTTGGGGTGCAGCGCCAGGCGAATGTTGAAGTCCACCAGCACCATGCCAATAGCGTCGAATTCTTCTTGCAGCAAGCCCACCAACAAATCGTTGATGTCTTTAGAGAAAGATTGCAGTTGCGCGGGCCCCAGGTTCTTGGCGATGGCTAGCTCGCTGAGCTTGTCTTGCATCATGACACCAAGCATGGGGTCGAGGCGCGTTTTGACCTCCTGCTGGCGCACGCTTTCGCGGAAGGCGTCCAGGGCATTGAGGAAACGCCAGGGGTCTTTGACTTTGGTGACGTAAGTGCCGTTGCCCACAATGGCGCTGGCTCCTGGTGATCGCTGCGGATGTTCCACGATGATGGGATTGGCTGTGCCCCACTTCATGGTGATGTCTGTGGTTTTGACAAAATACACGTCAGCGGTGAACACATTTTTCCCGCCAAACAAACCGCGCTCAATCAAATCGGTGAGCAGGGGGATATTTTCAGTGGTCAGGGTGTGGCGACCGGGGGTGAAGGTGCCCATCGGCTCGCCGCCGCGCACGAAGACGCAGGTTTCGCCGGGGTTTACGATCAGTTGGGAGCCAAGTTTGATGTCGCCCAGGCCGCCCCGGGGAAATTTCTGCACGATCTCATCGCGCAGCCAGGTTTCGATGGCAACTCGGTCAAATACTTGAGGCATGGTTTATCTCCTTTGTTGCTTAAGTAATCAGTTGAAAGTTTTCAGAAGACCCGAAGGGTTTGAACCCGAGGATTCTCGACTAAATTGATGCAAAACCCTTCGGGTCTAATTCCCAAAACCTTTTGCGGTTTACTTAACGGGTGTACGAGTGTTCGGTAAGCAAAAAAATTGTTAAGATCGTGCCTTACTCGATGCCCATGAGGACTTCGTTGCGGTTGGCGAAGTCCTGGTTGGCGGCTTGCAAGACGGTGGTGAGGCGGCGAATGGTGCTGTTGATGTCGCCGTCGTCGCGCACGGCTTTTTGCAGGGCGTCGATGCTGGCATTGACTTCGTCGACATGGTTGAGCATGCTTTCGTCGAAGGCATACAGGCGGGCCAGGTCTTCTTCTTTTACTTTGATGGCATCAAAGAATCCGGCATAGCCCTGCGGCGCGTCCTTGATTTTGCCGATCAGGCCCATGAGCATGTTATCGGCGCGACCAAGCGGCTCGGCGTAATCCATAGCTTTGACGATGTCGCGGCTGAGTTCCTGATGAACGTTGCTCAAATTGAGGCGGGCGGTTTCTAACTGGCTGGAGACCGTATCCCGCAAAATCTGGTCGGCTTCGCGGCGGCGGCTGCGTTCCATGTAACCGCCGAGGCCGGGCACTTTGGCCAGCAAATTGCCCAGGCCGCTCGATTCGCCTTTGATTTTATCGTACAGATCGGACACGTATTCTTTCATATTTTCACCAAATCTCCTTTGTTATATTTTGACGCAGAGGCGCGGAGGCGCAGAGAAAAATCTGCGGATTTTTTCCTGGTGGCGGGTAAGCCACGTATCGGGATAGTCAATTGATTTGTAAAGGTTGCCTGGTTGGCAGGATGGTCACAGTATAACATACGTTACCGGAGGTTGGCAGATTAAATTTTAGTCATCCGGGGGGCGGTATTGGACGTCGTGCCAGATCAAGTAAACGCCCAGGGCAAACTGGGGTAAGACGAGCAATAAGAAGCCCAGAATGACGGCGATGGTGGCGGTAACGGCCGTTAATCGTCCATCTTGCGCGTAGCCATTTAGCAGCACGATGATGACCACGCCTACCAACGCGCCGCCGGCCACCAGGGCGACGCCCAGAATCCTTTCCTTGCTGATGTTCATGCTCACTCTCCCAGCCATCGGGTGGTGATGGTCTCCAGTTCGCCGGACGTTTGCAGGCGGGCCAGGCTTTCGTTCAGGTGGTCTAGCAATTCGCTATCGGCTATACGGACGACCAGGGCGTAGGGTTCCACGGTAACCGGTTCAACTGTGTGGGTGAGGCCGGGTGTCTCGCGCAGAAAGAGACGGCCGTTAATCCCATCCACCAGCGCTGCGTCGGCCTCGCCGTGTAACACGGCCGTCAGGGCCTCTTCCGGTGTGGTGTGCGGCTGCACCGTCAGCCCGGCCAGTTTGCGGCTCCAGGCCAGTGCCTCGACGTGGCTTTGCGCGCCCAGTTCCACGGCCAGCGTACGGTTGGCCAGATCGGTCATGGCGGTAACGGCCGTTTCTCCCTGCGGCACAATCAAAATTTGCCCGGCGTTGAAGTACGGTTCGCTGTAGGCAAAATCCTCCCGCCGCGCCGGATCGATGACCAGGGCAGAAAGAAGCACGTCTACCTGCCCAGTGGCCAGGGCGTCGTACAGGCCATCGTAGCCGAAGTAGCTGAAGGCCACCTCCAGACCCAAATCCGCGCCGATGGCCCGCGCCAGATCCACGTCCAGCCCACTCAGTTCGCCGTTGGCGTCTAGCTCAAAGGGCGGGTAGGTGGGGTCCAGGCCCACGCGCAGCACGCCTTCTTGCTGAATGCGCGGCCAGGCGGAGGCACGGCCGTTGCAGGCGGCCAGGCCAAGCAGCAGAAAAAGAAATAGGAGACTGGAGACTAGCGACTGGAGCGTGTCCATTCTCCTATCTCTAGTCTCCAGTCTCTCAGTCCACCTATTTTTCTTGAGCGTAATCTTGCAGGGCATCATAAATTGGCTTCTTCACAAACTCCGGGGTGACCAGGGTGTAATAATCCATGTAGCTTTTTTGGGGGGCAGGAAAGCGGAAAGCCCAAATAGCCATCATCTTGACAAACGGCCAGTTGGTTTCGGCGAATTGCAGGGCGTCGAGGGTGTATTGGATGCGCTGCGCCGGGCGCACGGCCAGCGTCCAGCGCGGGTGGTCGTTCCAGCCGGTTTCGGTGATGTAGATCTCTTTGGCGGCGTCGCCGTTGTCGACCATCACCTGGCGCACCAGTTCCACACGGCGGAAATTGAGAATGTCAGGTCCGGGTTCGGCTTCGGGCGGGAAGGTGAGGCCGTAGGCGTGCACCGCCAGCCCGTCGAAATAGCCGGCGGCGCCGGCGTCGTACATACCTTGCAGGTAGGTCAGGTCGTTGAGACCCCAGGGTGAGCCGGCTGGCTCCAGGGTGGGGGCGAGCGCCCCGGCCAGCACGAGCATGTCGGGATTGGCGGCTTTAACGGCCGTATACACCACCTTCAGCAGCGCCACATAATCGGCTGGGCTGGTAAGGCGGTAGCCCCATTCGTAGCTCAGATTTGGCTCGTTGCCGACGATGACGGCCGTTACCCGGCCGCGATAGCGGCCGGCAAAAGCGGCGGCGTAGGCGGCAAAATCGTCGTAGGCGGATTCGTCCAGATAGGTGAGCGGCGTATCTGGCGGCCTGGCCCACTCTGGCGTTAAACCCAGGCGAGCCACTACCTGCAAGCCCTGTGCTGCCGCATGGGCCACCACCATGTCCGGGTGACCCCAGGCGTAGCTGCCATCTGCCGCTGCATAGTAGGCCCAGGGGAAAAATTCCACGATCCAGGGTGCGCCCATTTCGCGCACCAGTTCCAGCGAGCGTTTGATTTTCCACTCTTCCACTTCGTCAGTGAGGCGGGTATGAACGCCCAGGATGGGATGTTGGGTCACTACCGTTTGCGGCGGGCCAGGCGTGACGAGCAGCGGAGCGGGCTGGAGAAATGTCAGAATTAGCGCCAGGGTGAAGAGTCGCAGCCCGGATTGGTAAACCGGACGGGTCATGCTTCGGCCTGGAGCATCTGGTCGAGGTAAAAATCGGACCACCAGGCCAGATTGCGGAAGATGGCCCGGACGCGTCCGTGCAGGGGCGCAGTGCGCTCTGGCAGAGAGGCGGGCGGGGTATAGGCGGGCGTATAGCCAAAACGGTGCAGCAGTTCGTGCTCCAGCCGGATGTTGAGCAGCCGGTTTTGGAAATCGTGAATAAGATTGTGCAGGTGGTCGTCGTCTTGGGTCAGGTAGGCGGCGGGCAGTTGGATCATCTCGATGGTGGTGGGCAGGGCGGCAGCCTGGCGCATGATCTGGCGGCGAGAGGTGGTCAAATCGGCTATGGGATTCATGCCCCAACTGTGCTGGTAGTTTTTGAGGACCAGGCCGATGGGATTGTCGTAAACGAGGCTGAGGCAAAGCTGCACGGCCGTCGTTACCACCAGCCCTTCACATTCTTTGGCCAGTCGATCTTTGAGCTGCTCCCAGGCGGTATCGCGCACCGCCTGCGGGCCGAGGTTGGCCAGCACCATGACGATGTTAGGCCCTTGCTGGTACAGGGCTTGCAGTCCGGGCAAAAAGGGCGCCGTGACGGTCGGGATGGTGGTGTTGTTCCAGGCGCGGGCGGCGGGCAGTTGGGCAATTTTGGGGCCGAGGATATGCTGCACGCGAGCGTAACTGCGCACGGCCGTTTCTTCCGGGATAGGTTTTTGCCATAGCTGCCGGGCCAGGCGGCGCAGGTCGCTGCGGCGTTCATTGGCTGTGGCCGGATCCAGCAGGGCAGGCAGGAGGGCGTTGGAGGCGATCAGTGCCTGGGTTGCCAGACGGCCGTATAGTTCGTGGGGGTCCAGGGCAGGCAGCGAGCCGATTTCGAAAAGCGGATCGGCGTACAGGAGACGTCCGTGGAGGGCCAGATGGTGGGCAAAATGGGGGTTGAGGCGGCGGAAACGCGCCAGTGTGCCGGCGCGAGCAGCCCAGGGGCCGCGCCGCAGCCAGTGGGCGTGCTGCGGCCACAGGGGTAAAAATGCTTCGCGCAGGTCCTGTATGTCGGCGTTGTCGGCCAGGACAAACAGCAGGTTGACGTCGGATTCGCTGGGCTGGAAGTGGGCCTGGGTGTAACTGCCGAAGAGGTAAACGGCCGTTAATCGGTGGCCCATTTGGGCGATTACCTCTTGGACGAGCGACTCGATTTGTGCATCCATGCGGCTATTATACGAATTTTTGCGGCGTGGAGCGATGAACGAGGGCAAGAAACGTGGGACTGTGTCTGGCTGTCGCTTGACGCGGTCGCCGGGAGATTACGCGCTCAGCCGGGTCACAGGTATAATCCCTTAAATTTCCTACCCGACGGGGGTTTGTATGCAGATTTTTGTCACCGGCGCCACCGGTTTTGCCGGTTCCCATCTAGTCGACCAACTGCTTGCCCAGGGGCATTCTGTGGCGGTGCTGGTGCATCCGGCAACCAGCCACCAACAACTGCCCGACCACCCGGCGTTGTCAGGCATTGAAGGGGATTTGCTCAATCCGCAAGCATTAAAGACGGCCGTTGCCGCCGTCAAGCCCGACGTGATTTATCACCTGGCCGGGCAGGCGTACCCCGCCCGCTCCTGGGAAAACCCGGCGCTGACGATTGCCATCAATACCGGGGGCACGGCCAACATGTTGGAAGCGGCCGTGGCGTTCGGGCGGCCGCGGGTGGTCATCGTGACCAGCGCCGAGATTTACGGTTACGTTAGCCAGGATGATTTGCCTTTGACGGAGGCGTCTGTTCCCCAGCCGCGCCATCCGTATGGGGTTAGCAAATGGGCGGCGGCGATGTTGACGGCCGTTTATTGGCAGCGGTATGGGCTGCCGGTGGTGGAAGCACGGCCGTTTAATCACATTGGGCCGCGGCAGGCGCTGGGGTTTGTCGTGCCCGATTTTGCCAGCCAACTGGCGGCCATCAAACTGGGTCAGAAACCGCCACGGCTTTCTGTGGGCAATCTGGATGCGCAGCGGGATTTTACTGACGTGCGCGACATTGCCCGCGCCTACATCGCCCTGGCCGAACGCGGCGAACCGGGCGAGAGCTACATCATTTGCTCCGGGCAGCCCGTCTCCATTCATTATCTGCTGAATGTGCTCATTGATACGGCCGGCGTGACGGTGGATATTGCGTATGATCCGGCGCGCATGCGGCCGTCCGACACGCCTTGCCTCTATGGCAGCTACGCCAAAATTCGGGCGGCCACTGGTTGGGAGCCGCAAATTCACCTGCGCCAGGCATTGGCCGACGCTTTCGCAGATTGGCTAAACCGCTTGCAGAATGGTATGTAATGTTGGCGCGTTTTATGGTAAACTAGAGCGCGTAAACATAATGTCAGCCTGTTTTGTGTCTTCGTGAGGAGTGATTGGCCATG